>ENA-UOOE01000127-UOOE01000127.1-fermentation-metagenome-genome-assembly--contig:-NODE-127-length-77473-cov-54.980741_pt1 | contig 77473 bp, 75 predicted proteins | sample MGYA00245776_ERZ724021 | MGnify/ENA primary metagenome ERZ724021 (study PRJEB28704, sample SAMN03018321) | fermentation metagenome | biome: anthropogenic terrestrial biome; feature: soil; material... | reverse complement strand
ACGGTGGTGTGGGAGGTCGGCTACTCAATTAATGGGTAGCCTCCTACCCGATTGGTTATCTATTGGAAAGAAAATAGCGCGGGCATAAATGAAATGTGCGTCTCAAGCAGGAAAAAGACGAAAAAAGGAGAATTTATTAACATTTACATAGGTTTTGCTTGCTGTCTTTTTTGTGCCACCTTTTAGCCAAAATGCCTGCAACAGGCAGGTGTGCCGGCAAAAAAGGCCGGCGCATTGCCTAAAAGGGTGCCCTTATCCTCTTTTGAGTTGTATGATTATGAAGTATAGCAGGCAGATCAACAACTACTGTCTGTGACAATAGATCGCAATCGACATGAGAGGTGAAATTGAAATGCATTGGAAACCCTTTCGGGGCGGAACTCACCCAAATCCAGCCAAACGTACCGCTGGACTGGCAATCGAAGTAGTGCCGCCTCCTGGGAAAGTAATCATTCCGCTGCAGCAGCACATTGGCGCGCCGTGCAAACCTTTGGTTAAGCCTGGCGACGAAGTGCTAACCGGACAAGTAATCGGTGAACCGGGCGGTTTTGTTTCAGCGCCTATTCATGCGTCGCTTTCCGGCAAAGTGGCAGCAGTTGCTCCGATGCCCACCTACACCGGGCAAGAAGTTCTTTCAGTGGTCATTGATTCGGACGGGCGCGATCAGAAGCATCCGGATCTGACACCTCATCACACCTGGGAACAAGCTTCTTCCAAACAAATCGTGGACTGGATCAAAGAATGCGGACTTGTCGGAATGGGCGGGGCAGGGTTTCCGACGCACGTCAAGTTTGCGCCGCCTGCGGACAAGCCGATTGAGGCTGTCATTCTGAATGGCGCGGAATGTGAGCCTTATCTGACGTGTGATCACCGTGTCATGCAGGAGCGAGCCGATAAGGTTGTCTTGGGTTTGCGTGCCTTTATGAAGGCGGTAAACGCGCCAGCTGGCTTTATTGCTATTGAAGATAACAAGGCTGATGCCATCGATCGTTTGACACGGGTAACCGCTAGTCTGCCGCAAATCAAGATCGTCAGGCTTCATACCCGTTATCCGCAAGGTGAAGAGCGGCTGATTATCAAGGCGATCTTAAACCGCGAGATTCCGCGTGGCGGGTTGCCGGCAGATGTTGGCGCGATTGTGAGCAATGTGTCAACTGCGGCCACTTTTGCGGACTTTTTATTAACAGGTCGGCCTCTAATTCAGCGTATCGTAACGATTACGGGTTCCGGTATTGTGAACCCCAAAAATCTGGAAGTCAGGATTGGTACTCTGCTGGAGGACGCCGCCAGGTATTGCGGCGGTCTACAGGATAATGCAGCGAAATTAATCGTAGGTGGCCCCATGACTGGTCCGTCCTATTATGACTTAGCGGTACCGATCATGAAGGCAACTGCTGGCTTGGTTGTGCTGACTGAAGCGGAAGCCAGGAAACTGGAGCCGATTGCCTGTGTCAGCTGCGGCAAGTGCGTGGAAGCTTGTCCCTATGGACTGTTACCTAATTTCCTTGGTAAGTACGCCGAATTGGGGAGAATTGCGGATGCTGAGAAAACGGGTCTGATGGATTGCCGTGAGTGCGGATGCTGCTCTTATGTATGTCCCAGCCGGCGTCCACTATTGCATGCTATTAAATCCGCCAAGGCTGAAGTGGCCGCCAGACGGAGAAAGGGATAAGGAGGGGAATGCGTTGCCTGAGCGTTTTGTTGTAACATCCAACCCCCATATCGCCACTACCCAGACTACGGAACGCATTATGCGTGAAGTAATGCTGGCACTGCTACCAGCCAGCGCTGCCGCAGTCTATTTTTTCGGCTGGCGCGTATTGGCTGTAATTGCGGTCTCAATGGTGGCAGCAGTTTGCACTGAAGCGATCATCCAGAAAGCCCTCAAGCAGAAAACTACGATCATGGACGGAAGTGCAGCCCTGACTGGACTGCTGCTGGCCTTAACATTGCCTCCGACGGTACCGCTCTGGATTCCGGCATTGGGTGCCATATTTGCGATTGCCATCGCTAAACAAGTATTTGGCGGATTAGGGTCCAACCCGTTTAACCCCGCGCTGATTGGCCGTGCGTTTCTGACAGCATCCTGGCCGAAACTCATGTCTACCTGGAAATGGCCGCACGCCGCACAATCTTTAGTTCAGCAGTTGTCAGCGAGTGATGCTGTTTCAGCGGCTAGCGACGTGATTAGCTCGGCTACGCCGCTGGAGTTGGCTAAATCCATGGAGGTACAAGTACCGCTCGAACCGCTATTTTGGGGTAACATCGCCGGCTCATTAGGCGAAGTCTCTGCTATGGCACTCCTGGCTGGCGGCCTGTATTTGATTATCCGCCGTATTATAGATTGGCGCATTCCTGTGGCTTACCTTGGGACAGTCGCCGTGATCGCTCTAATTTCCAGGCAGGATCCGCTATTCCATTTGCTGGCTGGCGGCCTGCTGCTCGGGGCTTTCTTTATGGCTACCGATTATGTAACCTCACCGATAACCAGAAAAGGCCGTGTGATTTTCGCCATCGGAGCAGGGCTGCTAACGATTCTGTTTCGCCGTTACGGAGCGAATTCCGAGGGCGTTTGCTACTCGATTTTGATCATGAACGCCTTTGCTCCTACGATTGATCGTCTCACTGTCCCGCGTATTTTCGGGGAGGTGAAAGGCCGTGCGTGAATCGATTAAACTGGGAGTAATCCTGATGCTAATTGCCGGGTGTGCCGCCGGTGCCCTGGCTGTCGTCAATTCATTCACCGAACCGCTGATTCAGAAACAGAAAGAAGACGCCCTGCAAAATGCACTTTCGGAAGTATTGCCAGGCAGTAGCAGTAGTGTTTTCGTCCTGAATAATGAGCTGAAAAATCAAGCGCCCGCAGAAATTCAGGATCTATTTGGTGACATTTATGTTGCCCAATCCGGAACCGATGGAGGTTCCACCACGGGTTTGGTTGTCACGGTTCTGCCGACCGGATACGCGAGCACGATAATGTTACTCGTTGGCATGAATGCCAACGGCTCTCTGACCGGTATACGCGTGATTTCTCAGAGCGAGACCCCCCAAGTGGGGAGCAAGATCGCAGAACCCGAGTTTTACGGCCAGGAAGCTTTTGCTGGTCAGGCCGTTTCGGACGACCTTGAAGTTACCAAAGACGGCGGCAACGTTGATGCGGTTAACGGTGCTACGGTCTCATCACGTGCAGTAGTACGCGGAATCAACGCCGCTTTTGAACTTTACAGATCCACCGCCACAGGGCTTGACTTGACTTATTAGGGAGGGGCAAAGCAATGAGTATCAAGAATGATCTAACCAATGGCATCGCACGGGAAAACCCTATTTTCCGTTTGGTGCTCGGAACCTGCCCGACGCTGGCCACCTCTTTGTCAGTATCGAATGGGATCGGGATGGGACTGGCAGCCACGGTGGTCTTAGTCGGTTCGAATGCGATTATTTCGGCTCTGCGCAATGTGATTCCCGACAAAGTGCGTATTCCGGCATATATCGTGGTGATTGCAGCTTTTGTCACCATTGTGGATAAACTAATGGCCGCTTTTGTGCCTTCACTTCATTCAGTGCTGGGGATTTTCATTCCCTTGATTGTAGTAAATTGTATCATTTTGGCCCGCGCTGAATCATTTGCCTCAAAAAATCCGGTGATTAATTCAATGGCGGACGGCCTTGGCATGGGCATGGGATTTACCCTTTCATTAGTGCTCATGAGCACGATCCGCGAAATACTGGGAACTGGCAAATTGTTAGTCGCTAAAGACTTTGGCTTCGCCGGGTTTAAATTGTTCAATGAGGCGTTTGCGGCAAAAATCATGATCTCGCCTCCAGGAGGATTTATCACCTTCGGTCTCTTGATGGCTTTGATTAACTATATTTCCCAGCGGAGGGAGGCGCGCGCTAATGGTCGGTAACCTTGCCTTTGTACTGCTGAGTGCCATACTGGTAAACAATTTTCTACTGTCACGCTTTTTGGGGATCTGTCCGTTTCTCGGCATCTCCAAGCAGGTTGAAACAGCATTTGGCATGGGCATGGCCGTTACTTTTGTAATGGCGATGGCTTCTGCGATTACCTATCTGGTACAGATGCTGCTGGTGCAGCTGCATTTGGAATACCTGCAAACACTGACCTTTATTTTGGTGATCGCCGCTCTGGTCCAGCTGGTGGAAGTAGTGCTCAAGAAGGTCAGCCCGGGACTTTATAAGGCGCTGGGCGTCTATCTGCCGCTCATTACCACGAACTGCGCCGTGCTTGGTGTGACGCTCATTAATATGACCGAGAATTATGACTTTATCACCTCGGTGGTCAACGGCATCGGGGGAGCTCTGGGCTTTACGCTAATTATCGTGACTTTTGCCGCGATTCGTGAACGTCAGGCTACCAATAAGGTTTATAAGTCCTTTGAAGGCTTTCCGCTGGCACTGGTAACAGCTGGGCTCTTATCACTGGCTTTCATGGGATTCAACGGGTTTAATCTGAAGGCGCTACTTGGGCTATGATGGAGGTGGCAACGAATGTTGACAGCAATTCTCACCGCAGTCGGGTTACTGGCTGCGATGGGTCTGGTTTTCGGTTTTGGACTCGGCTATGCTTCCAAGAAGTTCGCGGTTGAGGCTGATCCGCGTATTGATAAGATTGCCGCCGTTCTGCCTGGCGCAAACTGCGGTGCCTGTGGATTTCCAGGATGCGCGGGCTACTCGCAGGCGATTGTCACTGGGGCGGCCCCGATCGACAAATGTCCGGTTGGCCGAGCAAAGGCCGTTCCTGCCATTGCACATATTATGGGTGTTGATTGCAAAGACGCGGATGTTACTGCTGATGTTGCAATGGTCATGTGCCATGGCGGGAAAGACCAATGCGGTACCCATTTTGACTATTCCGGGGTTAAGAGCTGCTGGGCTGCCAATCAGGTAGCTGGCGGTCATAAGAATTGCGGTTATGGCTGCCTCGGTCAGGGCAGCTGTGTGCAGGTCTGTCCGTTTGGAGCCATGCACCTCAATGATTCTACCGGCCTGGCCGAAGTGGATCCGGCGCTCTGTCATGGTTGCGGCAAATGTGCGGTCGCTTGTCCGCGTGGCCTAATCGCTATTGTACCGGCTGATAAGACGATCCATGTGCGTTGTATGAGCCATGCCAAAGGACCAGATATTCGGAAGACCTGTAAGGTAGGGTGTATCGGCTGCGGGATCTGTGTTAAAAACTGCCCGGTGGATGCCATTGACATGCAGGACGCGCTGGCGCATATTGATCCCGAAAAATGCACGTCTTGCGGAGTCTGCATAGAAAAATGCCCTATGAAAACGATAACTGGTAGATAAAAGCATGCACCCAGGATAGCCTGTGGGAGGTTTTTTTAGGATGTACTTGATATTACGGAGCTGGCGAGCAGGGATTGCTCTCCTGCTCCTTTTGTTTGCATGTTGTGTAACATTGTCGGGCTGCGCTACGCTACCTACGGAGCAGACCATCTATGCCATGGACACTTTTATCACGATTAAAGCCTATGGACCAGATGCGAGTGCCGCCGTTAACAAGGCAATGGCCGTCTTCACCACGTCTGATCAACACATGAATGTCTTTGACAGTAGCAGCGAACTAGCAATGGTGAACGCGGCCTCCGGTCAAAAGGCAGTCCAAGTTTCGGCCGATACTTTCAAGGTAATTGAAGCGGCGTTGGCGATGGCGCGACTGACTGATGGGGCTTTTAACCCCCTGATTGGAAGAATTTCCGGGTTGTGGAAACAGGCCGAAGCTCAGAATCAGGTGCCGGATCGGGAACAAATCCGGCGGGCGCTACGTTTTACGGATTATCGCAAAGTAATTCTGGATCCGTCCACAAGCACAGTAGAGCTTACGGAGGCTGGCATGGCCTTCGATCTGGGCGGTGCCGCCAAAGGATATGCGACGGGCGCAGCCATGGAGCGCTTAGTGGAGCCGCCAGCAGCCGGCGACAGGGGCAGGGGTAACGGCGGCAAAGGCAACGGCGTCCGACACGCTCTGATCAATGCCGGTGGCAATATTGTCGTTTTCGGGGGACATCCGGAAAAGCGTCCCTGGAACATTTCCATCACGCATCCCCGTAACAGCGAAAGGTTTCTGGGAACATTGTCCATCAATGAAGGTGCAGTTGTGACATCCGGGGATTACGAGCGCTTCTTTATCCAAAATGGTGAGCGCTATCATCATATTATCGATCCCGCCACCGGTTTTCCGGCTACTGGCATGCAGAGCGTTTCGATTGTCAGTAGCGATTCTCTGCAGGCGGATCTTTTGTCGACGGCTGTTTTCGTAATGGGCGTCTCCAAAGGGCTGGCCTTTCTGGAGAGTCACTTTCCGGAAGTGGGAGCCATTTTAGTTGACAGTGACGGAGAGATCCATATGACTCCGGGCTTTCGCGAACGGTTTTCGTGGCGCTGAGGTGCTGATGTGCTGAGGCGCTAGCTCCCATTTCCGGTGGCGCTGAGCTGCACTGCCGTTCTTTTCCGGACCAGCCTGAAAAAGACAGATGGAAGTACAATTAACAAGAGGGATCTCGGCGAGCGTGTGGAAAATATCCAAAGTATGTTGTTTAGCTGCCGAGCCTTTGATCGGAGGATGCTGCTTGGAACTGATTTTGGCTTCCGCTTCGCCCCGCCGACAGGAATTATTGCGCCAAATCGGTCTCAGCTTTACTGTGATTCCGAGCAGGCTGGCGGAAAATACAGCAGAATGTAATCCTATGAAAAAGGTTAAGGCATTGGCGCTGGCCAAAGCGACTGAGGTTGCCGAACGCACAGGGCGTGGCTTGGTGTTAGGCGCCGACACAATGGTTGTGATCGGCGACAAAATACTTGGTAAGCCTAGCAGCAGCGACGAAGCTGCTGCCATGTTGCGCACCCTGAGTGGGCGTGTACATCGCGTTTGCACAGGCATCGCCCTGGTTGACGCCGCAACAGGACGTAGCAGAGCCGCAACCGAATGCACCCTGGTAAAGTTTCGTTCACTGAGTGAACGCGAAATTGAGGCGTATGTCGCCAGCGGGGAGCCCCTTGACAAAGCCGGGGCTTACGGCATTCAAGGTCATGCTGCTGTCTTCGTGTCTGGCATCAAAGGCTGCTATTCGAACGTCGTTGGTTTGCCGTTGAGCCGTCTCTGGCAAATGCTCCAGGATTTCTCCGAAACGGGCCTCCCCTCTTAAGGGAGGAAAGTTAGTTGGATCAAAGCCTGACAATGCGGGATTTACCCGCGGACGAGAGACCCCGTGAAAGATTGAGGCGTTACGGATCGGCGCAGTTATCCAATGCGGAATTGCTCGCGATCCTTTTGCGGACAGGTACTACCGAGATATCAGTGGCGATGCTGGCCGAAAAAGTTCTGCACCAGTTTCACGGGTTGCAGGGGATTGATACGGCCGCTATCGAGGAATTAGCACTCGTGAAAGGCATTGGACTGGCCAAGGCGACACAGATCAAGGCCGGTCTGGAACTGGGCCGCAGGGTTGCTGAAACGCCCCTGCGGGAGCGCTTTACTTTCCGGTCTCCCACCGATGTATATCAGGCAGTGAGTGCACGCTTAAGCCATCTGGATCGGGAGGTTTTCATGGTTTTTCACTTGAGCGCCAAAAATCAGGTGATTTTCGATGAGATCATTTCCGTTGGTAATTTAACCTCTTCATTGGTGCATCCCAGAGAGTTATTCAAAAGTGCCATTAAAAAGAGCGCCGCCGCCGTAATCTTAGCCCATAATCATCCCAGCGGAGATCCTACGCCGAGCGAGGATGATTTAGCCCTGACAGGACGGTTGGTGCAGGCCGGAGAACTAATTGGTATTCGGGTTCTGGATCATATCATTATCGGTTATGGACGGTATGTCAGCCTCAAAGAGCGAGGTATTATTTAGTGACTAATTTATGATGTTCATAGCCAGGGAGGGGCATACATGCTTAACTTCATCTACGGCCGGTTTTCCAAGGATCTGGGTATTGATCTTGGCACCGCCAATACCTTGGTGTTTATGAAAGGAAAAGGGATCCTGCTGCAAGAGCCTACTGTGGTAGCAATTGATCGGGATTCCGGCAATGTATTCGCAGTTGGGGAGGAAGCGCGGCAAATGGTCGGGCGGACTCCTGGCAATATCATAGCAGTCAGGCCGCTTAAAGACGGTGTGATTGCCGACTTCGACACTACCGAAAAAATGTTGCAGCATTTCATCAGGAAAACGCACCGCCGCAAGAGTTTTCTGGCCCCCAGGGTAGTAGTGGGAGTTCCGTCCGGTGTGACCAGTGTTGAAAGACGGGCTGTGCTGGACGCCTGCCTGCAAGCCGGGGCGCGGGAAGCTTTTACAATTGACGAGCCAATGGCGGCGGCCATTGGAGCAGGTCTTCCGATTCATGAGGCTACCGGCAATCTGATGGTTGATATTGGCGGCGGAACGACAGAAGTCGCCGTGATCTCCCTGGGCGGAATAGTGAACAGCAAATCTATCCGGGTGGGCGGCAATGAACTGGATGAATCTGTCATGCAATATATTAAACGCAACTATAATTTAATGATTGGTGAGCGTACTGCGGAAGAAATCAAGCAGGAAATTGGCTCAGCGCATCCTGAGTTTGCCGTTGGAACGCGCGAAGTCAGAGGTCGCGACTTGGTGACCGGTCTTCCCAAAACAATTGAGATTACAGCCGGCGAGATTATGGATGCCCTTTCTGAACCGGTCGCCCTAATTATCGACGCGCTGAAAATGACTCTTGAAAAAACTCCGCCTGAGCTGGCCGCCGATATTTTGGATAGAGGTTTGGTAATGGCCGGAGGCGGCTCATTATTGAAAGGGCTGGATCAGCTCATTCGCGAAGAAACCGGAATGCCGGTGCATCGGGCGGAAGACCCGCTTACATGCGTAGCCCGCGGAACGGGAATGACTTTGGATAATCTGTCTCGTTATGAATCCGCGCTTATTTCTTCCAGAAAAGTCAGTTAGAGGTGACAGGATGTGGCGCAACAGCCCCGCGGTAGAAGGCTTATAATTGCAGCTGTGATCTTTCTGGTATTGATGGGTTTGATCTTTCTAACGGCTCGCGAAAGGACCCGTCAGTCACTACCGGAGAGGGCTTTACACGGGGTCATTGCGCCCTTTCAGAAGATCATTACGGGATTGGCGGACTTTTTCCGTGGAACCATACAGACTTTTGCGGAACTTGGCCGTTTACGTCGCGATAATCAGCAACTCAGGGAAGAAGCGGCGGATCTCCGGGCGGAGCAGGAGGAACTGGAGTTCTACCGTCGGGAAAACATCCGACTGCGGGCGGCTCTGGGATTTAAAGAGCGCCGTCCCCTAGATATGGTAGCTTCCGAAGTGATTGGCCGTAACCCAAGCAATTGGCTATCTACGCTGACGATCGATAAAGGTGCCCGGGATGGTTTGGCTCAGAACATGCCAGTCATCAGCCGTCAGGGGGTTGTCGGACGGTTAGGGGCTGTCCGGCAGGATAGCTCGGATGTGCTGCTGGTCAATGATGCCCGCGCGCCGATTGCCGGCGTTGTCGAGCGCACCCGCGAGCAAGTACGGGTGCTGGGGCGGACCGATGGGTTGTGCGTTGTGACCCCTTACGGACGCTCAGCCGATTTGCGGGTTGGAGACCGAGTTGTCACCTGGGAAGGCAGCGCCTATTTTCCTCCGGGACTCGTCATCGGGCGCATTACCAGTGTGGAGCAGGACAATTTTGGCGTTTCCAAACAGGGTATTTTGGAAACGAATGTGGATTTTCACCGTCTGGAAGACGTCTTTGTGATTCAAAGTCTGGATCATGTGCCGGTTACTAATGGTGCGGGAGGCGATTGAGTGCATTCTTTTGCATTATCGCTACTGACATTGGCCGCCATTGTTTTACAAACCGCTTTTTTCCCGCGGATCGGATTTGGCTTAAAACCCGACTTACTGATGATCATGGTCATCTCCTTTACCTTGCTAAATGGCATCAAACGCGGAACGATTGCCGGGTTTGCGCTGGGACTGATTGAGGACTTACTGTCCGGCGGATTCATCGGTTTAAATACGATGACTAAAACGCTGCTTGGTTTTTCGACGGGCCTGCTGGAAAAGAGTATTTTTCATGATAACATTTTTGTGCCATCATTGCTGAGCTTTGTCGGTACGATTCTTAACAGCCTGTTATATATGATTATCGTCCATTCCTTTGATCAGCGTTTCACTATGTTTCCTCCGCTTGGGAGATTATTGGCGTTGGCTTTGCTGAACGCTTTACTGGCACCGCTGATTTACATGGTCATTAGGCACGTCGAAAACTACTACGCTCGGTTGCGCATGGGTAATCTGCAATCACAGCGTTTCTAATTGGTGGGGTTAAGATGACGCTCAAGATTTCTGAAACGCGTTTTCGTGTTTTCGCCGGCATTTTAGTCGGCGTTTTCGCCATCTTGACAGGACGGCTGTGGTTTCTGCAGATTACGAAAGGCGAAGAAAACCTGGCCAAGTCGAACCGTTTCAGGACCTACGCCGTGCCGATTAAGGCGCCCCGCGGGATTATGTTTGACCGCAACGGCACCGAGTTGGTTGCCAGTCGGCTGGCACACGCCGTCTCAGTAGTGCCAGAGGTCATTCGTGACCATTCCGATATTATTACGCACCTGGCCAGTATTCTGGGCGTATCTGTGGAAGAACTCAGCAAACAGATTGAAACCAAAACACAGAGCCGCTGGCGCAAACCGAATGAGCCCATTCGCGTCGCTAGTGATGTGCCATCCGAGGTTGCGATGCGTATTGAAGAAGCGCGCATGGACCTGCCCGGCGTGGAAGTCACGCGGGAACCTGTACGTGACTATATTTATGGCAGTCTCGGTGCTCACATAGTCGGCTATATCTCCGAAATTAACAAAGAAGAACTGGATGCCCTGGCAGAAGATGAGTACAAGCAGGGCGATAACATCGGCAAGACCGGTCTGGAACGGACTTATGAGAAACTGCTGCGCGGCAAAGACGGCAGCACTCAGATGGAAGTTGATAAACTTGGTCGTTTGCTACAGGTATTGCAGGAGGTTTATCCTACTCCTGGGAACAACCTGCACCTGACGATTGACTTGGAGCTTCAGCAGGTAACGGAAAAGGCCCTGGCGGAACAGCTGGAACACATTCGCAAAAACACGAGGTACAAGAAAGCAAACTCAGGTTCGGTTGTTGTCATGGATCCGCATAACGGCGACATCCTGGCAATGGTCAGCTATCCAGCCTATGATCCGAACTTGTTTGTCGGCACAATGCCGGTGGATGTCTCCCAAAGGCTGTTCGGCGATCCTTATCATCCCTTCACAAATCGCGCCCTTTTGGGCCAATATGCTCCCGGTTCAGTCTTCAAGCCAGTCACAGTTGCTTCCGCACTGGAAACCGCTAAGGCCGATGCTCATGATGTCTTTCGCTGTTCCGGGATTGACGCGGTTTCTAACAAGAAGTGTTGGGTTTACAACTCTGCCACTGGAAGCCACGGCAGGGAAAATCTGATTGATGGGCTGAAGAATTCGTGCAACATTGTGATGTATGACTTGGCGCGGCGTGTGGGTGTTGGAACGTTGGCACAATATGCCCGCCTGTTTGGTCTGGGCGCACCGACCGGTCTGGACTTGTATCCGGGCGAGAAGGCCGGCTTAGTTCCAGACGAAGCTTATAAAGCCAACCGCTTTAAAGGCGATCTGGCAATCTGGCGACCCAATGAAACTTTGGACCTTTCGATTGGCCAGGGGTTCCTGCTGACCACGCCGATCCAGCTTGCCCAGATGTATTCCGCCATTGCGAACGGAGGCACGCTGTATCAGCCGAGGCTGGTGACGGCCATTACTACCCCGGAGGGCAAGACATATAGAGAATTTCACGCCAATGTCAAAGACGAATTCAAACTCAAGCCAGAAACGATGGATATTATCACCAAAGGGTTGATCAAAGTAGCAAGCGAAGGTACTGCCTCCTGGACATTTCGCAATTTCCCGCTGGACCAATATCCGGTAGCGGCTAAAACCGGTACCGCAGAGATCACCGGTTCCGACAATAATGCATTGTTCGCGGCCTACGCACCGGCCAACAATCCTTCGATTGTGATCGTAGTCGTAATCGAACAGGGCGGCTCTGGAAGTAGTTCCGCAGGGCCGGTGGCAGCCAGAATTCTGGAACATTATTTTAAAGTCAGCCCGCCCACGAGCCCGCCTGCAGAATGAAATTAGCGGAAGGAATTTCCCAATTTCACAGCGAAAACTCCCTTAATCGCATACTATCGATCGCAATTGCAGCGATCCATCGTACGCAGTTGCAGTGATCTATCGTAAATTGGGAGGCGGTCAGGCCGCGATGCTGATTCAAAAGGTTGTTCCAGGCGGGGAGCCTGTCATTAAAGGAAGCCGGGAAGGGCTACGCATAATTTTCCCCATACCGCATTCATTTAGCGAGGCATTGGACGCTTTGGCTGCTAATCTGGCGGGAGCGGGCGGCTTTTTTGAAGGGGCCCGGTCTTTGCTTGAACCATCACGGGAACTCACGGATCCTGAGATGGCACAACTGAGAGATTTATTGGCCCAATACGGATTGGAACTATCCCAGATTCGTCTCACCGCCGCGCGCGCTAAAGAAAAAGAAGTCAAAGAAAGAGACCAGCGCCCATCAGCCGTAACAGCGCGGGATTTTCCCAAAGGGGAACAAGCGCTTATGATTCGGAATACTGTGCGCTCGGGCCAAAAGATACAATCTAGCGGCAGCATCACTGTCATCGGGGATGTCAACCCCGGAGCGGAAATTATCGCCGCTGGTGATATTCTGGTATTTGGTGCGCTAAAAGGCACGGCGCATGCTGGTTCGAGCGGCGACCGGAAGGCTGTCGTGGCAGCCCTGACGCTTCGGCCGGTGCAGTTGCGTATTGCTGAATTAATTGTGCGTGCACCGGATAAAGACAGTGGTGCCAATGTTCCGGAAATCGCTCGGATCCGTAACAACGCCATTGTGGTAGAGCCTTATGTTTCGGCATGGAATGCCGCTGCAAGAAAAGGCAGGCGCAGTAACAGCCGCCGGGTAAAAGCGTAACGGCGTAATACAGAGGGGGATATTCAATGGATTCATTAGTATTAGTCGTAACATCCGGAAAAGGCGGCGTTGGTAAAACAACTACGGTAGCAAACATCGGAACCGGACTGGCCAAGCGCGGCAAGAAAGTGGTCATGGTTGATGCTGATATCGGTTTGCGTAATCTGGATGTTGTAATGGGCCTGGAGAATAGGATTGTTTTTGATCTTGTCGACGTAGTTGAACAGCAGTGCCGTCTAAAGCAAGCTCTGATTAAAGATAAACGTCTGGAAGGGCTTTATTTACTGCCCGCAGCTCAAACCCGCGAAAAAGATGCTATTCAGCCTGGGCAGATGAAAGCACTATGCGATGAGCTCCGTAAAGAATTTGACTATGTGATCCTCGATTGTCCTGCCGGTATCGAGCAAGGCTTTAAAAATGCGGTGGCCGGTGCTGACGAAGCAGTGATTGTGACAACACCAGAGGTTTCCGCTGTTCGTGACGCTGACCGCATCGTGGGTCTGCTGCAGGCGTCCGGTATTACTAATCCAAAGCTCTTAATCAACAGGATCCGGCCGGACATGATCAAAAAAGGCGATATGATGGACGTGGAGGATGTCAATGATATTCTGGCTCTTGAATTGCTGGGAATTATTCCGGACGATGAAACCATTATTATCTCCACGAACCGTGGGGAGCCGGCCGTTCTAGACCAGGATTCGCATGCCGGAGAAGCCTACCGCAATATTGTGGCGCGGCTCGAAGGCGAGAATGTCCCCTTTATGACTTTGGATTTTGACACCGGATTTTTTGGTAAGCTGAAGAAAATGTTTGGCATCTAGGATGGCTATGAAGGAGGCTGCGACGTGTTAGACTTTATGAACCGTATATTGCGCGATGACGGCGGCAGCAAAGATCGCGCCGTTGAAAGGTTGCGTCTGGTCCTGATCCATGACCGGGCTAAGGTTGCGCCTCGTTTCATGGAAGCGCTTAAGGAAGATTTAATCGCGGTAATCTCGAAGTATATGGAGATTGACGAAGATGGACTCGACGTAACCCTTGATTCTGATGAGACCTCAACAGCATTAGTGGCCAGCATCCCCATCCGGAAAATGAAACGTTCGTACGATTGATTATTTGATTGACCGATTGGCAATTTGACCGGTTTCATTGATCGGTTGAGGGACTGACTGACGGACATTGATTAACGGACAGGGAAAAAACGGAGGTTAGGATTATGCGGGTGGATCGCAGATTATTGAAGAACCTGGATTGGGCTTTGATCGCGATTACCTTAATCCTGATCGCTACAGGGGTCGTCATAGTTTATAGCGCAACGCGCGCGAACCCCGCTTTGACAGGCGGAAATCCATTTGCATACGCACGGAAACAGATCATCGCCGCCATTATTGGCATTGCCATGGTTATTGGGCTGATGACATTTGACTATCACCTCTCCGAAAGAGGCTATTACGCATTATATTTCCTAAATTTGCTGCTTTTGATCGCCGTGTTGCTTTTCGGAAAAGAGGTAAACGGCGCTAAAAGCTGGTTTCATATTGGTCCGCTTGGGATACAGCCTTCCGAATTTGCCAAGATATTCCTGATCCTTACCTTAGCCCGGCATCTGTCGCAGAAAGACAGCCTTTCATCCTTTTTCGATCTTATTTCGGCTTTTGTTCACATCGGAGTTCCATTGCTGCTGATTTTGCTGCAGCCGGATTTAGGCACGGCCATGGTATTGGTTGCCATTCTTTTCGGTATGCTTTATTTGGCTGGAGCGCGTCCAAAGCATTTGGGCGTGATTGTCTTATCAGTAGTAGCTATAGTCGTAGTGTGGGCATTGTTGAGTGCCTTTTTTGGAGTTCCTTTCCCGCTGAAATCTTATCAAATTGCCCGTCTGACTGCGTTTGTCAATCCGCAAAAATACTATGACGGCGCCGGGTATAACGTGATTCAATCCATGACGGCAGTCGGTTCCGGTAGATTCCTGGGTAAAGGGTTATTCAATAGTACGCAGGGACGGCTGGGTTTCTTACCCGAGCATCATACGGATTTTATTTTTGCTATTTTCGGGGAGGAGTTCGGCTTCTTGGGTTGCTTCTTATTGCTATTGGGTTATTTGTTGTTGATCTGGCGCGGCCTTAAAATTGCGTATCAGGCCAAAGATTTGTATGGCAGCCTGATTGCTGGTGGCGTTGTTTCGATGTTCCTTTTCCACGTCTTGGTTAACGTGGGCATGAATATTGGGATCATGCCGATTACTGGCATTCCGCTGCCGTTTATTAGCGCCGGTGGTAGTTCGATGATGGTTAATCTGGTGGGGGTCGGGTTGTTGCTCAACGTTTGGTCGCGTCGCTTGAAGATTATGTTTTAGTATGTTGGACGATGATTGGCAGCAGGCTGTCGTATGATAGCCTGCTTTCTGTTGTATGCAGTGCTCAGAGATGCGCCTATGCTGGCCGCGGCAGGTTTGGCACAGGTAGTACACATGCGCGCCGCGCTGTTCTGCGCGGGCCTTGTCCCGCATACAATAAAGCGGGGTGAGGAGAATGAGCTACACATATCATCAGAGTTACGGCGGCCATGACCAGGAAGATACTTGTGCCGATGATGAGACCATTTTCGAATACGCTGGCGAGCACGTTAATGAAGAAGTCGAAGTGCCCGAAAAGCCCCGGCCCAAATTGCTGGAAAAAGCTGCTGTTTGTCTTATGGCAGCATTATTGGTTTGGGGGCTGTCCAGCTCAAAACTGCCAATTTTTCGAAGGATCGGGCATTATTTATCTGTGGCACTGCATACCGACTTTGGCACCAATCTGGAACAATGGGGTCACAGCATTTTGCGGCCACTAAAGAGTGGTGGCCTGGTGCATGTTATGGATGACTGGGGTGCAGGTACCGGTGTCGGAACTGCTACGCAGGCGATCGCAGAGGTATGGCCGATCGATGGGGATGGACCAGTGACTGCGCAATATGGCGCGACTGAAAAAAACGGGGTGAGTGCCCTTGCTCAGGGAATTACAATCGCCGCCACCGCTGGCGCAGCTGTGCAAGCTGTCGCTTCCGGTACAGTAACATCAGTGCTACCGATGGCGCAGGGCAGCTATCAGGTCCTGATCAGCCATCCGGGTGACTGGCAGACCGTATATCAAGGCATAAATGTCGTATATGTGCAGATGGAAGATGCGGTTACTACTGCCCAACATATAGGTCATGTAACACAGAATGGGGGACTGGTGTTCGCAGTAAAAATCGGGCAGTCCCACGTTGATCCGCTGACCGTCTTACCGAAGCACGTGGCACCGGCTCAATGAGCATTGGCACAATAAGCGCTGGCGAAATGGAATGGGCGTCAATACAATGATTGCTCTGCGCTGCGGTTCCATTCGCCTCGTGGTCCACCCCCTCACAATGGCGACGATGATCGTGTTAGCTTTAATTGGCCGTTTCTGGGAAGGACTGCTGATTTTGATCCTGGTCGCCGCGCATGAAGGAGCCCATGCCCTGGCTGCGGTGCTATTGGGGCTGCGACCACGAGAAATCCGACTGATCCCGGTGGGCGGCATGTTGCGCGTGGAAGGCCTAACTGGGGCTGGTCCGGCAGTCGAAGCGCTGGTCGCCGCGGCAGGCCCGGCATTCAGCCTCCTGACCGCGCTCATTACGCTGGCTGCTTATCGGTCTGGATGTCATACTAAAATTGTGATTGATATTTTCAAATATAGCGCGATGCTTTGCCTTTTCAATCTGTTGCCGGCTTTGCCGATGGACGGCGGTCGCATTCTGCGCGCACTCTTATCTTATCTGATTGGATTCGCCAGTGCCACAAAACTGTTAAAACTGACAGGGCTGGCCTTGATCGGTGGGATGACGGGCGCGGTTTCTTTTTTGTTTTTCTATGGCCATCCCAACCTAACCCTGATTTTTGTGACCGCCTATCTCCTTTCCGCTTGGCATCGGGAAAAGGAATTCGCAATTTATGATCTGTATCGGGAGATCGCTCATAAAAGCAATGCTTTGAAGAGCGGAAAAGTGCTTCCGGTCAGAGAATACATCATCTTGCCAGATACAAGAGTACTCGATCTGCTTGGTTTGTGCCGTCCAGGGGCTTGGTGCTGCTTCAGGGTTGAGGTTAACGCGGCAGGCGCAGCCAGAGAAATTTGTTTTGGCGAAGACGCCGCGATGAATACTATAATTGATTGTGGTAGCCTGGCGACAGCCGCCGATGTCTTGCGGCAGTTTGGCAACCGCAGGCGACGTTCTGCAACAGTTCGGCGACAGCAACCGGCGTTTTGTCAGGCGCAGGATTAATAACGCGGCTGTCGAAAGTGAATAAGGCTTAGTATAGTTAGTTAAATATCCCGGTGGCGAGTGTGCTACACTAACAGCGCATTTCAAGTGCAGGCGCATGACATAAGGCGCATGGCACATTTTCCGGGGATGTTTACATATATTAGCAATTATTTGGAGGGTGATTTGTGTCTGGAAGAAAACTGCCTAATTGGCTTACTGAAGTAAGTAAACCCGCCCGCTATACTGGCGGGGAGCTTAATGCTGTCCAAAAGGACAGCACCCGGATGGATCTACGCTTTGCGCTGGCCTTTCCGGATGTCTATGAAATTGCCATGTCTCACTTGGGTATCAAAATTCTTTATGAAATCCTAAACGATTTAGAATGGGTATGGGCGGAACGGGTTTTTGCCCCCTGGCCTGATATGGCGGAGAGGATGGCAAAGGAGACGGTGCCACTCTATGGGCTGGAGTCGGGTGATCCTGTGGCCGCCTTTGACGTCATTGGTTTCACGTTACAGTACGAGCTGAGTTACAGTAATATTCTTTATATGCTTGATCTGGCCGGGATACCGCTCCAGGCCGCGCAACGTTCAGAAAAAGACCCGCTGATCATTGCTGGCGGTCCTTGCACCTATAATCCGGAACCACTGGCTGACTTTTTGGATGCCGTGGTGTTGGGTGAAGGCGAGGAAGTGATCGTTGAGATCGCGGAATTGCTTAGGAAGCTTAAACAAGCTGGAGCACCGCGTCGTGAGAAGCTCGCCGCCCTGGCGGGACTGCCAGGAGTCTATGTTCCTTCTTTTTATCAAGTTGAGTACGCCGCTGCGGATCAAACGCTTAGCTTTGTCAGGCCTGTCAAGCCTGGCATACCGGAGCGTATTACCAAACGGATTGTTCAGAACTATGAGGCCGCGCCTTTTCCGGTCTGCCCGCCGGTGCCCTTCATTGATATTGTTCAGGATCGAATTGCGCTCGAGATCCAGCGCGGCTGCACAAGAGGATGCCGCTTTTGTCAGGCCGGCATGGTGTACCGCCCTGTGCGCGAGCGATCTCCTGAGAAAATCAAGCAGCTAATGGACGCCAATATTTGCTCCACCGGGTATGCGGAGATTACACTCTCTTCCTTGAGTAGTGCAGATCATAGTTGCATTGCGGAATTGGCGGCCGACAGTATCGCGCAATATGGTGCTTCCGGGGTAACGATCTCGTTACCATCGCTACGAGCGGATGCCTTTTCCGTGGCACTGGCTGAAAAGATGGAGTCGTCCGGTCGCAAAAGTAGTTTGACTTTTGCGCCAGAAGCCGGAACCCAGCGTCTCCGGGACGTCATTAATAAAGGTGTCCGGGAGGAGGATTTGATTGACGCGGTAGAAAGCGCGACCGCTGCGGGATGGCGCAGCTTTAAGCTGTACTTTATGATCGGACTGCCGACTGAAACAGAAGAAGACCTGGAGGCGATTGGCGCGCTGGCGCGCATAGTACTCTCCAAAGCTCGTGCTGCTGTATCAGCAGCTGGCGCAAAAGGTAAAAATAGTGTTGTAACTGTTACGGTGAGTGCATCCACCTTTGTTCCTAAGGCGAACACTCCTTTTCAGTGGCGGCCACAGGATCCGATCGCCACGATACGGCAGAAGCAGGATCTACTTAGGAGAGTGGTGCGCGGCCGTGGGATCGATTTCCAGTGGCATGATCCAGAAACAAGTTTCCTGGAAGCTGTCTTTGCACGTGGCGATCGTCGCCTGGGTGCCGTGCTGGAAAAGGCGTGGCGTTCGGGATGTAAATTTGACGGCTGGAATGAATATTTCGATTTTGATTTATGGCAAAGAGCTTTTGCGGAATGCGGAATTGATCCGACCTTCTATGCCAACCGGCAGCGCGATTACCAGGAAGTTCTGCCCTGGAATCATCTTTCGGCCGGAGTGGATCGGTCGTACCTGATTAGCGAGGATCAGAAAGCCGGACAAGCAGCGCTGACAGAGGATTGCCGCACCGGGGAATGTTTGGGATGTGGGGTCTGCCAGACACTGGACACCCAGCCAAGCATTAGTAAGGCGGTGGATACGCCATGACAACCCTGAATACCGCGAATGCAGTGGGCGCTGGGGACGCAGCCACCGTCACCGCTACCGCCACCGCAAACACTTTTCATATATTAAGATTACGGCTGCAAAAGAAAGAACATGGCCGGTTCATATCGCATCTGGATCTGATGCGGGCGTTTGAACGCACCGTAAGGCGGCTGCAATTGCCGGTAGCCCTGACGGAAGGATTTCATCCTCATTACAGGATATCTTTCGGGCCAGCCCTGCCGCTCGGTGCTTCCAGTAGTGCTGAGTACTGCGACCTCATCTTAACTGCGCGGCCGGAACAGAGTGCACTCTTGGAAAAGATCGGTCGGCACCTTCCACCCGGTTTGAGCTTGATTGACGGCAGCTATATTGATAACGGCCAGTCGTTGTCAGATTTCATTATGCGTGCGTCCTATCGGGTGCGTCTGGCGATCGGCGATTTTGCCACGGCAGAAGAACTGATCGCGCTCGGGAAACGTATTCTGGAGTCAGAACAGTTTCCGATTGAGACAGAGACGCGCAAAGGGTTGAGGACGATCGATCTCCGCAGTGGCATTGACCAGGCACAATGGGCTGTTTCCGGAGAAGAATTGATCTGTGACCTTTTCTTGGCAGCTGGATCGGCTAATAACTTAAAACCGCAGGATGCGCTGATTCCGTTTATCAGGAAAGGGGCTGCGCCCAATGAACTCCACCGGGCTGGACTATATGGAAAGTCCGGCCAGAATTGGGCGGATCCTTTCGGGAATGTTCTACTAAAATGGCCGGAAGTAAAGATTGAAGGGGAGTGAGGAGGCTTGTCTCAGGTTATCGTGATCAATGCCGGCATTAATGAGACGAGAGTTGCCATTCTCGAAAACGGCCTCCTTGGCGAGTTGGCGTTTGAACGCGCCGATGATGAGCGGGTCGTGGGGAATATCTATCGTGGTAAGGTTGAGAATGTGTTGCCTGGAATGGAAGCAGCATTTGTTAATATTGGACTGGATCGCAATGCTTTTTTGTACGTTGATGACATCATTCGTCCGAAAAGTATCTTTGAATGCGAGGATGATACTCCGGAAATTCCGAAGGGAAAAGACAAAGATAAAGATAAAGACAAAGACACACCTAATATCAGTTCCTTATTAAAAGAAGGTCAGGATCTGTTGGTGCAGGTGATCAAGGAACCGATTGGTACCAAGGGTGCCCGCGTGGTTACCCAGCTGACGATCGCTGGCAGATATCTGGTGTTAATGCCAAATGTCGATTATGTGGGAGTTTCCCGCCGAATAGTGGATGAAAAAGAGCGGGAGCGGTTGCGTGCCATGGCCGGGCGGCTGAAACCTGCGGGATGCGGGGTCATTGTCAGGACAGTCGCTGAAGGCATTGCAGAAGATGAGCTCGCGGGAGACCTCAATTTTCTACTGAATGCGTGGCGCCGCATCCACAAAAAAACGAGACGCGGCCGTACCCCGCAGCTGTTATACAGAGATCATGATCTGGTTTATCGTATCATGCGTGATTTTTTCACAGACGACATTGATGAAATCGTTGTTGATCATGAAGGAACGTACAAACGCTGCCTGGAGATGGCGAAAGTACTGGCACCGTCATTCGCAGGCAAAATCGCTTTATATCGAAATGAACAGCCAATTTTTGATTTTTATGGCATCAGCAGCGAGATCGAACGCGCTTTTAAGCGTAAGGTTTGGTTATCCTGCGGCGGTTATCTGGTGATCGACCAGACGGAAGCTTTGACCGTCATTGATGTTAATACTGGTAAATTCATTGGAAAGACTTCTCTGGAAGATACTGTTGTGGCCACCAACCTGGAGGCTGCCAGAGAAATCGCCCGGCAGATGCGTCTGCGTAATTTGGCAGGCATCATTATCATCGATTTTATCGACATGATTGAAGAAGACCATCGTGAAGAGGTTATTAGAGTTTTGGGTGAAGCCCTGAAGAGCGATAAGACGAAATCCAACATTCTGGGATTTACAGCTTTGGGATTACTGGAAGTCACGCGCAAAAAGGTACGGCAGGGATTAGTGGAGTACCTGACGGATGACTGCCCAAACTGCGGCGGAACTGGTAAAGTCTTTTCCAAAGAAGCTTTAGCCAGTCAGGCTGAGCGGGAAATTAGGAAAATTGTAGCGCAGAATACTGATAAGGGTTTTCTGTTTCACGCGCATCCATCTGTGGCGTCACTCCTGATTGGGCCGGGTGGCAGTAATTTGGTGCGTCTGGAAGAGGAATTAAGACGGATTATTTACATCCGGGGGCATGAGGGGATCGAAGCTGGCAAAGTCCAGCTGATCACGTCCGGTACAAAGGATAAAGTTGAGAAAGCTGCGTTACCGGTTGCTAAAGGCGACATTATTGAAGTGGAAGTGCGCGAGCCGCATTTGAGCAACCCGGGAGACGGAATTGGACGCATTGAAGGTTATGTTATTGATATTGAGGATGGTGCGCAGTGCGTTGGCAATCGAGTGCGAGTGCGCATTGACAAAGCCTATCGCACCTATGCCAAGGGAAAAATGATTCATTGACCTGGATTGGTAGATGTGCTAAAATGTCAGAGTGCGGGCAAATCCCGTTAGCAACCGCACGGGGCAGGCTTTTAAATCCTTGATGGTGCCTGAACCGGCGAGTCTCGGCGAGGAGGTGTGCATCCAATGCATGCTGTGATTGAAACCGGTGCAAAGCAGTTTCGGGTTAAAGAAGGCGATGTCATCCGAGTTGAAAAACTGGCGGCCGAAGTCGGCCAGACAGTCGGGCTCGAACATGTTCTGTTGGTATCTGGAGAGGGCGAGACGAAAATTGGCCGTCCTTATCTGGAAGGAGCGAAAGTTACCGCTACTGTGTTAACACAGGATAAGGAACCCCGGGTCTTGTCACTGCGTTACAAGGCCAAAAAGAACATTCGCGTCCGCAAGGGGCATCGTCAGCCGTATACCGCGTTGCGCATTGAAAAGATCGAATATTAAAATTGACAATTTATTTGCTTAGGAGGTGGGGACATGGCTCATAAGAAGGGTGTAGGTAGTTCCAGAAACGGCCGGGACAGTAATCCTCAGATGTTGGGAGTTAAATGTTACGGCGGTCAGCAGGTTACTTCCGGTAGCATTATCGTGCGCCAACGGGGAACCAGAATTCATCCCGGAAACAATGTCGGTCTGGGCCGTGACAATACCCTTTTTGCTCTCATCGACGGCTTTGTGGCTTTCGAACGCAAAGGGCGCGACAGTAAACAGGTCAGCGTTTATGCGGAAGCAGCCGCTGCCGGGAAGTAACTGAAAGTAATCCGAAGGCCGTTCGACAGAGTACGGCCTTCTTTTTTTCGGGCATAATAGGGAGCAGAAGACAATAGGACACAAGGGGACGGTTCTTTTGTGCTGTCCCCCAGTTTCGTCCCGTTGGCACAAAAGAACCGTCCCCTTGTGTCCCCTTGTGTCGTGGAGACGGAAGAACCGTCCCCTTGTTTTGAAGGAGTGTATCGCTGTGTTTGTGGATCATGCTGAAATTAAAGTTGTTTCCGGCCGTGGCGGTGACGGAGCCGCCAGTTTTCGCCGGGAAAAATACGTGCCGCGCGGCGGACCGGACGGTGGTGACGGTGGTCGCGGAGGCGATGTTGTTTTTGAAGTCAGCAGTGGTCTGGCGACACTGCGCGACTTTAGGTATCAGCATGTCTTTAAGGCTGAATCCGGGCGTCCGGGGAGCGGCAGCGGGAGTTCCGGGCGACAGGGTAAGGACATGGTCATTCCGGTGCCGCAGGGAACAATGGTCATTGATGAAGCCGGGCGGGTGCTGGCTGATTTGGTTCAGCCAAACCAACGCTATATTGCCGCCCGGGGTGGCCGCGGCGGTCGCGGTAACATCCATTTCGCCAACGCCACCAGACAGGCGCCTGGTTTTGCAGAACGGGGCGAACCTGCGGAAGAGAAAGCGGTCACATTGGAGCTCAAACTGCTTGCCGACGTAGGCTTGGCAGGCTATCCCAACGCCGGTAAATCCACTTTTCTATCCAGAATTTCATCAGCGCGCCCGAAAATCGCCGATTACCCCTTCACTACGCTCGAGCCGAATCTGGGGGTCGTGGACTTTGAAGGTGGCGGCTTTGTAGTGGCGGATATCCCGGGATTGATCGAAGGGGCGCATCAAGGTGTCGGGCTGGGACTTGATTTCCTAAGGCACTTGGAAAGAACACGCGTGATTGCTTATGTTGTAGATGTGTCAGGCTTTGAAGGTCGTAGTCCGGTGGAGGATTTTCGCAATGTGCGCCATGAATTAGCCATGTTCAGTCCGGACATGGCAGCACGCAACGCACTCATTATTGCCAATAAGATGGATATACCGGGAGCGGAAGCGAACCTTGATTTACTGGCTGCCACTGCCAAGGAACAGGGTTACGAAGTGATTCCAATTTCTGCAGTCACAGGTCAAGGTCTTCAGGAGGCGCTGTATCGTTTGGCAGATCTGGTCAAGAACTCGCCCGCTCCGGAAGGTCCAGTGGTTGAAGTTCAGCCAGAGGAGCCGCCCACCAATTTGAGCGATTTCGAGCTTCATTATAACGCTGCTGAGAATATCTTTGAGGCGCAAGGGATTGCGATTGAGCGGTTGGTGGCGATGACCGACTTGTCCAGTGATGAAGCGTTGCTCAGGCTACAGCGTCTTTTCCGCAAAATCGGTTTGGAGGAACGCATGAAACAGGCTGGAGCAGAAGAGGGCAGTCTGGTACGTATCGGTAAGAATGAGTTCGAATTAGACCTTTCCAATGAATGATTACGTGAATAACGCGGCGTGAATAACGCGCTAAGAATAAATTAATAGGAGTGATGCTGTTGCTATCCTCTAAAGCGAGGAGCTATCTCAGAATGATGGGCAATGAGTTAGAACCGGTAGTTTACATAGGGCGCGAAGGTGTCAGTGAAGCGATAATTAGCCAGGCAGACGGGGTGCTGGAAACAAGAGAGCTTGTGAAGGTAAGGCTTTTGCCGGATAAGGGTTTGACGGCCCGCGCGATTGCTGAGATACTGGCCGGGGCAACCGGGGCGGATATTGTGCAGGTTGTGGGCAATAACTTTCTGCTTTTCAGGGCCTCTGTGAAAAAGCCCCGGATTGAGCTGCCGGCTGACTAATGCAACGTCTTGGCATACTTGGCGGCACCTTTGATCCAATTCATCTCGCCCACTTGATGCTGGCCAGCGAAGCGCAACATCAGCTGTCACTGGATCGGGTCTTGTTTATTCCGAGCAGTATCCCGCCACATAAGAAGAATGGCACTTTTGCCGATGTGCAGCAGCGCCTGCGCATGACCGAACTGGCGATCAAGGTTGAGCCAGCTTTCCAGGTCTGCGATATTGAGCTGCAGCGCAGCGGACCTTCGTATTCCGTTGATACAGTCGCAGCCATCCGCGCCACCCTTGCCGAGCAGGATGAGGTTTATTTTATTATTGGATGGGACGCCTTTAGCCAGCTTGACAGCTGGCATAATCCGAGCCGCCTGGCCGAATTATGCTTTTTTGCGGTCGCTGGCAGGCCAGGAGCAGGCGACATGGTTCATAGCCGTTATCCGGAATCTTGCCCACCGGAGCGCGTCTATCATATCAATACGCCGCAGTTTTCAATCTCATCCACTGATATCCGTAACCGCATCGAAACTGGCCGCCCATACCATTATATGCTGCCAGAGGCGGTTTATAGGTATATCAAGGCTAACGGCATTTATTGATATTTGGCAACCATCATTTCCAATATTATAAGGAGCGTACTCGCATACCGGGAACGGTGTTGGAAATAATACTGGATAGATTATTGGGAATCGGGAATCACGAGCGTACAGGGCCGTATCATCCCCCGTTCCTGGAAAGAGAGGTAAGCCGGTTGATGAGTAAAACTTTGTATGTCGGGAATCTGCCGTGGGGGACCACTGAAGACGAATTGGCTAATTTCTTCTCCACCTATGCCACAGTCGTAAGCAGTCGCATCATCACAGATCGCGACAGTGGTCGGTCGAGAGGTTATGGTTTCGTTGAGGTCGAAGAGGAAGACGTGGAGCGCGTCATTACTGCAACTAACGGCGTTGATCTGGGTGGCCGGGAAATAATTGTTAATGAGGCCAAACCGCGTCCTACAAGAATGTAGCTGGAGAGGGGCCTGCGGGCACCCTCTTTTTTCATGCCCCAAGAAACGCACCCACCCACGCCACCCCCATGTCACTCTTGCCTGTGCGTCTGAAATTTGTTATAGTGAAGCCAAAGCAGGAAACAAAATTGAACGGGGAGGCATGTTGTTGGAGGCAATAACAAAAGCGCTGCTGGCGAAAGATGCTGGCGAAGACAAAAAGGCCTTAAATCCGGTGGCACTCGACGTAAGTGGCATTTCGAGAGTTACCGATATTTATGTAATACTTTCCGGTAACACTGAGATCCAGGTGCAGGCAATTGCGGAAGCCGTGAAGCAAAAGCTTGAAGCTCAGAATGTCAATTATATCAGACGAGAAGGCTATTCTGAGGGTCGCTGGGTACTTCTGGATTACGGAGACGTTGTGGTACATGTCATGCATCGTGAAGAACGCGAGTTCTACGATCTGGAACGTTTATGGGGCGATGCAGTAATAATATGATTTATGATTTTTAAAAGGGCTGCCTTGCAGGCAGCCCTTTGTCATGCCTGGTCATCCCGGGCATATTTCACAGAATAACTCCAGCTCTCTGCGGGAATCTTAAGTTTTGGCAGACGCCACGCTGGAGTGTGATTTGCTTGCGAGGCCGCATGATCAGGTTGATCCTGGTAATGGTGGTACTTGTGACAGGATTTGCGGCAGCAGTTGCCATTACGCTGCGCGTAACTGGTTTTCCGGAAGATCTCAGGTTTTCACCGGAGCAAGAGTATGTGTATCGAATCCCATTTCCGCTTAGCATTGTCGTAAAAGAAGATCAGGCGGGCGTCATACAACCTCCAAACACCGATGCGAACGAAAAATACGGTGGCGTCTGTACCGCCCTTGTAATCGGTCCGGAACATACCGGCCGGGCCGAGGTTGAGGTGAGGTTATTCGGGGTTATACCTGTCCGCCGCGTGGTCGTTAATGTTACCGAAAATGTGGAGGTTATTCCGAGTGGCCATGCCATCGGTGTATTGTTGGCCACCGAGGGCGTAGTAATCGTCGGGCATGTGCCGTTGCGCGGATTGGATGGGAAGCAGTACCATCCAGCCAGGAATGCGGGTTTACTGGCCGGTGATGTTCTGTTGGCAATTAATGATCAACAGGTTTCCAAAGTTGATGATGTGGAAAGGATTATCAGTGGTCTGGCAGCATCGGGAAGTCTTAATCTAAAAATTAAGCGCAACGGACAAGTACTCCGCAAGGAAATTAAGCCGGTGGTTTCAGCGCCGATCGCCGGCCTAAAGCCCCGGGCGATGCTGGGAGTTTATGTACAGGATCCCACTGCCGGGGTTGGCACACTCACATTTTTCGATCCCAAATCCGGAGTGTTTGCTGCCTTGGGCCACATGGTCAGCCAGCCTGCCCCGGATGTAAAGTTGGAGACCGGCCAGAGCCGGATTGTCGAGGCTAACATATCAGGAGTGGAAGCTGGTAGCAAGGGAGAACCGGGGGAGAAAATTGGCACGTTCCGACCGGGATCTGCGATCGTCGGCACGATTCACAAAAACTGCCGCTATGGGATTTACGGTCGACTGCAGCAGGAACCTTCGGTATCCGATTACGGTAAGCCAATCCGTATTGCCCCGGCCTCTGAAGTTGTGACCGGTCCGGCCGAGATTCTGACCGTGATCAGCGGCAATAAGGTGGGACGCTACGAGGTGTACATCGAGCGTGTCAGCCAGCAGCAGCGTCCTGGAGACAAAGGTTTGGTAGTTGCCATCACAGATCGAGCGCTAATTGCTAAGACAGGCGGTATTGTCCAAGGGATGAGCGGCAGCCCTATTATTCAGAATGGTCGGCTGATTGGGGCGATCACGCATGTGTTTGTCAATGATCCGAAACGCGGTTATGGAGTCCTGGCCGAATGGATGTGGCAGGAAGCGATCCGTATGGCCAGTCCTGAGAAGGCACCAGAAGTAATTTCTGGTGCCTTTCTCGTTCCCTTGCCATCCAAAGGGAGGAGTTTGGGTGAATTTGGCGAAATCGAACCAACAAATAGTTATCAGGCGAAATTGATTATTCAGCAGGAGTGTATGAATTGGAGCAAAGGAAGATCCGTGTCTTAATTGCGGATGATAATGTCGATTTTTGCATCATGTTGCGCGATTATTTAGCAGGACATCCCCGGCTCGCGGTTGTGGGGATTGTACATAATGGACGGGAAGTGCTCCAAAAGCTGCAAACGGCCGATATTGATGTTGTGCTGCTTGATATGATCATGCCTGAATTTGACGGTTTGGCTGTGTTGGAAGAGGTCAGGCGCTCGGGTAATCGCAAAAGCACCAAATTCATCGTATTATCTGCCTTTGGACAGGAAACCATGACTCAGAAAGCGGTGCAGCTTGGCGTAGACTATTTTATTGTCAAACCATTTAACTTGAATGTGCTCGTGCGCCGCATTATCGAAATAGTTGATCATCAAAGTACGCAGGTTGTCAAAAACGACCCGAATGTCACAGAAAAGGAAAAGCAGATTTCGCGCATATTTGTAGAGCTTGGTATTCCGGTGCATTTTCGGGGATACCTTTATTTGCGCGAAGCTGTAATGATGGCAGTAGAAAACCCGGAAGCGGTAAATGGCATCACTAAAAAAATGTACCCGGATATCGCCTTGCGCTATAATACGACCACGCATCGGGTTGAAAGATCAATGCGCTTTGCGATTGAAAAGGCTTGGTCTAACGGGCAACTAGACGCTTTGAACAAATATTTCGGGTTTGCAGTGGATGAGCGGAAGGGGAAACCTACGAATGCTTGCTTTATTGCCAAAATCGCTGATCAAATCCGATTGGGTTGGGAGGCATGACAGCACCAGTGCTGGAAGCCCACGTATTGCTGTGCGGGGTACGGCCAGAGTAGATCGACGTACCAAAGATTTGGTCAAACGCCTTAAACCTGGTGACATTGCCGTCATCGACCATGTCGATCTTGATCAGGTGGCTGCGGAGTCTTTGGTCAAAGCCAAAGTGCGCGCGGTAATTAACGCCAGCCAATCCATCAGCGGCAGATATCCCAACCTTGGCCCGCGTACCATTGTGGAAGCGGGTATAATTTTGCTTGATGGAGTCGGAAGCGCCGTCATGCAAGATATTGTCGAAGGTGATCTTATAGAAATAATTGATCAGGAAGTAATCCGTAGTGAACGCGTAATCGCTTCCGGGACGATTATGACTGCCGCGCATGTTGCGGAGTTGATGCGCGCGGCAGAAGCCAATTTGGCCGACGAGCTTGATAAGTTCATCCAGAATACGTTGGATTTTGCCGTTAAGGAAAAGGAATTGATTCTCGGGAGGATGGATCTTCCGGAACTGCGCACCGCTATTACAGGCAAGCATGTTCTGATTGTGGTACGGGGACATTACTATCGGGAAGATCTCAATACCATCAATTCATATCTACGGGAAATGAAGCCCGTCCTGATCGGTGTGGACGGCGGTGCCGATGCTCTTTTGGAGTGCGGTTACCGGCCGGATTTGATTATTGGCGACATGGATAGTGTTTCTGACGAGGCTTTGCGCTGCGGCGCGGAGCTTATTGTGCATGCCTATGCCGATGGACGTGCACCTGGCTTGGAGCGGCTCCGTGAGATGGGTCTGGAGCCGCTAGTGTTGCCTGCCCCTGGCACCAGCGAGGATGTAGCCCTGTTACTGGCCTATGAAAAGAATGCGGCGCTGATTGTCGCGGTAGGCACGCATTCTAATATGATTGACTTCTTGGAAAAGGGCCGAAAAGGTATGGCCAGTACCTTTCTGTCAAGGCTGAAAGTCGGTTCAATTCTGGTGGATGCCAAAGGCGTCAGTATGCTGTATCACGGACGGATGAACGCACGTTATTTGATTTGGGTCGGGCTGGCGGCCGCGCTGACAATGGTGATCATTATCGGAAAGTCTGATCTGATGCGTCAGTACTTTGAATTATTGTGGATGAAACTCCGGATTATCTTTGGCTTATAAACCGAGGTGAGTTGGAAATGATGGTTGATATGCGTTACCACATTGTCTCCCTGGTAGCCGTGTTTTTGGCGCTCGGGATCGGAATTCTGATTGGCGCAGCTGTCTTGGGAAATGGCACGCTGGTTCAGGAGCAAAAAGCGATGATCGACCGCCTGGTGGCCGATTTTGAGGGTTTGCGCACCGAGCAGGTCCAATTAGAGCACAGCTTACAGGAGCAGAGGGCGGCGCTGGACGCCAATTTGATGTTTGGCCGCGAAGTGCTCCCGATCTTGGTCAAAGATCTGCTACCCGGTCGGAGGATCGCGGTGATCCGTACCGGCGATGCGCTCAGCGATAAAATGTATAAAGAAGTTGCCTCGACGTTGCGCCTCGCCGGCGCCAAAGTCACTTCGGTGACTACATTTTTGCGCAATGTTGATTTCGCCGATCCTGTTTTCAAACAGCAAACGTTGGAGGCCTTAGGTCTGTCGGCGGATTTTCGCAAAGACCTCTCTCAGGAGCTTTTTGGCAGACTGGCGACCGAAATTGCAGGCGGTCAGGGCTTAGTTGCGATGGGTTTTCTGCAGGATTCCGCAGTGATCCAGACAACTGGCGATTATTCCGGATCCATTGACGCGGTATTGATCATTGGAGGGGTGCATGACTCTCTACGCTCGACATGCCGCCTAATCGACTTACCTATGATTAACGCATTCAAAGCAAGCGGCACCACTGTGATTGCCTCGGAGCCGTTTGTGGCGGAGACTTCGTATATCAAGGATTACCGGCAGAAATCCGTGGCAGTGATTGATGACATTGACTCCATTCCTGGACAGGTGGCGCTCATTTATTCATTAGCTTGGAATAAAAAGGGTCACTTTGGCATTAAAGAAGGGGCCCGCTCCATATTGCCGGAATTATAGAGGGTGGGGGTGTTGGTTTTGCTGCCCGAAGCAGAAAGAACGCACCGCGTCATCGCACTGGTTCCGGCTTTTAATGCCGCGGCCACTGTGGGTGCGACGGTGACAGCTCTGAAAGCAATTGCGAAAATTGATGATATCATCGTGATCGATGATGGCTCGAACGATAGCACAGATGCTGAGGCTGCAAAGGCGGGCGCGCGGGTGATTCGCCTGAGTCAGAACCGCGGGAAAGGCGAAGCTTTGAACGCAGGGCTGGAGGAGGTTCTGAAGGAGAACGCTGGCGGTGGCACTGGCACAAACGCGATTGTAGCTCTGGTCGATAGCGACCTGGGAAGTTCCGCCGTGGAATTTGAAAAGCTGATTGATCCGGTCTTAAAAAACCAGGTGGATATGACGATTGCCCGTTTTCCAAAGGCGCTTCGGAAGGGCGGTTTCGGTCTGCTCAAGCGCACTGCCAGGAACGGGTTAAAACTCTTTACAGGCATCGAATTTGATAGCCCGCTGTCGGGTCAACGGGTGCTTAATGGGCGCGCCATTGAGGCGATCAGCAGTTTTGAATCCGGGTGGGGCGTGGAGGTCGGTATGACAATTGATGTTTGTCGTAAGGGCTTACGCGTACGGGAAGTCCCTGTCCAGATGAAACATAATGAAACAGGACGAGACCTGGCTGGCTTCCAGCATCGCGGGCAGCAGTTTATGGGAGTCATCAGGGTTTTTGCCAAACGCTTAATGACGAGGTGATCGGGTGTCTTTATATTCTTTATTAATGCATTGCGCACTGGCGCTGGCTTCATTTTTTTCTGTGCGTCTCATGCTACCCAAAGTACTGGCATTGTTGGACAAATCTGGTCTGACCCGGCCCAATTTCAGGGGTGACCATATCCCCACCGCCGCAGGCGTTATCATTCTGGTAGTGCCTTTTTTCTGGATTGCGGCTGGTGTTTTGCTGCGGTTGTATTTTCCTTGGCAGGCGTTAAGCCTGTTGATGCTAATGATGGCATTCGGCTTCGCCGGGATGATCGACGATTTTCTTGGTAACCGCGCGCAAAGCGGGCTTAGAGGACATTGGCGCGCCTTGCGATCTGGAGAGCTTACCACTGGAGCTTTTAAGGCCATTTTTGGAGGCGCAGCCGCCTTTGCATTCGCGATTTTTGTGGCGCGCTTTATGGATAATGGCAACTTGGCGGTGCTAGTAATGAATGCTCTCATCGTGGCATTATCGGCCAATGCTGTTAATCTGTTTGATTTGCGGCCCGGAAGAGCAGGGAAAGTATTTGTTTTCGGATTGGCGGCTCTGTTTTTGGTCGCTTTTTCGCCGGAACGCATTACCCTGATGTTTCCAATACTGGCAGCATTACTTGGCTATCTGCCCTTTGACATGTCCGCCAAAGCGATGATGGGGGATACTGGCTCAAATGTGCTCGGAGCCGCACTAGGCGCTTGTGCAGTGTTTACGCTATCACCGCTGGCGGGATTGATCTTGTTGTTGCTGCTCATCGGGCTGCATGTAACGGCGGAGTTTACCTCACTTAACAAAATCATTGAAAACAGCGTGGTCTTAAAAGCAATTGATCGGTGGGGCCGGAAAGAGTGAAACAGAAGGTGGCGGCGAAGGAGCCGAAAATTGATCTGAGCCAATTATTCAGCAACAGCGCCGCACTGTCAAAAGTAGTGCCGGGGTATATTCCGCGGCCCGGACAGTCCCAGATGGCAGAGACAGTCTGGCAGGCGCTTACATCAGAATCCATTGCCGTAGTGGAGGCCGGGACGGGGACCGGTAAATCACTGGCTTACCTGGTCCCTGCTATCTATTGGGCTGTCAGTACAGATAACAGGGTGGTCATCGCCACTCATACCATTAACCTGCAGGAACAGCTGGTTAATAAAGATTTGCCTGCCGCGCTGCAGGCAACCGGTCAAGAGATCCCATTTATGCTGGTCAAAGGGCGCTCTAATTATCTGTGCCGCAGGCGTTTCAGCGTTCTGCAGGATGATATGGGACGCTTGCATCCAGCTGACAGAGGGATCTTTCTTGATATCTGGCGGGCGCTTGGGACCTATAAGTATGGGGACCGCGCTGAGCTGAAAGTGCCTTGCCCGGATGAACTGTGGCATGAGTTGAATGCCCAAAGTGAAGGATGTCTTGGGCAGTATTGCCCGATGCAGCAGAGCTGCTTTATTAGGAAACTGCGGCAGGATGCCGCCGAGTGTCAGATAATCGTAGTGAATCATCATTTGCTGCTGGCCGATGCCGCGATCAAAGACGGCGGCCAAAATGAACAGGGTGTTCTGCCGGCGTATCAGGCTCTGATTGTCGATGAAGCCCATCATTTTGAAGAAGTGGCCACCGGGTTTTTTGGACGGGAAATCGGCTATAGTGAGTGGCTCCGATTGTGGCGTGAGATATACCGGCGGGATGGGCGACAGATCAACGGTTTACTCGTACGTCTACGCGAACGGGCCAGCCAGTCAAGCGGAGGACCAGGCGCGGCGGCGGGGACGTCGGCGTCGGCATCGGCGGCGGTACCAGCTGCGGGGGCGGACCATGCTGCCGGATTAGCCCGTATTGACGAAGCTTTTGATTGGAGCAGCCGGGCTCTGGAAACGGGCTGCGAATGGTTTGAATCACTGGCCGGGATCGTCTCCTCTGGACAGCGTCAGGAAAGCGGCGAGCGGTATTGGCGTATCACGGGTAATCTTGACAATGACCCAAATTGGAGCGCCATGCTTTCCATGTTACAGAATGTCGAGACGATTACTTCCAAAGCAGTGGCGCTGCTAACGGAAATCAGCAGAGACGTTCTGGAAACTGAAAAACTCGCTAGCGAGGATTCCGACTTGGCGCTGCCCCTGGCGTTGGCTAATGCTGTGGAACGCATTAAAGCAGCACTCCAAATTGCCGTGGAAGTCATGAGCGGGCCGCTCCAGGGCAAGGCTTCCTGGCTTGAAATGACACCGGGACGCTCACTAACACTCAAAGTGGTGGAAAGACCATTGACAGTGGCGGAATTGATCAGTGAAAAAGTAATCGGGCAGGTAGAAGCGGCTGTTTTTACATCAGCCACGCTGACCGCAGCCAACAGTATGAAATATTGGTGTTCCAGAAACGGTTTGAATCTCATTCCGGAGGAACGAGTGCTGACTAAGATAGTCCCATCGCCATTTGATTATCAAAACCAGTTGCTATTCGGAGTACCGATTGATTTGCCGGACAGCCGCGCGGGAGATTTTCTGACGCAGGCGGCGGCTTTTCTTTATCAGTTGTTGGAAACTACCAAAGGACGGGCTTTTTTGCTGTTTACTTCGTATCGCATGCTGACCGCACTGCATAATATGATGCAAGAAACATTGGAAGAGATGGGTCTGACTCCTTTCAGGCAGGGCGAGTGTGACCGCAGTACTTTGCTGGAGAAGTTCAGAGCCAGCGGTAACGGGGTGCTTTTTGCGGCCAGTAGTTTTTGGGAAGGGGTGGACGTTCCCGGAGAAGTTTTGTCGTGTGTCGTGTTGATGAAGCTGCCGTTTGCTGTGCCAACGGATCCACTGTTTGAGGCTCGCGCTGAAGAAATTAGCGGCCAGGGTGGAAATCCATTTGCGATGCTGTCACTGCCTCAGGCAGTACTCCGCTTTAAACAGGGATTTGGCAGATTAATACGCAGGGTTGACGATCGCGGGGCAGTGATCGTATTGGATAATCGGCTGGTGCTTAAGCCCTATGGTCGATTCTTCTTTGAATCGCTGCCAGATTGTCGCAGTGTTAAGGGAAATGCATTCGAAGTATTACGTGCCTTGCAGGCCTTTTTTGGGCGCACAGCTGAGACGCAGTCCGCTGGAGCATCAGCTCGTTATGCTGGCGAAAATTAAAAAATGCGCTTGGTCAAGCATCGCATTGGGTAGTTTACCAGAGTTAGCCAATCGTAAAGGAAGTTAAACCAAGCTGAGAATAGTTAGACGTTCCTGAGGTTCGCTGAGGGCGTCTGAGGGCATTTGGTAATCATTAGTGCCATTTGATATAATTCCGAATCGTAGGACAACGTCCTGAATTACCTTTTATTGGGGGATTGGGTCTTGCGCAAAGGAGTTATTTTTGCCGTGATCTTGGCCGGTATATGCGGTCAGTCAATGGCAGCGTCCACAGTCAGTGACAGGCCGTCGGTGGCTGTTGTGGATGAGGAGCAAAAAAGTGCGGCGTCAGCGCTGACAGAGGTGGTTGAGGTACAACTGCAAAGGCAACCGGCCAGCAACCTGTTGTCAGGGGCTAGTACCAGAACCAGAGCTGGAAGCAGAGAGCTTCCGTTGGACAAGGATGGGTTCAGGCCAAACAGTCACATGCCTGTCTCAAGAGGTATAATGCCTGGTAAAGTTGCCGCTGACGCCGAAGAGGTAGAGTTGCTTGCCAGAGCGATTTACGCCGAGGCGCGTGGAGAGCCTTTTCTAGGTCAAGTAGCAGTTGGCGCGGTCATTATTAACCGCGTAAATCATAAGGGTTTTCCTTCCACAGTCAGGGATGTCATTTATCAACCGGGAGCTTTATGTACTGTAAAAGACGGCCAAATTAATCTTAAACCGGGTGAAACCGCTCGACGGGCGGCTCTGATGGCGCTGTCGGGGGTGGATCCAACCGATGGTTCACTCTTTTTCTATAATCCGGCATATGCTACTGCCAAATGGACCAGGAAAAAGCCAGTTGCCGCGGAAATCGGCAATCATGTGTTTGCGAGGTGAAACCTTCGGGCGCTTTTTGGGGGAACTTTGGGGACGGTTCTAAAAGTGCAATTTTACACCATTTGGGATTTGGCACTTTTAGAACCGTCCCCAAAGTTCCCCCAGTCTGGGCTAAGATCATACAACGCGCTGCAGCTTCATAAAATTAGACTGTGGCCAACCCGCGATGGGGGCCGTGATGCTATGGGGGTGCCGCAGTTGAAAGTAGTTTTCTTATCTGCCAGAGCGGTGCGCGTTCTGACGATTATCACCGTCTGCCTGATTTTGATTATAATCAGCGGGCGCATTGGCGCAACAATTGCCAGAAAAGTATTAGGTGCCAAACCGGGTGTTATCGTGGAAGGCGTACCTGTGGGAGGTCTACTGCGTAGTGAATTACTGTCAGTCGTGCGTGAACTGGCGGATAAAACCAACCGTCCTCCTCAGAATGCGATGTACTACGTAGAAAGTGGCGAGATTATCGCCGAAAGGCCTGGAATAATGGTCGACTTGCATGAAACGGTCGATCAAATTCTGAGTGCTCCTGAAAACGGAGAGGTACGGCTGACCACAATCGTGATGCAGCCGGAGATTAAGGCGGAGTACTTTAAACCGATCTATCAGGGTCCGCCGCATCGCAAGGCGATGGCGCTCGGTATCAATGTCGCCTGGGGAGAAGAATTTCTTCCAGCCATGCTTGATATCCTGGCAACCAACCAGGTACGGGCCACGTTCTATTTTGTCGGGACTTGGGTTCGGCAGTTTCCTGAGTTGGTAGGCAAAATCGCGCAAGGCGGACACGAAATTGCCAACCATGGGCTTTATCACGGGCATCCTACGCAAATGGGACGTGGAGAACTGGTCCGGCTGATCACAGAAAACCAGGAAATGCTAGTGCAGGCGGCTGGACAGGAGCCCAGTAAACTTTTTGCGCCGCCCTATGGCGAAGTTAACGATAAGGTGGCGGCCGTGGCGGCGGAAATCGGATACCGTACCATTATGTGGACCAGAGATACGATTGATTGGCAAAGGCCGGCGCCGGACACGATTGTGGCGCGCGCCACCCGCGAAATGACGAATGGCAATATTATTCTCATGCATCCGACTAGTCCGACTGTCGTAGCCTTACCGCGCGTCATCAAAGCCATCCGGGACGCTGGCTACCAGTTAGTGACAGTAACCGAATTGCTGGACAGCGCTCCCTGACACAAAGGCCACAAATAGGGCGCGGGCGCGGGGAAGTCGCGGGAAGATGCGGGGACGGTTCATCTGTCTTGGCTACCCTCAGGCTGATTGCCTTTGGCCAAGGCAGCTGAACCGTCCCGCGTCTTCCTTGTCTAGGGTCTATTTCAAGCCGGTTTGAATTTTGGGCCAAACAAGCGGGTCTTCCAGTCCCAGCCGCCATAAAGCTACGCCACGCAGATCAAATTCTTGGGTCAGGCGCATTTTGGCAGCGACGCTGTGGCTGTTTTCGTACCAGACGGTGTAAGGAACCCCCTTCTTTTTATAAGAGAAATAGGGTACCTGGTAAGAATCACTCCAGCGTGGTGTCACCCCATAATTCTTGACTCTGCTCTCGACCTGGGCAAAGGTAAGCGCGCGCCCTGTTTTGCCGCTCCATTCATAGCCATAACCGGCTAGTCCCATAACAATCTTATTCTTTGGCATCACGCCAGTAGCATATTGGAGAACTTTGCGCACCCATCCCTGCGAAGCGACCGGCCCGGCCGGGCCGCTTTTATAATGCTCATCATAAGTCATCAAGATGGCATAATCCAGATAAGGTGTAATGGCGGCATAGTCGTAGGCTCCCGACCACTTGTCAGTACGTGAATCGGCGGTTTTGGCCGGAAAAGCCGCTGTTACCAGATAGCCTTTCGGGCGCAGCGCCCAGGCGAGCTCACGGAAAAACTGAGTCAGATACGGACGATCCGATGGCCAGACACTTTCAAAGTCAATATTGATCCCTTGATAGCCATGTTTTTTTAGTAGTTTCTCAATATTTGTAATCGCGTTGCGGCGATTTGTTCCACTGCTTAAGAGGGTATGGGTAACACTGCCGCTGAAATTGGAGTTCGAAATATTATGCACCGAGGCGATTACCTTCAGACCTTTGGAACGGGCATATTCCAGCGGTTCGTTATTATGGCGCCCCGAAATATTCCCCTTGGCATCCACGGCATAGAAAAACGGCATGACAGTAGTCAGCGTATTTGAATGTGCGGTCAGCGAGTTCATTGACAGGCGATCCCCGGCATAGCCTTCGACATAATAGCCAATTACTTCAGTTTTACCGGATTTCACATTGGTGGGGACATCTGTCGCCTTGACAAGCCACTTAGCGATCCACCCGGTCGTCCCCGAAGGCAGTACGACATTATACCATTCTCCAGACACACCCATAATGCTCAACGCAGTGCCCTTGGACACCGTGGTGATTGCCTTAGAGGCAGTGGATGGACTGGAGCGCAGCGCTACGCTGTCATGCGTAATAATACCATATTGCACCTTGGCGGTGTTGCCTGCCGGAGCCGAAATGGCTGGAGGCGCGACCGGAGCGCTCCCCGGAATGTTGCTTTTGTTGCTGGAAATTCCTCCGCTGATAGCAGAAGTCAAATAAAGTACCAGCGCGAGGATTGTGCCCCATATTGTTTGCTGCATTGCGACGCTCCTTTCCAAGGCTGAATGCTCCTTAGGCTGAATTCGTGTCGCGCTTTTCGAAACCTTTAAGTATTAACAGGCTCGCTTTGGAGAGATTGGTTAATGTGGCAGTCATTTGCACGCTGCGCGTTTGTCAGTAGCCTGTAACACAGTGGTCCGGCAAATGCAGGATTCCGCACAAGTTCAGCGAATTCACTACAGATATGTGGAATGAGGGGGTTGGCGTGTGTCCTTTCAGCGTTTTGTATTGCCAAATGGTCTGGTCGTAGTATGTGAGACAATACCATATGTTCGTTCTGTGACGGTCGGAATATGGGTTAAAACTGGTTCCAAATATGAAATTGCCGGAGAGTATGGCTTGACTCACTTTCTGGAACATCTGCTGTTCAAAGGTACTCCGAATCGCAGCGCCCGCGAAATTGCCGAGCAGATGGATGCAGTTGGCGGACAGCTGAATGCATTTACTTCTAAAGAATACACCTGTTTTTACGCCAGAGTGTTGAGTGATCATTTTGCGTTTGCGATGGAGCTGCTCTCCGATATGTTGTTAAATTCTGTTTTTGCTGCCGAGGATTTCGACAGAGAAAAACAGGTTGTGCTGGAAGAAATCAAGCTTTATGAGGATACTCCAGATGAACTGATCCTTGACCTATGCGCCAAATCAGTGTTGGGGGATCATCCGCTGGGTAGACCGGTACTAGGTTCATTTGACAGCATTTCCGCCATTACAAGGGAGCAGACCCTGGCTTTTTGGCGCAAACATTATACTCCGGACAACCTGATTATTTCTGTTGCCGGTCAAGTCGACCCGGAGACAGTCTTCAGCGAGATCAGTCGCTATTTCGGAACGATGCCTGGGAATGGCGGTGCTCAAAAGGGAGCAGCTTCCCAGCCCCGCACCGTGTTACCTGCCGCGATTCGTGGGGCAAACCTGTTTAAAGAAAAAGAGACTGAACAAGTCCATATTTGTTTTGGTTCGGAAGGACTTTCCAGGCTTGATGACGCCCGTTACGCTGTACAGGTTCTGGACGCATTATTGGGTGGAACAGTAAGTTCACGGCTTTTTCAGGTGTTGCGTGAGGAACGCGGATTGGTCTATTCAGCGTTCAGTGCACATTCTTCCTATCAGGAATTGGGATTGTTCTCGATTTACGTTGGGGTTAGTAAACCGAACGCCGGTGAAGTTCTCAAACTGCTGCGTCAGGAATTAAATGCCGTCCGGCAAGGACAAATCAGCGAAGACGAAGTTAGCCGCGCCAAAGAGCAACTGCGCGGCAGTATCCTGTTTGGTTTGGAAAGTACCAGTAATCGCATGAGTCGCTTAGCCAAAGCCGAAATGTTCTTCGGTGAAATCGTCTCCGCAGATGAAATCATCGAGCGCATACAGCGAGTCAGCAAAGATGACGTAATCGCAACGGCCCAGCTTATTTTTGCCAAGCAGCCTTACATTTCTGCCATTGGTCAGATAGCAGGCCTGAGTCGTCGGTGGGCGGAGTTCCAAAAAGGGTGGTAAGTATGACGGAATTGATTAGTATACCGGTGGTCAGAATGGATCACGCGGAAGAATTGCCTTTGCCCAAAGCCATGACAGCCGGTGCTGCTGGTGTCGATCTACTCGCCGCCATCGGATCGGATACTGTCATTATGCCGGGTGGCAGGGCCTTGATTGCTACCGGACTCAAAATTGCCATACCGCAAGGCTTCGAGGGTCAAGTCCGTCCCCGCAGCGGATTGGCGCTGAATTCCGGTGTCACAATACTGAATGCGCCTGGTACAATTGACTCCGATTATAGGGGAGAAGTGGCTGTAATCCTGATTAACCTGGGGCAGGAACCGTTTACGATCAAACGCGGTGACCGCATCGCACAATTGGTGATTTGTCCAGTGGCGCAGATCTGTTTTACTGAAACAAACTCTTTGCCAGCCACCGAACGTTCTGACGGTGGATTTGGCCATACCGGGATCGCCCAACCGCCGGGTTGAGCAGCGCGCCGGATAGCCTTTTTCTTTCAGAGTTACAATATAAGGAATGGCATGGCATGATCTCCAATTATCTGTCCTGATGGCAGTGTTAGATTAATTCCCTGTCCTTGACAGTTGTTCGGCAGTATAGGAAAATAAGGGCAACGATCAAACTATGAGATTGGCTGGTGTTGTTGAAATGGCCGAGATTCAGGTAGCGGTCTCCGGTGCCGCCGGGAAAATGGGCAGTGCAGTGGTCCGGGCAATTCTGGGAGCCCCAGATATGCAATTGGCGGCCGCTATAGATACAACTCATATTGGTGAGGATGCCGCAGTGCTTGCCGGATCTAAACCATCCGGTATCTTAATTGAAAAAGACTTGCCTGCCATCTTCAGCAAGAAAATCGACGTGGTGGTTGATTTCACCGCTCCCACAGCTGTAATGTCCAATATCAAAGCGGCTTTGGAAGGCAAAGCAGCTGTTATTGTAGGAACAACTGGGATTACCTCGGTTGACTTAGATCAGATCCAGGAGTGGTCGTTGCATTATCAGAACCCGGTGCTGGTGGCACCCAATTTTGCGGTAGGGGCTGTGCTGATGATGTATTGCGCGGCGTTTGCGGCGCAATATATGAATCAGGTAGAGATCATCGAGTTGCACCACGACCAGAAAAAGGATGCCCCCTCTGGGACGGCCATTAAAACGGCAGAAATGATTTTGGCAGCCAAAGAGCGCGTTCAAACGGCGGCGTTGGCTGGCAGCGAAAAAGTAAGTGGCGTCCGCGGTGGGGATTTAGGCGGTATCCATTTGCACAGTATTCGCTTGCAGGGGTTGGTCGCCCATCAAGAAGTAATTTTTGGCGACTTAGGGCAAACATTAACAATCAGGCATGATTCTACCAGTAGGGAGTCTTTTATGCCTGGGGTACTACTGGCGATTAGGAAAATTCGTGACTATCAGGGTCTAATTTATGGACTAGACAAGATTATGGGCCTTTCGGAACCAGGTTAAGTTATCCTCCTCCCAGACGCATAGGGCAAAGTTTGGCAGCGGGCAACCGTTGTCCAAGCACCGCAGAGCCAAAGTCACATATACTGACAGTGATTGCGGGAGGTCTTAGGAGACCTATGGGAGGAACTCGGAAATGAGCGCCGAAAGCATAAGCCTTGCTGGGGTAAAAATCGCGGTAATTGGCGGGGATCGCCGCCAGCTTGCCGTAATCAATGCTTTGCGTAAGATGCAGGCTCAGCTAAGATATTACGCCTTGCCGTCATCCTGGCCGGAACTCGCGGGCCTGGAACAGGCTGAAAACCTGATCCAGGCGGTTAGCAATGCGCATATTATCTTGCTACCGATCAATGGTACCGATCCGGAGGGACTGGTTCGCACGGTTGAGGATATTCCAGCCCCTGCATTTACCCGCGATATTTTAGAGATTATTCCGGACGGCGCGCTTTTGGCAATCGGTTCTTTAAGACCTTTGATGCGTTCCTGGGTTGAAACACTTGGCATCCAAACTCTTGAATATGGCGAAACAGATGAAATCGCTGTGTTAAACTCGATTCCAACCGCCGAGGGAGCCCTGCAAGTGGCGATGGAAGAACTACCGATTACCATTCACGGTTGTTCATGCTACGTGCTTGGCTTTGGACGCTGCGGGATAACACTAGCCAGGATGTTGCACGCCCTGAACGCCAAGACTACTGTTTTTGCCAGACGTCCCGCCCAGTTGGTACGGGCACAAGCAATGGGCTTAGATACTGGGCTGCTTACCGAACTGCCGGGCAGAATTGGTTCAGCACGCTTAATATACAACACGATTCCGGCAATGGTGCTCCCAGAGAAGCTGCTGGTTCGCACAGATCCGGGAGTGCTGATTGTTGACATAGCGTCAGCACCTGGGGGCGTGGACTTTTCGGCCGCCGCACGCTTGGGCCGGAAGGCCCTGCTGTCACTTGGCTTGCCCGGTAAGGTCGCGCCGGAAACCGCCGGAGATATATTGGCATCAGCATTGCCCGGCTTGATTATGGACGCTTTGGCCTCCCGCTGACAGGCAGGAGGTGCTTGATATGGATTTGACAGGCAAGATTATCGGCCTTGCCTTGACCGGCTCGCATTGCACAATCAGTGAAGTATATCCCCAGATTAAAGAACTGATTGCGCAAGGGGCCACCGTTATTCCAATCTTTTCGGAATCAGTGCAGCATACGGATACCCGTTTTGGGACCATTCAGGAAAGAAGACTGCAGATCATTGATTTAACCGGTACGGAGCCACTCGGAACGATTGCTGAGGTTGAGCAGATCGGTCCCCGAAAGATGTTGGATGCTCTGGTAATCGCGCCTTGTACCGGCAATACACTGGCTAAGATGGCGCATGGCATTACCGATAGCGTTGTCACTATGGCTGCCAAGGCGCATTTGCGCAATCGCCGGCCCCTGGTAATCGGACTGGCGACCAATGATGGGTTAGGCACCAACGCCGCCAACCTAGGCCAGTTGATGAACAGAAAACATGTTTATTTCATTCCATTTGGGCAGGATAATCCCGCCGAAAAAACCAATTCATTAGTTTCTGATATGCGTCTTTTGGGGGACACAGTGCAGCATGCTCTGGACGGTGAGCAATTGCAGCCCGTCCTGATTAATCACCATTGATGACAGTGGTTAGGAGAGATGTCTGTGCGTATTATTGTGCAAAAATTTGGCGGTACTTCCGTAGCTACGCCTGAAGCACGCCAAAATGTCATTAAACATGTACGCCGGGCAATCGCAGATGGCTTATCCCCCGTGTTAGTGGTCTCGGCGATGGGGCGCCGCGGTGATCCCTATGCCACCGATACCTTGATCGGGTTAGCCCGTGCGGTGTCGGAAAGCATTGACCCGCAAGAACTGGACCTGATTCAGTCCTGCGGTGAGATCATTGCCGCAGTTGTCATGGCGCAATCGCTAGCGGCAGCAGGGCTGCCTGCCCGGGCATTCACCGGAGGGCAGGCTGGCATTATTACTGATGACTGCTTTAACAATGCCCGTATTATTGAAGTGCTGCCGGATGCTATCAAAGAATGTCTGGAAAATGGTTCGGCCGCAATCGTAGCTGGTTTTCAGGGAGTTACCAGAAAAGGTGCGATTACCACCCTTGGACGCGGCGGCAGCGACACCACCGCCGCTGCTCTGGGGGTGGCGTTAAACGCGGAATATGTCGATATATTCACTGATGTCGGTGGTGTCATGACGGCTGATCCACGCCTGGCTCCGGAAGCGCAGGTGCTCGAGAACATTACCTATTCCGAGATCTGCGAAATGGCTCATATGGGAGCGAAAGTTGTGCATCCGAGGGCGGTTGAGATTTCCATGGAAGGTCGCATACCGCTACGGGTACGTTCAACCTTTGACGATCATAGTACCGGAACGCTCATCTCCGAAGGTCGGCGGCGTCCGGCGGCAGTCGGCAAGGAGAGCTTTCCGGATCGGGTCGTGACCGGGATCGCGCATGTTGCCGACGTAGCACTGTTCAAAATTGCTTCGGTTCAGGATGTCAATAGCAGTGGGCTGGCATTGAAAGTGTTTCAAATACTGGCCCAAGCCGGAGTCAGTGTCGACTTGATTCATGTTTCGCCAGATCAGATCTCATTCATTATTAATTCGTCAGACTACGACCGGGCTTTGGAGTTGTTGCGTAAGATCGTACCGGAAGTTACTGCCAGCAAAGGATACGCGAAGGTCTCTGCTGTCGGTGCAGGAATGCGCGGCGTTCCAGGTGTTATGGCCCGGGTTGTACAGGCGCTTAGTCTGGCGGACATTCCCATTTATCAGACTACGGATTCGCATACCAACATCTCATGCTTGGTTGCGGAACAGGATCTGCAAAGAGCAGTCTGGGCTCTGCATGAGGAATTCGGCCTTAATAAAAAACAGTGATATAAAGCAGTGATTAGGAGGGGTTCGGAATGGCACCGGAGTTTGGTAGATTGATTACAGCAATGGTTACTCCTTTTAAGAAAGACTTTTCGGTGAATTATGAGGAAGCCGCCCGTCTAGCCTTATGGCTGGTGGAAAACGGATCAGACGGAGTCGTGGTGGCAGGAACAACCGGAGAATCGCCCACACTTAAGGCGGAAGAGAAGCTTAATCTCTACCGTACAGTTGTTGACGCGGTCGGTGGTCACGCCACCGTAATTGCCGGCACCGGCAGCAACTCATATGAGGATTCCCTGGAACTAACTAAGGCTGCTGAAAAAACCGGCGTGGACGGTATTATGTTGGTAACTCCCTACTATAACAAACCGACTCAGGAAGGCATGTACCGGCACTTCAAGAATATTGCGGAGGCCACTTCTTTGCCGGTGATGCTTTATAACGTGCCAGGCAGGACCAGTGTTAATCTGCTGCCGGAAACTGTTCAGCGGCTGGCGGATGTGCCCAATATTGTGGCCCTGAAAGAGGCCAGCGGCGATTTGGCACAAATTACGAGAGCCATTTCGCTCTGTCCCGATGATTTTTACGTTTACAGCGGTGATGATGCTTTAACTCTCCCGGTAATGGCCATAGGCGGGTACGGAATTGTCAGTGTGGCCGCCCATATTGTCGGTACGCGCATGAAGGAAATGATGGAAGCGCATCTGAATGGCGATGTCAAGCTGGCTGGTCGGATCCACAGGGAGCTTTCACCGATCTACAAAGCACTGTTTGCCTTTACCAGTCCGATACCAGTGAAAACGGCACTGAACCTGAGCGGACATAATGTTGGTCCGTTGCGTTTGCCATTGGTCGAAGCGACAGCGACCGAAACGGAACAACTGAAGAGCACTCTGAAAAGCATGGGTTTGCTATAAATCCATTTTAGCGGGCGGCGTGAGCTCTTAATTATTGTGCCGGGGTTGTCCTAACGTAGGGTAGCCTTCCGTCTGCGCGCTTCCGGGAGGAGGTGGCTGCTTGGATACACAGCGACAATATGTCGTTTTAACTACTGATTTGGTGCGTTCCCGGCGCATCAAAGGCAGACAAGCTGAACAGGAACGGGTTTTGCAGGCCATTGATACCATTAATCTGGAATGCGCTGCTCTTCTGGCAACCCGGTTCTATTTATCCAATGGGGATCAAATTCAGGGCGTGGCCGCCGAGCCGCAGAAAGTCCCGCTGCTGCTACGCAGGCTGAGAGGTCTGCTGCATCCTGTCGGAATCAGGGCCGGAGTGGGGCTGGGGACAATTACGACAGCGCTGATGCCGGAAAACCCGGGGTGGATGGATGGGCCGGCCTTCCATAAAGCGCGCGCAGCATTGGAGACCGCCAAGGCTAAAACCAATTGCTTTACCATTTTTGATGGTTTTGGTGCGGACCAGGATCAGGCACTCAATACGATTTATTTGCTAATTGATGCGCTGATCACCCGCTGGACGAAACGTCAATGGGAAGCCGTATCCGCGTACGAAAGGATGCGGACTTATGAAACCGCAGGCAAAAGCCTAAACATCTCTGCTTCCGCAGTCTTTCAACACTGTGTGGCAGCGCGCCGTGAGGCCGTCGCAGCTGGCGAGGTGCTGGTCGAAAAATGGCTGACCAACATCAGTTAGAATTGCTATCTTTATCATTTAGCCAATAAGATTAAATGTGCGCAAATTAATCCTTTTAGCTTAATGGAGGATGCCATGGAATTTCTAAAATTGTTGGTGTCGCATTTTGTCGCGGACTTCGTCCTGCAAGGCCGCAAAATTGCCTATGGTAAGGCGCAAAAGTGGCGCTATCTTGTCCTACATTTATTGATTTTGACAGCAGTCACGGCGATCATCTTCTGGCAGGAGCTTTGGGAAAATTGGGCGTTGCTGGCCGTAAGCATCGCCTGGCATGGGATTGTCGATTGCGTGACCGCGCGTCTTCTTCGCCGCAGTTTGGCGACGTTATTAGTTGATCAGGGCTTACACTTAGTCGGTCTGATCGGGACCCTACTGGTTTTCGGGCGCATCCCATTGGAAGAAATGATGCGTCTGTTCGAAATCACTGGGGACCGTTCTGTGCTGATGGTCGTCTTGACGTACTCATTTTCACTCTTTTTTGGCAGCGTTTTTGTCGAGCGCATTTGCGACTGCTTTGATCATCCGCTCACCGATGATGATGAGGATACCATAGTTGTGCGTAGAGAAAAAGGGGCTAGCGCCTTCATCGGTTTTGTGGAGCGTTTTCTGGTCACGACCTTTGTCTTTTTTGGACAGTACGGCGCGGTCGGCTTTGTCTTTGCTGCCAAGTCAATCGGAAAGTTTACGGAAGGTAATGAAAGCGCAATGATGCGGCGCTTCCCGGCCTATTATCTTGTTGGCACACTGGCCAGTCTAGCCGTAGCAGTCGTCGCGGGGCTATTTCTCAAGTGGCAGCTGACCGGGACCGGCCTCTAACAGATCCCTAAAGTCGCGACAATTGCGCCCAAAAGTGCGCCAAAGTTACGCCAATAAAAGTTGTTCTTGTTCGCTTTAATGGGGTAAGTTATAATTAATATAACTGTGTGCGGCACGGAACGTTAAATTAAGGAGCGGATCAATGTCTGCGGAACGTTTGCAGATCATGCAGATCCACTCTCACGGAGGTGTTTTATTCTTTCGATGGCAAAGAAAAATAAAGAAAAAGTAACCCTGATTCCTCTGGGAGGCATGGGCGAAATCGGCAAAAACCTCATGGTTATTGAATATGGGGGCCATATTTTGCTGGTTGATGCCGGAATGGCTTTTCCTGAGGAGGAAATGCTGGGGATTGACGCTGTCATCCCAGATATTAGCTATTTGACGGAACGTAAGGATCGGGTACTCGGCATCTTCCTGACCCACGGCCATGAAGATCATATCGGAGCTTTGCCTTATTTGCTAAAGCAAATGCCGCTCCCGGTTTACGGGACGCGGTTGACCAATGGGCTGGTCGAGCTGAAGCTTAATGAACACGGCGTTAGTGCGGATTGTTTACGTACAGTTAAGGCCGGCGATTCTATAACCATCGGCCCATTTATAGTTGATCTGATTAATGTCAATCATAGTATTCCTGATACGGTGGGAGTGGCCATTCATACTCCGGCAGGAGTAGTTGTCATGACCTCTGATTTTAAATTTGACCATACTCCAATCGGCGGGCAGGTCACCAATTTTCACAAGTTTGCTGAGCTTGGCGATCAAGGAGTACTGGTACTGCTATCAGACAGTACGAATGTGGAACGACGCGGGTATACTCCTTCGGAACGGATGGTATTCAAAACATTTGATAATGCTTTCCGGGAGGCGCGCGGGCGTGTCATTGTGACCACTTTTGCCTCCAACGTTTACCGCATTCAGCAGATTATCAACGCTTCCGTCAATTTTGGCCGGAAGGTTGCGATTGTCGGACGCAGTATGTCAAACGTCGTGAATATCTCGCAAAACCTGGGCTATATGCAGGTCCCGGAAGGCGTACTGATTGATCTTTCAGAAATTGATAATTATCCCTTGGAGCGGGTGACATTAATCACGGCCGGTAGTCAGGGCGAGCCGATGTCCGCCTTGACCCGTATCGCCAACTCCGATTATCGGAGAGTGAATCTGATTCCCGGCGATACGGTAATTATCTCGGCGACCCCGATCCCTGGCAATGAAAAGATGGTCGCCAGGACGATTAACCATCTATTCAAATTAGGCGCTAAAGTAGTCTATGACGCCATGACTGGGGTTCACGTCTCCGGACACGCCAGTCAGGAAGAACTGAAGATGATGTTGAATCTGGTGCGGCCCAAGTACTTTGTGCCAGTGCACGGTGAATATCGTCATTTGGTGCAGCATGCCCAGTTGGCTGAGGAAATTGGCATTGAAGCACCCAATATCTTTATCGCCGAAAACGGTGATGTACTGGAGTTTTCGCAAAAAGAAGGGCGTTTGGCAGGTAAAGTACCATCCGGCAAAGTACTGGTTGACGGTCTGGGCGTCGGTGATGTCGGTAATATTGTGCTGCGTGATCGCAAACAGCTGTCTCAGGATGGCATTGTAATTGTCGTGACCACCATTAGCCGCGAAAATGGGCAGGTGCTGGCAGGACCCGACGTAGTTACCAGAGGATTTGTCTATGTCCGTGAATCCGAAGAATTGATCGAAGAGGCACGCATCAAAGTAAAAGGGGTGCTTGAAAAGTGTTTGGCAAACGGACAAGCTGACTGGACCTCAATTAAATCGCAGATCCGCGAATTTCTTAGCCGCTATCTATACGAAAAAACTAAACGGCGTCCCATGATTTTGCCGATCGTGATGGAGGTTTGATCCAGTTCCGTAAACAGTATTATGCGGCGCAAAATAGGTGACAATATCTACAGGCTTGTGAAAAGGGGTGGGCCTGTGGAAGCCTGTGCCGCGTATATGTTTACATGCCCCCAGTGCGGACTAGACACGCCGCATGCGTTGATTGACCGGAAGCACGATGTTGTTGGCATTGTCTGTGGACATTGCCGCATGCCTTCCATTGTAAGGTATGACGTGTTTAAGTGTCATCAGAACCGCTGGGAGGATGAACTGCGGGATATTTTGAATAGTCTGGACAATAGCGGAGACGACGAATAGCAACAATCTCTCAAAGCCACACGGCGCAAGCCGTGTTTTTTTATGGCACGAACAGGAAAATTATAACAGTTATAGAATTAATAAGAAATCGATTAACGGGGGCACGGGGGGACGGTTCTTTTGACACAAGGGGACGGTTCTTTTGTGTCATCTTACGGAAAAATCGAGAGAATGACACAAAAGAACCGTCCCCTTGTGTCTTGTGCCATAAGAAAGGAGCGATCTGATGCATGAAAAAAGGTATTGGATAGCCTGGAATCTGGTCCGAGGGGTTGGCCCCAAGCGATTTGCGGCGCTGCTGGCCCATTTTGGCGGGGCTGAGGCAGCCTGGCATGCCTCTCCGAAGCATTGGCGTAATGTTGTGGGCTTTTCCGAAGCGGTCAGCAAGAGCCGTCTGGAAATTACCGAAGCAGATATTGACCTGGCCATTTTGCATGCAGAGGCTGCGGGAGCTGTAGTCGTCACCCTTGCGGATCCGGACTATCCTTCGCTGCTTAGATATATCTACGATGCTCCACCCGTATTGTATGTCAGCGGCCAACCCAATTTTATGGAGCCATCCATAGCTGTTGTCGGCACAAGGACACCTTCACCGCTGGGCAGAAATATTGCCCGACGGCTCGCTGCTGAACTGTCCGAGCATGGCATTACAGTCGTCAGTGGTCTGGCGCGTGGCATTGATACAGCGGCTCACCAAGGCGCCCTGAGTGGCAAAGGGCAGACGATCGCAGTGTTAGGTGCAGGTATTGACGTTGTCTATCCAGCCGAAAATTGGCAACTGTCCGCAAAGATTACGGAACATGGCGCTAATGTAACGGAGTTTCCACCTGGTACGGCTCCTTGCGGCGGAAATTTTCCGGCCCGCAACAGGATCATTAGCGGTCTGTCGCTGGGTGTTTTAGTGGTTGAAGCCGGTTTTGACAGCGGGTCGTTGATTACCGCAGAATATGCTGCCGATCAAGGGCGTGAGGTTTTCGCCATCCCAGGGGCTTTGGGCAACAGCTTAAGCAAAGGGCCAAATATGTTGATTAAGCAAGGGGCAAAACTAGTAGAAGATGTCGATGACATTCTAGAGGAACTCCAACTGCCGGACCGTTATCGAAACAAGGCGTCAAACACAGCGTCTCCGCCGACCAGCGGCCGGACTCTGGAAGCGAGGATCAAAGAATTATTGACAATCAGACCGGTGCATATTGATGAAATTGCGCGCCTGACTGGCCTGGACGTTGCCAGGATTTCCGCAGTGCTACTTGACATGGAAATGGATGGTGTGATATTAAGAATGCCGGGAGACTTGATCGCAAAAGCGTAATAAAGCCACCTGACGCAGCAGGAAATGGAAAGGAATAGCGCATATTATGTCGAAAGCGATTCTAACCGATGTTTGGGCGAGCATGACGAGCGTGCCAGACGGCATATAAGGGAGTTCAGGGAGTGCGATTAGATTTGCGACACTACAGGAGGTGGCAGTGAGTGACAAGTTCGCTGGTGATTGTCGAATCCCCGGCCAAAGCCAAAACTATCGGCAAATATCTGGGGCGCAATTATGTGGTTAAGGCGACAATGGGGCATTTTAGAGACTTGCCGCGCAGCCAGTTTGGAGTCGATATTGAAAAGGGTTTTCAGCCTAAGTACATTACGATCAGGGGCCGTGGAGCTGCTCTTAAGGAACTAAAAGACGCAGTTAAAAAGGCGGATCGTGTTTACCTGGCAACCGACCCGGATCGGGAAGGGGAAGCGATTTCTTGGCACCTTGCAGAAGCGCTCGGGATGGATCTGCAGAATGCAAAGCGTGTCGAATTTCATGAGATTACTAAACCGGCAGTGACAGAAGCCATCAAAAAACCGCGCCGGATAAATATGAGTTTGGTAAATGCTCAGCAGACCAGAAGAATACTGGACCGCATTGTAGGCTATAAACTGAGCCCGCTATTATGGAGTAAGGTCCGTAGTGGACTAAGCGCGGGCCGGGTGCAGTCGGTAGCCGTCAAATTGATCGTCGACCGGGAGGACGAGATTAACGCCTTTGTTGCCGAAGAATACTGGACAATTCATGCCGATTTGGCAACCGACCGCGGGGAATCTTTCCGGGCCAAACTGCATACGGTTGACGATAAAAAACCGGATCTGAGTGACAGTGTTAAGGCCAACCAGCTTGCTGAAAGAGCTCGGGCAGCATCTTATCGAGTCCAGGAAGTCCGGGCGAAGGATAAAAAAAGGTATCCCGCGCCTCCGTTCACAACTAGCAGTTTACAGCAGGATGCCTCCCGGCGGTTAGGTTTTACCACCCGCAAGACGATGATGATTGCCCAGCAATTATATGAAGGCCTGGACCTGGGGGCAGAAGGTACGGTAGGTCTGATCAGTTATATGAGAACCGATTCGACCCGCGTTTCTACTGAAGCGCAAGCTGAAGCCAGAGAATACGTCGACAGCAAATATGGTCCCAAATATCTGCCTGCGCAAGCGCCACAATATAAAAACAAACAAGCACGGGCGCAGGATGCCCATGAGGCAATCAGGCCAACTGCTGTGGGAAGGATCCCGGACAAAATCAAGGGCTATCTGACCAGGGATCAGCATCGCCTATATAAACTAATTTGGGAGAGATTTGTGGCCAGTCAGATGGCTCCAGCTCAAATTCAAGCCATTACGGCGGATATTGATGCTGGCGGTTTACTTTTTCGTGCCACTGGTCAGATTATCAAATTCCAGGGATTCCTGTCACTCTATGCCGAGAGCACGGATGAAGAAAAAGGTGAAGACGAAGGCATTCTACCCGAGATGCATGACGGCGAAAAGTTGCAGCTGCAAAAAGTAGAGCCGCAGCAACATTTTACCCAGCCGCCACCGCGGTTCACCGAGGCCATGCTCGTGCGCACCCTTGAGGAAAAAGGGATCGGTCGGCCCAGTACTTATGCACCGATTATTGAGACCATCATCAAGCGCAACTACGTATTCCTTGAAAGTAAACGCTTTCGTCCTACAGAACTTGGTGAAGTAGTGGTCAGGGTCCTGGAGGAACATTTTCCGCAAATCGTCGGGGTTGAATTTACGGCCTCAATGGAAGAAAAGCTGGACAAAATCGAAGACGGCAATGCCGATTGGGTACAAGTCCTCGCAGAGTTTTATGGCCCATTCGAAAAGGACCTGGAAAAAGCGGAGCAAGTGCTCGAAAAAGTGGAAGTTAAAGATGAAGAGTCTGAAGAAGTCTGTGAGCACTGCGGTCGCCGTATGGTTTTCAAGCACGGACGTTTCGGGAGATTTCTGGCCTGTCCCGGTTACCCGGAATGCAAGAATACCAAACCCATTCAGCGGCAGATCGGCGTCCAGTGCCCGGATTGCGGCGGCGATGTGGTTGAAAGAAGAAGCCGGAAGGGACGCCTGTTCTACGGATGCAACAAATACCCCGAGTGTTCCTTTGTCTCTTGGGATGAGCCAACTGGGGGCAGATGTCCAATCTGCAATCACATCCTGGTTTACAAAAAGGTACGCGGTGAGAAATCCTTTATTGCCTGTTCTGAGAAAGGCTGTTCCTACCGCGCCAAATTACCAATGGCTGAAAACGAAGCGAAGGAGAATCAGCATTAATGACATCCGTCCCTGATACCTCCTTGGCGAGTCAATCCGTCCCTTGTATCACCGTAATTGGTGCGGGACTGGCAGGCAGTGAATGTGCCTGGCAGGCTGCAGAAGCAGGCGTACGCGTTAACTTGTACGAGATGCGCCCGCTGGAAATGACCGGTGCGCATCAGAGCGGTTTTTTGGCGGAGTTGGTGTGCAGTAACTCTCTCGGAGCTGCTGCATTACGCAATGCCAATGGTTTGTTGAAAGAAGAACTACGGCGGTTAAAGTCGCTCATCATAGGCTGTGCCGACGAAACGCAGATTCCGGCTGGAGGAGCATTGGCAGTAGACCGGTGGGGGTTTTCGGAACTGGTGACCGCTAAAATCGCTGCGCATCCGATGATCAATCTCATCCGGGAGCGCATTGATGCCCTGCCGCCAGCCAGGCCACTGGTGATCGCCTCTGGGCCACTGACGGCAGAGGCATTGTCACAGGAGATCGCTGCGTTAACCGGACAAAAATATTTGCACTTTTTCGATGCCGCCGCTCCGATTGTTACGCTGGAATCTCTTGATATGGATAAGCTTTACTGGGCTTCACGCTATGATAAAGGCAGTCCGAATGATTATCTGAATGCTCCCATGAATGAAGAGGAATACCACCGCTTCATTACAGAGATTGTCGCCGCAGAGCTTCATGACGGGCACGCCGCCGACAAGAAAATACTGTTTGAAGGATGTCTGCCAATTGAAGAACTGGCTCGCCGCGGTATAGATACCCCGCGTTACGGACCGCTTAAGCCGGTTGGTCTGAGAGATCCGCGTACAGGGAAGCGTCCCTACGCTGTTGTCCAGTTACGTCGCGATAACGCGGCCGGGACGTTGTTCAATTTGGTCGGTTTCCAAACGCGCCTTAGAATTGGCGAGCAGAAACGGGTTTTTTCGCTAATTCCCGGACTGGAAAATGCCGAATTTATGCGCTATGGTGTCATGCATCGTAATACTTTTATCAATTCCCCCAAACTATTGCGGCCTACGCTGCAAAGTCGTCAGGATCCCGCTCTATTTTTCGCCGGACAAATCACTGGTTCCGAAGGATATGTGGAAGCGATTGCTGGCGGCTGGCTGGCCGGGCTAAATGCGGCCAGAATAGCCCAGAACATTCCGGCGGTGGTACTTCCTGGGGAAACCGCCTTTGGCGCACTTTTTAAATATGTTACCTCCAGCGGGAGTGGGACTGGCAATTTTCAGCCGATGAATGTCAACTATGGATTATTGCCGCCATTCGAGCAAAGGGTTGATAAAAAGCTTCGCAGCCAAATCTATGCTGAGCGATCCTTACATGCGCTCAGTGAATTTGAGGCAGCGATCGGCAACGCTCGCGGCGGCGTCGGTGGCAGTGAAGTGAGATGAGGTGAGGATGGTGTCCGCAATAGCGTTACCAGCTCTGGCGGAAGAATTTCTAAAATATCTGGAAGCACGGGGAATGTCTCCTCATACACTGGTAAATTACCGCATCGATCTTGAATTGTTTTGGAAGGCCATGCAGGAAATACAGATCGCTGATCTCGGCGGAGTCGATCATCTGGCGATCCGGCGCTATCTGGCAGAGCTGGCGGGCAAGAAATACGCGCGCCGCACCATTTCCAGGCGACTGTCATCGGTACGATCGCTTTATCGATTTCTCTGTAAAAATGAGTACTTATCCAGTAACCCGCTACTTTCTGTAACCACCCCAAAGCTTGATAAAAAACTACCGTCATTTTTAATGGCCGATGAAACAGCACGCTTAATGGAATCGATTGGTACTGGCACACCGCTGGGTTTGAGGGATCGAGCCCTGTTTGAAACCATCTACGCTGGCGGACTGCGCGTCAGCGAAGCGGTGGGATTAAATATGGACGGCGTAGACTTAGCGGCAGCCACACTGAGAGTGCTGGGCAAAGGGAATAAGGAAAGAATCGTCCCAATCGGTCGTAAGGCGGTCGCGGCATTACGTCATTATATTTCCTATGGTCGTGGCCAGTTGCAGCAAAAAAACCGCAGCTCGCAGCCGATCCTTCCGGCGCCGCCGGTTGCCGGCCGGGTACATAGGCGGGCACAGGCTCAGGCACAAACCCCGCTTTTCCTGAACAGGGACGGCGGTCGCTTATCGGCGCGCAGTGTACGCCGGTCGCTGGACGGGTATATTCAAAAATTGGCATTGGCCAAAAAAGTATCCCCCCATACGTTGCGTCATTCATATGCCACGCATATGCTTGATAATGGGGCCGATTTGCGCACTGTACAGGAATTGCTGGGCCATGCCAATATTTCCACAACCCAGATCTATACGCACGTTACCCGCGAACGGATGAAGAACATCTATAATGCCGCCCACCCGCGTGCCCGCGAATAAACTAACAACATGGGGCTGACGACATAGGTGACGACATAGGGACGGTTCCTCCGTCTTGCCGGGGGAAGTTATGGGGGGTTAGCAGGGGCAAGACGGTGGAACCGTCCGAACCGTCCCCATATCTTACCCACTCAGTCTGGCCCTCGCCTCCGTATTGCCCGGTAATAAACTACGCAAGAAATGACATTGGCTTCATAAAATATACAGGTGGTGACGCTTAATGATTGAACCGATTAGGGGAACAACGATCCTGGCGATCAGAAAAGACGGTAAAACGGCCATCGCTGGTGACGGACAGGTCACGATGGGTGAGACGGTAATGAAACATACCGCCAGGAAAGTACGCCGACTTTCGAATGGACGGGTTTTGGCTGGCTTCGCCGGTTCGGTAGCGGATGCATTTGCATTGTTCGAGAAATTCGAGAAAAGGCTGGAAGAGTATCACGGCAACCTTTCGCGGGCTGCAGTCGATCTAGCGAAAGAATGGCGCACCGATCGGGTTTTGCGGCGTCTGGAGGCGCTGCTGATTGTGGCGGATCGGGAGAATCTTTTCATTATCTCAGGTACCGGCGAAGTTGTGGAACCGGACGACGGCATTGCCGCCGTTGGATCCGGAGGTTCATATGCTTTAGCCGCGGCGCGGGCGCTGGCACGGCATTCCAATCTAACCGCTGGCGAAATTGCCAGGGAATCCCTATTGCTGGCATCGGAGATCTGCATTTATACCAACTCAAATATCATCGTGGAAGAACTGGAGTGATCGTACGGTGGATTTGACTCCCAGAAAAATAGTGGAGGAACTGGACCGTTATATTGTGGGACAGAAGAAAGCCAAAAGGGCGGTGGCGGTTGCCATCCGCAACCGTTATCGGCGCAGAATGCTTGGGGAAGAAATGCGCGATGAGGTCACACCCAAGAACATACTGATGATTGGGCCTACCGGAGTGGGCAAAACCGAGATCGCCCGGCGTTTGGCAAAACTAATCGATGCGCCGTTTATTAAGATTGAGGCGACCAAATTTACCGAGGTTGGGTATGTTGGCAGGGATGTGGACAGCATTATCCGGGATCTGGTTGACACTGGCATCCGCATGGTGCGCAGTGAAAAGGTGGCTCAGGTTGAAAGCAGAGCGGCCCGGACTGCTGAGGAACGGTTGCTGGATCTGCTAGTGCCGTCCCAGTCGAGCGACAAAGATTCGGCCAACCCACTTGGCTTTTTGATTGGAGCACTCAACCGTTCAGAAGGTGGCAGCGCCAAACAACAGTCCGAGCCGCCAAATCAGGAATTTGATAATGAGCGTCAGCGCGTGCGCGACCTGCTGGCAGCTGGAGCACTGGAAGACCGCATTGTGGAAATCGAAGTAGAGGAAAGTAACCCTCAGATGCTCGAAGTCTTTACAGGAGCCGGCATGGAAGAGATGGGCATCAATGTACAGGATTTGTTTGGCGGCTTGATGCCAAAGCGCCGCAAAAAACGGAAAGTATCTGTTGCTGAGGCCCGCAAGATACTGGTTCAGGAAGAGGCCGCCCGCTTGATCGATATGGAGGAAGTCACGCGGGAAGCTGTCGCCAAGGTAGAGGACAGCGGCATAGTGTTCCTGGATGAAATTGATAAAATTGCTGGCCGGGAGGGCGGACATGGCCCCGATGTATCCCGCGAAGGAGTGCAACGTGACATTTTGCCGATTGTTGAAGGCGCAACTGTCATGACAAAGTATGGTCCTGTCAAAACGGATCATGTCCTCTTTATCGCAGCCGGAGCATTCCACATTTCAAAACCGAGCGATTTGATCCCTGAATTGCAGGGACGCTTCCCAATCCGTGTGGAACTGGAGAGCCTTACAGCGGCCGATTTCGAGAGAATCCTTACTGAGCCTGATAATGCCTTGGTCAAACAGTACATTGCCCTGATGGCGACCGAGGATGTGGCTTTGGAATTTTCAAATGACGCCATTTTGGAAGTGGCAAAAATTGCGCATCAGGTCAATGAGAGTACAGAGAACATTGGCGCGCGCAGGCTTTATACCGTGATGGAACAATTACTTGAACAACTTTCTTTCGAAGCCCCTGAAAAAGGAGGCTCGAAAATCCGAGTTGACGCTCAATTTGTCCATGAACGTCTGGATCCGCTCCTGAAACAAGATGATCTGAGGAAGTACATTTTATAAAACCAGTAAGCCTGCTTTTCAAAACCGTCAGGCATATTATTCCGGAATGAGAAGGGATTGGCGATCTTCGTAGCGAAATATGGGAAAATGAAGCACAAATTTCTAATGAAGCACAAATTTCTACGGAAGGCATGGCAATAGTTCTTCCATAGAGGAGGCGGTTTCTTTTGGGTAACCGGGTACTAGTCGTAGATGATGCTGCCTTTATGCGGATGATGATCAAGGATATTCTAAAACGGGGCGGCTTTGAGGTTGTGGGCGAAGCTGAGGACGGCGCGCGCGCAATCGAGAAGTATCGGGAGCTCAGGCCCGATCTGGTTACCATGGATATTACGATGCCTGATATGGACGGTATTACGGCTGTTAAGGAAATCAGGAACATCGATGCAAATGCCTGCATAATTATGTGCAGCGCCATGGGACAGCAGGCAATGGTAATTGACGCCATTCAAGCTGGAGCCAAAGACTTTGTTGTCAAGCCGTTTCAGCAGGATCGGGTTCTGGAGGCTGTCCGGAAAGTATTGCGCTAAGCTGCCTAGCCCGAGGGCACTCTCTCTTTTGCCAGTCTGCCGCGGGATACCGGCCCGCGATACCGGCCCTTCCGGTCTAATATCTGTGACTGGAGAGGGCCGTATTATTAAGGACAGAATTGGCTAAGCATCATAAACTCGCTCGCGGGGGTGATGAAGCATGGAAATGACTCAGTATTTAAATGTATTTATGGACGAGGTTCAGGAGCACCTCCAGACCTTGAATACTTCCCTGCTGGCGCTGGAGAACAATCCAGCTGACTCCAGTTTGCTGGAGGCAATCTTTCGGGCAGCGCATACGCTGAAAGGTGCTTCAGCGACCATGGGCTTTAACAAGATGTCCAATATTACGCATGCGATGGAGGATCTCCTCACCAGGCTTCGTAACGGCGAAATTGCCGTGTCCTCAGAAATCATCAATGTCCTGTTCGAGTGTTTTGACCTGTTGGATGCTTTGGCACAGGGCATCGCTGCCGGTCATGAAGAAGACATTGAAGCCGCAGGGTTGCTCACACAGCTGCGCATGCTCGCTTCCGCCGGGAAAAAAGAAGTCACCATTACTGCTGCTCGCTCCGTTAAACATGAAATAAAGCCCGAATACAATCGGGACGAAAAAGCGCTAATTGAAGAGAGCATCTCGAACGGCAGGATCCTTTATCACGTGAGCGTAAAGCTGCGCGAGGACTGCCTGCTGAAAGGCGCCCGGGCATTTATGGTTTTGCGTGAGCTGGAAAAGCTAGGCCAGGTAGTCAGAACATGGCCTTTAACAAAGGATCTGGAAGACGAAAATTTCGATGACCATTTTATAATCGGCGTCTTAAGCGTTGAAAATACCGAAAAAGTCAAAAGTCCTGTAGCCAGCATTACAGACGTTGAAATTGTCGCCGTGGAACATATTGATCTGGCTGGTTTGCCCCTGAGTCAGAGTGAGGAAGGTACTAAAGAGACTGTTCGGGGGACAGGGGTGATACGGAGCGGAGCAGTTCCCCGCGCCGTAACAAGTCCGACTGTACGCGTAGAAATCAAAAAACTGGACGACCTAATGAATATCGTTGCCGAGCTGGTCATTCAGCGTTCGCAGCTTGAGCAGTTGAGTGAAGCACTCGAGTCGAAGCGTCTGAATGAAGTTGTGGAACATTTTAGCCGCCTGACCGTCGACTTGCGTGATCGGGTTCTGCGGGCCAGAATGGTGCAAGTTGATAGCGTTTTTTCCCGTTTTCCGCGCCTGGTGCGCGACCTGTCGCGGGATTTAAGCAAAGAAATCAGCCTGGAAATTGTCGGTGGTGACACCGAACTGGACCGCACCGTTATCGACCATATCGGCGATCCCTTGATGCATTTGATTCGCAATGCGGTCGACCATGGTATTGAATCTCCCTCCGAACGTCTGCAGGCGGGCAAGCCGCAGGAAGGCCGTCTGACTTTGCGTGCTTACCAGGAGAGTAATACCGTTGTCATCGTGATCGAAGATGACGGGCGAGGGTATAACCTGGAGAGGTTGAGGCAAAAGGCTGTCGACGGCGGTTTTGTCACTGAAGAAGAGAGTCGCAGATACACCGATGAAGAACTAATCGAATTGGTTTTCATCCCGGGCCTTTCCACCGCTCAGCAAGTCACGGATGTTTCCGGGCGCGGTGTGGGAATGGATGTCGTCAAGAATGCAATTGAAGGCTTGGGTGGCGTTATTTCAATCAAGTCAGAGTACGGGGTTGGCACAGCAGTTCAAGTCAGACTTCCGCTGACGCTGGCGATCATCCAAACGATGCTTGTGCGTTCCGGCGATGAGACTTACGCAATTCCGACGAGCTACATTGAGCAGACAATTAGCGTGGGCAGTCGTGAAGTGCAAAACTTCCGCGGTCAGGAAGTTGTTAACATCCGTGGCGATATTCTGCCGCTACTACGTCTCAACCGTCTGGTTGACACGCCGGTCTCATCAGCACCAGAATCGCCGGAGTTGGATGCCATCATTATCAAAATCGGTGAACACCGGGTGCTGCTGGTGGTAGATCAGTTGATCCGCCAGCAGGATATCGTCATCAGGCCGCTCGGAGGCTATTTGGGCAAGATCGAAGGTATAGCCGGCGGTACGGTCCTGGGTGATGGAAGTATTGCCTTAGTTCTAGATATGCGCGTCGTGGCCTGACCACAAATGAAGGGGGTGCTCCCTTTTGGAGGAGATCGATTTTTCCGGAAGAACGCCAGACAAATCAGTGCAACTCGTGTTTTTCAATATGAACGGCCATAGCTTCGCGGTTGATGTGCTGGAAGTGATGGGGATTGAGAAACTCGAACACATGGTTACGCGTGTTCCCAAAGCCGCGCCCTTTGTGGAAGGTGTTTTTAATCTGCGCGGCGAGATTATCCCCCTCGTCGATCTACGCATCCGGTTTGGTTTTGACATTACAGAGAAAAACGAAGCCAGCAGGATCGTTATCCTTGAACACCGTAGCAATCCGGTCGGGATGCTTGTTGATGAAGTGCCTCAGGTGCAGCGATTATCAGAGAACGATATTGATCCAGCTGACGAGGCGGTTTTCAATATTGACCCATGGTTTATGCGCGGCATCATTCGAGAAGGCCAGCGAACTACCGTGTTGCTGAATATCGATCATGCCTTGACACCTCAGGAGCCGGAAGAAAGCGCACAAGGCTTGCCAGAGGCGGAGGTGTAATGATGGCTGCGGATATGAGTGGCCTGAGTTATCTTCAGCTGGATGCCCTGCGGGAGATCGGTACTATCGGAGCGGGACATGCCGCCACCGCACTCTCACAATTGTTACACACCCGGGTAAACATGCTGGTACCGCGCGTTTCTGCCGTTCCCCTGCATGAAGTGCCTTATCTGGTGGGGGGTCCCGAGACGCCTGTCGTCGGAGTTTTTTTGAAATTATTTGGGGATGTTCCGGGCAATGTTTTGTTCCTGCTGCCCAAAGATAGTTCTGAGACTTTGGTGGATTTGGTTACCGGACAACCCGTTGGCACCACGCGCAACATTGACGACGAATTTGAACAGTCCGTGATCAAAGAAATCGTTAATATTTTGACCAGTGCACATCTAAATGCGTTGACGATGATGCTTAAACTAGTCATGCTGCCTTCTGTGCCGGCTTTGGCACAGGACATGGCGGGAGCTTTACTCAACGCGGTTTTGGCAGAATTCGGCGAGGCCGCTGATTGTGCCATCGTGGTAGAGACCAAATTCAGTCTGCCTTTTCGTGATATCATTGGCTATTTCTTCTTAATCCCGCATCCAGATGCATTAGCGACAATGATGCAAGCATTAGGAGTTTAATATGGAGCCCTCAGTTAAAGTGGGAGTGGGAATGTCAGAGATGGCTGTGCTACAAGACTCAGGTGTGTTATGTTCTCTGGGCTTGGGCTCCTGCGTGGCAGTTTGCCTATATGATCTGTCAACCAAAATAGCTGGTATGTCCCACATTATGCTACCGGATTCGGAACATAGCCTGGATCCCGGCAACAAAGGTAAATTCGCCGATCTTGCCATTCCCCTGCTAATCTCCAAAATGACTGAAATGGGCGCTGATGTTGAAAGGCTTGCTGCCATCATCATTGGAGGCGCCGAAATGTTTTCTTTCCCAGGGAAAACTAACTCCATGCTGAAAATCGGAGAACGTAATATTGCGGCAGCCAAGGAGCATTTGGAGCAATTTAAGATTCCGATTATTGGCGAAAGCATCGCTGGCAAGCAGGGAAAAAGCGTTTCTTTTAATGTCAATACCGGTATTATTCAGGTGCGAACCTTAATGGGCGGCCTCGCAGAGTTTTCTTTCGCAGGATGCTGCGATCGGTGATTGGGGTGGGGTGTACGCTATGAACGATCAACAAGCGAACTCTGTAAATGATATGTGGCAGACCTATGCTGTGGACCAGTCGGAGGAAGCCCGAGAACCACTAATTTTGCATTATGCTCCTTTGATTAAATATGTTGCCGGCCGTTTAGCGATTGGTCTACCATCTACTGTGGAGATTGATGACTTAATCAGTAGCGGTATTTTTGGCTTGATCGACGCGATTGAGCGGTTTGAGCCCGAACGGGGCATCAAGTTTGAAACTTATGCGATCGCGAGAATTCGTGGGGCAATTATTGACAGCTTGCGCGAAAGTGACTGGGCGCCGCGCTCCGTCAGACAAAAAGCCCGAGAACTTGAGCGGGTATGCAGTGAGCTTGAAAACCGTCTGGGGAGAACTGCTCGGGATAGTGAAATTAGCGAGGCCTTACAGATTAGTATGAGTCAGTTTAATCAAATGATCAGCGAAATTAGTTGCGCGACCGTTTCATCTCTGGACGAGCTGTGGCAGGTTGGTGGAGCCGATGAAGACAGCGTCCGCCTGATTGACTTAGTGAAAGACGGTTCAGAAGATCCCAGCGAACTGGTCGAAAACGAGGAAATCAAGGCTATCTTGGCAGAATCGATTGACGCGCTTCCAGAGCGCGAAAGGCTGATCATTTCTTTATACCACTACGAGGGTCTAACCTTACGGGAGATCGGAGCCACACTAGACATATCCGAATCCCGGGTTTCGCAGATACATACGAAAGCGATTTTGCGGCTGAGAAGTCGTCTGGCAAGGTTCAAGATATTTTGAGATGTCAAAGAGGGAGCAGCATGTCGCCTGAAGGGAAAAATAGGCCAATTGATCCTGCCCGGCGCGGAATAATAGCTGCTGTACTAATAGCAGTGATTATCTTCGGGCTGATTCTTTTTCTGGAGTCTGATTTTTTTAATCTGCGCAACATTGACATTGAAGGCTGCCAGATGGTTACGCGTTCTGAGATCATGGCGCTTTCCGGATTAGGGGAGTCTCAGAATATTTTATCGGTAGCGCCTCGAGCAGTCTGTGACGGTCTGGCGAAAGATCCCCGCATACGTTCCGCCATTGTTGAACGCCGGCTGCCCAATACAGTAACGATCAGGATCCAGGAGCGCATTCCGCTCTATCGGATGCCAATGGATCATGGCTGGGCGGTTGTCAGCAGCGACGGCTATATTATCTACAGCATTTTCGGGGCTGATCCACAGATACCCGTGCTTTCCGGGATACCAATCCAGACTTGGCGGTTAGGTCAAAAAATAGAAGAACCGTTATTATTAGCTGCCGGGGATTTTCTGAATAGCGCCACCCCCGGTTTATTGTGTGAAATTGTGCGGGTCGATGTCCAAAAGCCGGAGCAAATTTATATGGAGTTGGCTTCCGGCGCCATCCTGGAGTTGGGAAATACCGAGTCAGTCAGGCGTAAGATGGAAGCCGCCGCAATTATTCTTTCTGATAACGAGCAAAAAAACCGCGCCATCCAGACTATTAACGTCCGTTCGCCGGAAAATCCGGTAGTAAAGTTGGCGGAATAATCTGCTGGAAGGAAACTTGAATGTTGAGAGGAAACACCGTCGCTGTGTTTGATCTCGGAAGTTCTTCCATTAAAGCAGCAGGAGGATTCTACCGGAAGAACGGATCCATTAAGAAGATGGCAACCGGAGCAGTAAGCGCTAAAGGTATCAAGAACGGGCTGGTTACCGATTTGGATTTGGCCGCGCAGTGTCTAGTGGATGCCAAAGACCATCTGGCAGAACAGCTGTGCAAACCGTTGGAAAGTGCGTGGATTGGGGTATCCGGCGGGACAGTCAGTTCATGCGTTGCCCAAAGTTGCATCACAGTTGAGGGTCCGGACAACGAAGTTGATGAATTCGATCTCAGACGCGCGGCGATTGCTGCGGAAGTCGCGGCCTTGCCCCATAGACGCGAGGCTCTTCATATTGTCCCATTGTTTTACACCATCGACGGACAAGTGCAGACCGATCACCCGCAAGGTTTGTTTGGGCAGGAACTGGCCCTCTCAGCCACTGTCATTTCAGCAGAACTGGTGCAAACACAAAACGTTTTGCGGCTGGCCAGGCGCGCAGGCCTGCAAGTGAATGGCCTGCTGTATTCGCCCTGGATTACCGGGAATGCTATCTTAAGCGCCGGTGAGAAGGCCAAAGGTGCCGTATACATTGATATCGGGGCAGAAGCATGCGATGTGGTGCTGTTTAGGAATGGTGCGGCTCAAGCGGTTCTGACATTGCCTTACGGCGGGCGGATTATTGATCAGGATATTGCCTACGGGTTCAAGGTATCTCCTGCGGAGGCCGAACAGTTCAAACTTGGTATGCTGGCGGCGGAGCAGCAAGCGCAGCCGGAGGGATCGCCGGAGCATCAACCGGGGCAAGCGCAGCCAGAGCAGCAACAATTTTTGAATGAGATTATCGCCGCGCGTATTGCCGAATACCTGGAGATCATTTTGCGAGGTCATCTTAGTCAAACGCCGCTCAGCAGCATAGTGATTGCCGGCGGAACAAGCAGCTGGCCAGGACTGGCGGCTATTGCCCAAACCTATGCGGGTTGTCCATGTCGAGTTATTGCCGATTCGGCAGTCTCCATTGCCGATTATAACCTCGAAGCCACGCTGGCAGGGCTGTTTCAATATTGCCTTGCGCAGTCTACCAGAAATAGTTATAATGGGGAAAGGTGTAGTAGAGTTCGTACCTGGTTAACCGGGAACCAGATTGAAAAAGCTTCCCAAGGCCGGAGGGATTGACATGCTGGAATTTAGTGTCGCTAATGAGCAATTTGCTTCCATAAAAGTAATCGGGGTAGGCGGCGGAGGCAGTAACGCTGTTAACCGCATGATCGACGCAGGCCTCAAGGGTGTTGAATTTATTGCTATTAACACTGATGCGCAGGCTTTGGCCAGATCCAACGCCGATGTTAAGCTGCGTATCGGAGATAAGTTGACCCGCGGACTAGGTGCCGGGGCAAATCCCGAAGTTGGGAAAAAGGCGGCCGAGGAAAGCAATGCCGAGCTGGCGGCCTTGGTACAAGGCGCTGATATGGTTTTTGTGACCGCCGGCATGGGCGGCGGGACAGGCACAGGTGCTGCTCCGTTGATCGCGTCCATCGCGCGCGAAGCAGGAGCCCTGACAGTTGCCGTTGTTACCAAACCGTTTAGTTTCGAAGGCAAGGTACGTTCTAATCAAGCTGAACAGGGAGTCAGTTTACTTAAAGAGAAAGTAGACACCCTGATCACGATTCCTAACGATCGGCTGTTACAGGTCGCGGAGAAAAAGACCTCCATGATTGAGGCTTTCCGCATAGCTGATGATGTTTTGCGACAGGCCGTACAGGGCATTTCTGACCTAATTACGGTTACCGGACTAATAAATGTTGATTTTGCCGACGTACGAACCATTATGAGCTACGCTGGAACAGCCCTGATGGGTATCGGCAGTGCTACCGGCGAGAATCGATCGGTTGAGGCTGCTAAATATGCCATTTCGAGTCCATTACTGGAGACTTCCATTGACGGTGCCAAGGGCGTACTGATGAATATTACCGGCGGCTCCAACCTGGGCTTGTTTGAAGTCAATGAGGCTGCCGAAGTGATTATGAAAGCCGCTGATCCGGATGCCAATATTATTTTTGGTGCAGTCATTGATGAAAGTCTCAATGACGAAATTCGTATTACGGTAATAGCGACAGGGTTTGATGAACATAAACGTCGATTTATGGCGGATCCAATTGAAATGAAACCGATCTTCGGAGACGACTTCGAAGTGCCGGCCTTCCTGAGAAAGAAATGAAGAGTTAATTAAATGCTTGTCCCGTCTTGATAAGTTGAAGCGCCATAACGGCGCTTTTGCTGCTTTTTAGAGCTATTCGAGAAATTACGGGCATTTCCGGCTGAAAGGTTTAAGTTCCGAGCCGTCACGCAAACAAGGAGTTGCCACTGGAACTGGGTATTATCAAACGAACGGTGGTGGTGAATGGCGTGGATCCGAAAGTCGTTTATGTCGACCGCTATCTCGGATCGATCATCTACAGCTGGCTGATGACTTCCGCGGCGCTATGGGTCACCGGACGCACAACCTCAAAGCCGGCAAGAATGCGCAGATGTTTGGCAGTCGGCAGCCTGGGCGGTGTCTACCTTGCCCTGATCTATTTGACCCGCTTTCAATTGCTGCCTGGCGAACGCCTTTTTCACAACCCGCTGCTATGGTTGATCATCGCGGCCGCAATGGTGTGGCTCACTTTTCCCGGACGTACCCTGCGGGCAAGAGCGGGCCTCTTGGGCCGGCTGCTGTTGATCGCCATTTTGCCAGTTGGAATCACGCTCGGTTTGCAGGCCTTGCTCCACAATCTGGTTAAGACAGCACTACCTCAATGGCTGCTCTTTACACTTCCACCGGCGTGCATTTTGATCCTGGGTGAACTTGGTTGGGGTGTCGTGCATAAGAGTGTCGGACAACAGGCGCTCGTGCCGCTCAATATTGTCTTCGGGGACGTAACGATACAGACCGATGCGCTTATTGATACCGGCAATTTGCTTCAGGATCCCCTGACCAGGGTGCCGGTAATCATAGTGGAGTTGGCGGTTATAGAGGCATGTCTGCCGGATGCGCTGTGCCGTTTAATCATAAGTCTGAATGCCGGGCACAGTCCTGCATTGGAGGCGTTAGAGGCAGATGTCGATTGGCAAAAAAGAATTCGCGTCTTGCCTTATCTAGCCCTGGGAAACGAGCACGGCATGCTGGCCGGGTTGCGCCCGGATGCAGTCGTCTTCAACTGGGGGGGCCAGGAAAAGAGCGTCAGTCGAGTGGTAGTTGGCATTTATCATCATAGATTGTCCCATGAAGGCCTCTACCAGGCTTTGATTTCACCAGACTTGCTGGAAACCGCGTGATCCTCGGAAGGCCTTAAGTTCAGTTTTGGGTTTCGGTTTATTTTGGGAGGAGGATGAAGACCAATGTTGCCTCTTTACAAAAGGACTATGTGGATTATACGCCTGACGATCATCAAATTATTGCGCAAGCTGGGCATGGAGCCGTCCCTGCTCTATGTGGGATCGAGTGAGGCACTGCCTCCTCCTTTATCCGCCGACGAGGAAGTCTTTCTTTTAGAAAGGCTTCTGGGTGGCGATCAGACAGTACGTGGTGTTTTGATTGAGAGGAATTTACGTCTAGTGGTCTATATCGGGCGCAAATTCGAAAATACCGGTGTTGGCATTGAAGACTTGGTTTCAATCGGGACAATCGGACTAATCAAGGCAGTCAATACTTTTGATCCTGCCAAGAAAATAAAGCTGGCTACCTATGCCAGCCGCTGTATTGAAAATGAAATCCTAATGTACCTGCGTCGCAACAACAAAACAAGGGCGGAAATCTCGTTTGATGAGCCGCTGAACATTGACTGGGACGGCAATGAGCTATTACTTTCGGATGTTTGGGGCACCGAAGGCGATGTTACCTATAAATCGGTCGAGGAAGGGGTCGACCGCAACCTCTTGGAAACGGCCATTAACAGGCTTACTCCCCGCGAAAAGCGCATTGTGGAGTTACGCTTCGGGCTTCAGGACGGCAATGAGAAAACGCAAAAGGAAGTGGCGGACTTCCTGGGGATTTCGCAGTCATATATTTCGCGCTTGGAGAAAAGGATTATCAAAAAACTGCGGCGGGAAATGCGCCGGATGGACTAATCCGGCAATGACTCAGCAATCCGGCACGATGCCGGATTTTTTATTGAACGAATCTTGTGTGATCCGGATCACAGAAATCATTACATTTTTTCGCTACAATAAAAGCGGAGGTGAGGACGGTGAGAAAAATCACCATTTTGCTCCTGATGATGATACTCCTAGTCGGTAGTCTGCAGGTAATGGCCAAAGGAGGACCACCGGATTCAACCGGCCCAAAAGGGTCTGATGAATCACAAAAAAACTCTACGGCAGAAAGTGTTGAAGAAAAGGCGCATGCGTATGAGGATTCAATGAGCGATCTGGAGAAAGAGATGGCTGGCGCTGGACTTCCGCAGCAATTCCAGAAGCAGTTCATGACCCGGTTGCGTTTGTGTCTTGAGCAGGCAATTGGGGAATCCGAGAATGATGGAGAAAAGAAGGACAAGGTGCGAAGCCAGGAGATGACAAGAATCGCTTGTCATGCTGCAAATCAAAATCTCTCTCCGGAAGACGCGGCCAGGGTTTGCGCGGCTTATCAAGTCGCAGTCTGGGCCGGCGTTAATAACCGATTTGGTGAAGCTTTGGCCGCTGAGGGACTAAAGATGAATCAATCGGCAGAACAGGTCGAAAAGGCCCTACGGATGGTTGCCCGTTTGTGTCAGGAGTTTCAGTGCAAAATGACAGAGGGCAATACTGAAAAAGATGCGGAAGCCTTGGTGGAATTAGGCAGAAAAATGGCTCGCATTTGCGAAATGGAACAACTGGAAGAACGCCTTAGAGAGTTGCTGCAAGAAGGCAATTCCTTGGCGGAAGCGGTTGACCTGTTGTCAAATTAAGATTGAGAGGGAGCTCATTCGGACGCTTACATAGAAAAGGCGTAGCCGAAGAAAATTCTTGCTATACCCCGCAAAACGCGGGGTATTTAGACTTTGAATGAAAAGGCTTTTTCTGGCTGGAGTCGAAGTCAATAATGGGGATGATTGACTTGTCAAAATGGTATCGCGCGGCTGAAAGGCCTGTGTCAAAATGGCCTTCCATGACTTTGGGTGAAATAACAGGGGCTATAATTTGTTTTTGCCTGGCGCTCCTGCTTTCGCGCGTTGGCTTTTTCACACGGCCATGGGAGGATCTTATTTTGAGCGCTCGGTTTTTCGGGCGGGGGATGATTAAATACCAGGAACCGGTCATTGTCAAAATTGATGAAGAGTCCTTGCAGGCTATCGGTTCATGGCCTTGGCCGCGCAGCATTTATGCAGACGCGTTGTACCAGCTTAGTCAGGAGGAACCGGCTGTTGTTGGGTTGGACTTGTTGTTTCAAGAACCTGATCCCGAAAACGATTTTATTCTGGCTAAGGCTTTGGAAGAAGTGAAAATGCCGGTTGTTTTAGGAATTGAGTTGGAGCTGGAATTCGTAAAGAGATTTTGGAGCAATCGGTTGCAGGTTAGGGGAGAGAAGCCCGCTCTTTTTCCACAGGCGGATAAAGGGTACCTGAATCTAGTTCAGGATGCCGACGGTCGAATTCGGAAATGGCCATTGAATGTCGAAACAACAAGGTTTGCCTTTACGGAGCGGGTTTATCAATTGGCTACTGTGGAAAGCCCGCCTGCTGTCGGAGACGGCTTAATAGATTTTGCGGGAGGGGCGGATTCTTTTCCATCCATCTCCTTTTCCAAATTAATAAGAGGAGAATATCCGGAAGGCTTTTTTCGTGGAAAGATCGTCTTGGTGGGAGTAACAGCAAGTGCCATGGATCGGCATGATATAGCCGTCCAAGCGTTGGGGTCCGTACCCGGAGTTTATATTCATGCCTATTTAATCCGGAACTTATTAGGGCAGAGTTGGTTGCGGACTTTACCGGACTGGCTTTATACTCTGATCTTGTTAGGGATCTCTTTGGGCTGGACCGCTTTTTTGCGTAAGCGGGTCGGGCGGTTTCTTTACCTGGCGACTTTCGGGATGAGTGTTTTTGCGGTAATCTTGGGAGTGATCGTCGGCTTTGCCGGGTACGTGATTCAGATCGTTCCGCTGCTTGGTTTATTTATTTCAGAGTTGATTTTCCTATTAGCCCGTACATATCGGATTGAATTGGCAGAACGCCGAAGTTTGCGGATCCTTTTTTCGAAACATGTTTCGCCAGAGATCCTGGGTGAGATTTTAAAAAGAAGAAATGAGATAAAAACTGGCGGGGAGCGGCGATTCGTTACGGTTGTCTTTGCCGATGTGCGGGATTTTACCCGTTTCGCAGAAGAACATGAGCCGGAACAGGTGCTTTTCCGAATCAATCAGCTCTTGGGCAGGATGACCGCGATTATTTTGCGCAATGGCGGCTTGGTGAACAAATTTCTGGGTGATGGTTTAATGGCGGTCTTCGGTTTTCCCGTCTGGAAAGAGGAAATGTTTGCGAACGCATTTGCCGCCTGTCGCGAGATGCTTAGTGCCGAAGAAGCATTGGCCGGGAAGGAAAATGGTGTAGGGGATCGGGTAGGGGTAAGGATAGGGGATGGGGTAGGGGTAGGGATTGCCTGGGGAATTGTGATTGCCGGAATTGTAGGCAATCAGGAACGTCAGGAATACACCGTAATGGGCGCGCCGGTGAATCTGGCCTCCCGTTTAGAGAAGCTGGCCGGTCCCGGTGAGATTGTGTTTTCTTTTGAACCGGGCCAGACAGACCGGGTAATTCCTTTCGGGGAGGAATCCTATACTCTTGAACAGGTGCATATCAAGGGGATGAAACAACCTATTACTGTCGGAAGAATAAAAGGAAGGGGTTGAGAAAATGAGCAGGAAACATCGTTTGACGATCCTATTTGTTTTTATCCTTCTTGCTTTTTCGACAGGCTTATTCTCCGCACTTGAAGTTGAGGTTGAGGTAATAAGTTGTAACGGCGAGGTCAGCTATCGGTTAGCTGAGCAAAGCGCCTGGGAGTTTCTAAAGGTAGGCGATCGTCTCCGTATCGGGACTGAGATCCGGACGGAGGAAAGTTGCGGCGCTGAACTGAATTTGGGAAATGTTTTTGTCAAGCTGGATCCGGGAACCCACCTGGTTATAAAAAAGCTGGAACGCTCGGAAAACATGCTCCGGATCGAGCTGAACCTGGCATCGGGGGCGATCTGGTCTAAGGTCGCGAAAATCTTAGGTAATCTGGTTTTTTATGAAGTTATTACTCCCACAGCCGTGGCAGGAGTCGAGGGGACCTTATTCGGTACCAGTTATCGGTCGGAATATACGGAAATACTTGTGGCAGAAGGTTTGGTAAAGGTAAGGGACAATTTCGGGCGTGAAATCCTGATGAGCGCTAAGGAGAAAGTGAAGGTTACTGTCGAAGGAATCTTCCGCTTGCGTTTTGGAGAAGAGGACCAGGAGGCGGTTGAACAAATGCGCCGGTGGGGTCTTGGCAAGGAAAAGAATCAAAATTATCCACCTGAAGAAGGAACCGCTGCAAACGAGGCAAAGTCCGAAAAAGGCCAGCAGAAAATGGTGCCTGGAAAAGGAGACTCAAAGTGAAGACGGTATTAGACCATCTTGCACTCAAAACGATTCCGCTTTTTTCTGGCTTGGAGGAGGAGGAACTCAAGAAGATCGCAATGCTGTTTTCGGTCAGAATCTATCAGCGGGATGCTGCAATCGTCAGCTATGGCGACCCTGCTAATGAGTTTTTCCTGATTAAGCATGGGGTGGTCCGGGTCTACCGATTGAATGAATCTGGGGAACAGGTGGTTTTGGCCATACTTGGCGGAGGGGACTTTTTTGGAGAAATGGGCCTTTTTACGGATTCGTTGCGCACGGCCTGGGTTGACGCCATGACTGCCATTAATCTCTACGTGATGCAAAAAGCTGATTTTCGCGCGTTGCTCATGAGTTTTCCCGAGCTTTGCTGGAAGATGCTTGGTATGCTCTCACAAAGGCTGATCAAATCCGACGAGCAACTGGAAAACCTGGCCTGCCTTAATGTGGAAGAGCGGTTGCAGAAAGCCCTGGGCATGTTGGCGCAGGAATTTGGGTATAGCGAGGGAGTATGCCGGGTTATACCACTAAAAATCTCCCATCGTCTGCTGGGAGAAATGACGGGAACGAGCAGGGAATCTGTTACGAGAGCTTTAGGAAGGTTGGAAAAGAAAGGATGGCTAACGCGGGGAAACGACAAGATGATCCTGCGCGGGCCTTCCAGCTAGTGTGAATAGCTCCTGTAAGCGGGCAAGAGGTTAGCTCAATGTCCGCCTTTCTTGTGTCATGCTCTATCTATAAAAAGGAAAAGTAGAATATACAGGGAATTAAGCAGCGGGGGTGGACTGTTTGAAAAAAAGGCTGATGTTAGTTATTTTCTTAATTGCAATGCTACTGGTAACTGCCTTAATTCCATGTAATGCAGAGGAAAAGGTCAGCACCGTTAAGTGGACGCAGAAGGAAGACAACCTCTATGAAACAACAACATTTTATTTCACAGTCTTGACTAGAATGGAAGATCAAAATTATCTTTACTTGTTGGACAAGCTCATCGGGCAGCTGGATCAGACTGCCAAGCAGACATCTGATTTTATCGGATCGGAGTTTCGAGGATCGTTCGGCCTGATCATCAATTTTGATCCCGATGCTGGCAGTTTTAAGTGGAATCAGTATCGCAGTTATTTCAAGAACGACGCTCTAGTAGGCTACATAGACTGGGGTTATGATGAGATACTGAAAACATTCACGGCGGACCAGATTGCAGAGATAGCGGGCCCCTTTGCAGTACAGATGATGTTTAAAGTCAGTTCAAAAGCTACATTGCCGTTTTGGATGAATAAAGGGCTTGCTCAATGGTGTTGTGACAATTTAGTCAAAGAGAAGATGACCTGGGCTGATTACCGCAGCAAAAACGGGGTTTCATTCAGGATTAAAAACAAAGCTATCGACAGAATTTATCCCTTAGCAGCACCGCAAACCTGGTCTGCATCATCGTTCACTTTGGCAAAGGCTGTTTCAATATTTTACTTTCTGGAACATAAATTTGGTGCAGAGGCAATCGCTACATTTATGAAGACCTGGCTGGCGGAACCTAATTTAGATTCAGCTTTGCAGCAAGCCTTCGGTTCTTCCCAAAAAGAACTGGAAAGCGATTGGCGGCGTTTCGTCTTATTCGAAGGCGTTAGCCAATATCAATGGTTGGAAACAGCTAGTACTTATCAAGTGGCTGTATCTGGTGCCGAACTGAACATTAAGAAAGACTCGGCCATATGGTATGATGAGAAGCTGGACGAGCAAGTGCGGCAGATTGTTGCGGCGAATGCGCTGATCGAATCCTGCCAGGCGACCTTTAAAAAGACCCCTTTCCTGAAATTTGAGCTTTATAAGAAGGCGAGCAAAAATAGCGTCAAAAAGGGCAGCAGTGGCTTTTATCTTGCAGTTGCCGACCAAGGAGCGGAAGACATCGCCGCGGACTTCTTGAAAGTGGCAACCGAAAAGGCAGTCGCAACACTCAAGCTTAAGTCATTGCCAAAGAGCGCCGTAGAAGGGTTTCAGCTGTTCATCGCTGTACAAAGCGGGTGTTCTTCTGAGGCAAGAGACGCTGACTTTTTCGCGCCGACAGCCGCGACAGATGACTATGATCAACACGATGTCTACAATGCCATGGTATTTTTGCAGGAGACATACGGCAGCTCGAAAATAGTGCCGCTGATGAGCGAGTTGAATAAGGGGATTTCTCTGCGGGCGGCAGTCATTGCTGTCGCAGACGATTCGGAGGAACAGATCGACGCGGCACTCGATTTCTTACGGTACCTGCCGTCGCCCAGCACACTGGAGTGGGTCAGGATACCGGGCGGCTTCCGTACCGAATTGGGCAATCTACGGGTTGATGTTGAGAATCAAGCGCTTGGAGTACGCATCAAGAGTGATCTGGAAAAAACGTTTGCCAACGCCGCTAAGATCGCACAAAAGATGCCGGAGTTAACCGGTTGGCAGCCTGGCATTGCGGACGGGAGGGTTACGGTGCATTTTGGCGCAGGCGAACAGAGTGTTTTAGACAACATCTTTATCCCCATTAGTACGGATAACTTTGATTATGCAGCTGAGGATCTGGACGCCCGGATCGTGGATTACTGGTTGACGATGGCTACCGAAGGAGCGTTAGCGCCGTCCTGGCTGGTTTATGGATTAGGTGCGGTCCTTGATGAATCGAATCCAGCCACCATTAATGATCGGATCAAATACCTGGAAACTCAATTGGATGATTGGATCGCGCCATTTGGAACGAAACGGCCCAGCAGTGATCAAAAAGACTTGTGGTTCACAGTTGTGCAGTACCTTTTGGCGCAGTCTGAAGGCCAAGGGAAACTGCGTCAATGGCTGGCTGCTGCTGCGGAGGACGGCTTCGAGGCCGGCCTGGAGAAAACCTACGGTTTCGATTATGACGGTCTCTTTGCCAATTGGCTCAGCCACATGCAGGCCAACTAACGTTCCGACTATGATTGGGCGGGCTAGAGGGTAATCCTCTGGCCCGCTTTTTTATGCATAATTTAATTGTTGCTTCCAACAAATACTGGTGTATAAAGGCATCACTTCTACGGCAATAATGTTACTGCCGACGGCACATGGCCGGTAACCAAGGAAGATAATCCGGCGCTTGTGGGGGGATGTCTTTAGAGATGAATAAGGTTGAAATATGTGGCGTCAATACTGCCAAGTTGCCAGTGTTATCCGGGGCAAAAATGAAAGACTTGCTGCGAAGATTGCAGGCCGGAGAGGAAAGCTGCCGCGAGCAGCTGATTCATGGGAACTTGCGTTTGGTATTGTCAGTCATTCAAAGGTTTAATAACCGCGGCGAATGTGTCGATGACCTTTTTCAAGTAGGCTGTATCGGTCTGATGAAAGCGATCGATAACTTTGACCTTAGTCAGAATGTCAAATTCTCGACCTATGCGGTACCGATGATCATCGGAGAGATCCGGCGGTATTTGCGCGACAACAACCCGATTCGGGTCAGCCGTTCCTTGCGGGATATTGCCTATAAAGCTCTGCAGGTGCGTGACAGCTTAGTCAACCGCAATTCCAAAGAACCTACAGTCGCGGAAATTGCCGACGAGCTGAAAGTACCGCGGGAAGAAGTAGTGTTTGCCCTCGATGCTATTCAGGAACCGATTTCGCTGTTTGAGCCGATTTACCATGATGGCGGGGATCCGATTTTTGTCGTGGATCAAATCAGCGACGACAAAGATCTGGATCACCAATGGCTGGAGGGTATCTCGATCCGGGAAGCGATGGCCAAGCTGAGCGACCGCGAAAAACTGATCCTCAACCTCCGCTTCTTTGATGGCCGAACCCAAATGGAAGTAGCCGAGGAAATTGGCATCTCGCAGGCTCAGGTTTCCAGGTTGGAAAAATCCGCTCTGAAACATATGAAGCGCTATGTCGCTTCTAGTTGAGGAGGGGGGAGGACCGGCATGAAAACCAGAATCTATTATTCACTGATCATTTTGCTGTTCATGATGCTGCTGGGGTTGCTTTTGCAGCCGGCGATCAGTGCTTTGGCACCACCACCGCCACTGTGCGATTATAGCCAGTTGATCAGGCTACATGTAGTGGCCAATAGCAATCTGCCGGAAGACCAGCACCTGAAAGAGCGAGTGCGCGACGCCATCCTGGCGGAGTTCGGACCGCAATTCAAAGCGATTGAACAGCGCGCACAAGCCCAGCAGATCTTAGTATCTTCTTTTAGGCGCATTGAAGAGATTGCCCTTGCGGAGATCCGGCGGGCGGGTGGCAAAGAGGGCTATGGTGCGCGTGCGGAATACGGGTGTTATGATTTTCCGGAAAAAACCTATTCCTTCGCGACGCTGCCAGCTGGACGCTATTGGGCGTTACGCGTGACACTGGGGGAGGGAGTCGGAAACAACTGGTGGTGTGTTCTTTATCCGCCGCTCTGTTTCGTTTCCGAAGAGGAAGATGCTTTGGCTCGGGCGGCCGCGGCCAATGGTGAAAAGATCGAGTGGCGCCTTGCCTTGTTAGATAAAATGCTCTCCAAATGCGGGCTTTTGCTAAATCAGTTTTGGAAGGCGTGGGGTGAGTTTTTCGGGCTCGGGGCTTGAACAGCGGCGGCCTGCAAAACGGTTGCTCAAATATGCGCCAGACTGCGGCGGCCGCGCGTTAAATCGCGGCCGCCGCTTGCTTGACACTGCCCTGCTCCATATGATATGATCGAGTTCGAATTTATTGGAGCAGTATGCGAGAGTGGCGGAATTGGCAGACGCGCTAGACTTAGGATCTAGTGGGCAACCGTGGGGGTTCGAGTCCCCCCTTTCGCACCAATTTTATTACCGCAGATTGATACAACGTATCACTCTGCGGTAATTTTTATGCAGTGGCCTGAAATATAAACCAGCCGTCCTTGACTGAAAACCGGCATACCCCGCCATGCTTTTCCACGATCTGAACCATGCTTTTGGTGCCAAAGCCATGCCCCGGTTCTTTTGATACGGGAAGACCCTGATGGAAGAGCGGTTCTGTATGATAGCTGTTGCGGATGTCAATACATAACTTCGTATTCTTGGAATACACACGCAACCGGATAATGCGTTTATTGCTGTCAGTTATATTTTCCGTGGCTTGGATGGCGTTTTCCATAGCGTTTGACAATAGTGAGCAAAGCTCGGTGTCGCTGAAGGGAAGCGCATCAGGCAGCTGCGCATCGATCGTCAACATGATGCCGGATTGTTTTGCTTTGGCTGCGAAAGCGGACAGAATCAGATTGACGGTTTCGTTTTCGCAAAAGTGTATGGGCGTGATGGCATCCATGTCGGACCGGGCAGTGCGTAGATACTCTTTGAGCTCCTCAAGGTGTTCCTCGGAGGCCAGACCCTGTAAAAGCGCAAAATGGTGCCGCATATCGTGGCGATAGGCGGCGGCATTCTGCCGCAGCTGTCGCAGAGAAGCAAATTCGGTCTGCGCCAGCCGCAACTGCGTATCCAGCATGTCCCGCTCTCTTTGGAGGCGGGCCTGCTTTTGGGTTTCGGCATAGTACAGGAGGACAAACACAAAATAGAATGCCGAGGTCAAAAAGGGCATGAATTGTACAGCTGCGCGTGTTCCACGGTACATAAAATCGGTGTAGACAGTGGCGGCATAGTCGAACACATAGTAAAAAGCAGGCATCGCGCCAAACAGCAGGCAGGATTTTACCGAGCGTTCCATCAAATGCCGGCTGGATTGCACCACATATTTTTGCAGTAAATAGTACATCAGCAACGCACCCGCAATATAACCGACATGATTCATGGAAACGCTGTCAAAGACGTCCCCTGCGACAGTGCCAATCCAGCGGGGAGGTTGACAGCACAGGAAGGAGACAAACATACTAGTCAGCGCAATCAGCCACGGGCGTTTCAGGTACAGGGCAATAAAAACAGCCACCGGCAAATGGGAAAGCAACGGATATATTTTAACCGTTATTTCCATGCCCCCGAGCCGCAAGAAGACGAATTGCAAAACAAATAAAATGACGATGAAAAACCCAAAAGCCAGGTAATTTTTCCGGGTACGGGGCATTCCAGCGAAACTGACCGCAACCGCCGCACCGAACAGCAGGGCAGCAAAGTAACGAGAGAATTCAATGATCGTTGCGATCATCCACTTATTCCCCCTCCATTTGATAGTTCAAATATTGTTGCTTAATCTCCCGCGCCTTGCCCTGCGCAACAGGGACAAAGGAAAGGGTCTGTAAGGTCACCTGATGATTTTCGATGGTATCCACATACTGCATATTCACAAGATAGGAGCGGTGGGGTTTGATAAAACACCCATATTTCAGAAGTTTATCGCAGACCGAGGAAAAAGGCTCTGTACATTCGATTACCTTGCCGGAGCGCAGGTGATACATCACATTTCTACCGATGATCTCTGCAAAAACCAAATTGGAGATCAGTATTTTTTGAATGCCCTCATTGCTCTTTACGATAACCGCATCCTCGTCTTCTTCCGCTTTGATTTGCTCTATCACTTCGTCAAAGGTGAAGAACAGTTTTTCTTTTGAGATGGGCTTTAATACATAGTTAATGGCTTTCACTGAATAGCTTTCCAAAGCAAATTCGGGCGACGATGTAAAGAACAAAATCGGCGCTGTTTTGTCAAAACCACGAATTTCCTTTGCGACATCAATGCCAGTAAAGCCCGGCATAATAATATCCAAACAGTATATATCAAACCGCTTTCCCTTTTCTAAGGTAGAAACCAGCTCAAAGCCGTTTGAAAAGGCGGCATATTCGCAGCTAAAATTCCTTGATGTCCTGTATAGGTTTATGAGCTGTACCATATTGGAGAGCTCGTCAATATTGTCATCACAGACCGCAATCTGTAGCATAAGAATTACTCCATTTCCTTGTGATTCTATTTCTCAATGATAAGTTTACCATAAGAATCGAGTATCTGAGACTATGTTTCATGTTGAAAAAATCATGTTTCATGCAGCGGACGGTTTTTTCGGGGAAATATTGGTAGATTGATCGCAAGGGAATGTTCCTTGTACACTACCCACGCATGAATGGAGGAATTACTATGCTATCAACTTTCATCGCAATCATCACAGTTATTGCGGCCATTGTGCTATGGACGATCTCCACCCAGCGCAGACTGGTCGTGCTTGATGAGAGTATCAACAATGCCATGAGTCAGATCGGGGTGCAGCTGTCAAGCCGTTTCGACGCCCTGACAGCTCTTTTGGATGTGATAAAGGGCTATGCCAAGCCCGAAAGCGAAACGCTGATTGACACAATAAAATCAAGAAGAAGATTGATTACGGCAAAATCCACACCGGATGATGTGCTGCGCCAAGAAGGGATTATCTCCGAAGCCTTGGGCAAGATTGCCATGGTAACTGAGCAATACCCCGAATTAAAGGAAAACCCAACGTATATCAAGACCATGGAGGCGGTGCAAACCTTTGAAAACATGATACGCATCAGCCGCCTGATTTACAACGTCTGCGTGGCAGAGCTGAGCCGTGAAATCCGAATGTTCCCGGTTTCCATGATTGCCGGGATGTTGGGCTTTAGGC
>ENA-UOOE01000126-UOOE01000126.1-fermentation-metagenome-genome-assembly--contig:-NODE-126-length-77555-cov-7.478813_pt1 | contig 77555 bp, 77 predicted proteins | sample MGYA00245776_ERZ724021 | MGnify/ENA primary metagenome ERZ724021 (study PRJEB28704, sample SAMN03018321) | fermentation metagenome | biome: anthropogenic terrestrial biome; feature: soil; material... | reverse complement strand
AAATAAATTAATGTTTAGAACACTTAAAAAGTTGTTCTAAACATATTATACGAGGCGAAGAGTTATGAAAAAATCAATCTTATTATTAGTCTTAATTATGTTTATTCCTTGTCTATCTTATGGAGAGGATTTGAATTTAGATGGACAAAATTATATTTTAATAGAAGAAAAATCGGGAAGAGTATTAGTTGAAAAGAATTCAAATGTTAAGTTGCCTATGGCTAGTACTACTAAGATAATGACTGCAATCTTAGCTATTGAACAAGGAGTTATGGATGAGGAAATAAAAATTTTCAAGAATGATGTAAATGTAGGGGGATCAAGTATTTATCTTAAAGAGGGAGAAAGGATTAAGCTTGAAGATTTGACATATGGCTTAATGTTAAGATCCGGTAATGACTCAGCAGTTGCTATAGCAAATCATATTAGCGGAAGCGAAGAAGAATTTGTTAAATTGATGAATAAAAAGGCTAAGGAGATTGGTGCAATTAATACCCATTTTACCAATCCACATGGACTTCATGATGATAATCACTATTCAACCGCTTATGATCTGGCTTTAATTGCTAGATATGCATTTAATAATGAAAAATTTGAGGAGGTTGTTAAGAGCAAAAGTTATAGAGTTAAGAATGAAAGGGAATATGATTATTTTGTCAATAAAAACAAGACACTTTGGGATTATAATGGTGGAGATGGAGTAAAAATAGGATATACTTCAGATGCCGGAAGATGTTTAGTAGCAAGCGCCAGTAGAAATAATATGCGCCTGATAGCCGTAACACTGAAAGACTACAATTGGTTTAACGATGCTTACTCATTGATGGACTATGGATTTGAAAATTATTCACTTTATCCTATATATTTAAAAGATCAATTGATTACGCAAATAAGCGTATTGAAAGGAAAAAAGGACAAATTACCGTTAGTACCTAAAAACGATTTCTTTTATCCGATGCAGGATGGAGAGAAAAATAATATCAAAATATCCGTAAGAACCGATGAAACTGTGGAAGCCCCAATATTAAAGGGAACAGAGTTAGGCTCAGTGGAAGTTTATTTAAATGGTCAATTAATTAGAAAAGATAAATTAATAGCTAAATATGACATATTAAAAGAATCTTTTTTTAAACGGTTATTTAAACAACATTTTAAAGAAGAAAACAATTAAACCCCATTCTAATTTACAAATTCCATAAAAAAGGTTAGAATTAAACTAGAATATGGAGGGATAAATTGATGAGATTACAAAAATATATGGCCTCATGTGGAGTTGCATCACGAAGAAAATCTGAGGAACTAATTAAGAATGGTCAGGTTAAAGTAAACAATAAAATCATAACTGAACTGGGCACAAAAATCGATCTTCATGAAGATATAGTTAAGGTAGACGATAAAAAAATCAGCATAGAATTAAAGAAAGTTTATATAATGTTAAATAAGCCCTTAGGATTTATAACTACTTCAAAGGATGATAAAGATAGACGAATAGTAACCGATCTAATTGAGGGTGTTAATGAAAGGATTTATCCTGTAGGCAGATTAGATGCAGATACGACCGGATTAATTCTCCTAACTAATGATGGAGATATTGCTTATAAACTCATGCATCCTAGCAAAAAAATTGAAAAACGATATATTGTAGTTGTAAAAGGAACTCCGAACAAAGCTGAATTGGAAAAATTAAGAAACGGTTTGTTTATTGATGGAAGAAAGACTGCCAAAGCTGGTATAAAGATTTTGAAAAACTTTGACACTGACAGTATTTTAGATATAAAAATACATGAAGGACGAAATAGACAGGTAAAAAAAATGTGTGAAGCAATTAATCACCCTGTAAAGAAAATGAAAAGAATATCCATAGGGGAAATTCAACTGGGAGGTCTTGATGTAGGAAATTGGAGATATTTAAATGATGAAGAAATCAAATATCTAAATTCTTTATAGATATGATATGTTCAACGATAAATATTTTAATGGTGAGATTATAATGAAATATAAAGATATAGTAAATACAAATGTAATAGTTAAAAATATTATGAAAAATTATATTAAAAATGGATACAGAGTTTTAGATTGTACCGTAGGTAATGGAAATGATACCGTTATATTAGCAGAGCTTGTTGGTGAGAGTGGAAAGGTATATGGATTTGATATTCAGGATATTGCATTGGAAAGAACAAAGGAAAAATTAATCGGATTCAATTTATATGACAGAGTAAATTTGATTAAAGACAGCCATGAAAATATTATTAAATATATAAGTGAAGGATTGGATTTTATTATATATAATCTAGGATATTTGCCAAGGGGTGATAAGAGCATCAAGACTAACGAAACAAGTACCATAAAGAGTCTAAAACAGGCATTAAAGTTAATTAATAAGAATGGATTAATCCTTTTAACCGTTTATACAGGACATGAAGGCGGAAACTCTGAAAAGGATGCTATAGAAAGCTTGTTGATATCATTAAATCAGAAAGAATTTAATGCATTAAAATTTGATTTTATAAATCAAATAAATAATCCACCTATGTTGTACGCAATAGAAAAATCTAATTAGAGGAGGTTTTTTAATGAGTAAGGTAAAGATTACTGAAACAGTGTTTAGAGATGCTCATCAATCTTTAATCGCAACTAGGATGAAAACTGAAGAAATGGTACCTATTGCTGAAAAAATGGACAAAGTAGGATTTCATGCATTAGAGGTATGGGGAGGCGCCACCTTTGATACATGCCTTAGGTTTTTAAATGAGGATCCTTGGGAGCGGTTAAGGATTTTAAGAAAATCCTTTAAAAATACTAAATTACAAATGCTTTTAAGAGGTCAAAATCTTTTAGGATATAAACATTATCCTGATGATGTAGTTGAAGAATTTGTGAAAAAATCTATTGAAAATGGAATAGATATAATAAGGGTATTTGATGCGCTTAATGATTTAAGGAATATAAAAACTTCAATAGAAGCTACTAAAAAATATGGAGCGCATGCTCAAGGAGCCATATCATATACGATAAGTCCTGTGCATGATACAAAATATTATGTAAACCTTGCTAAAGAAATGGAATCTATGGGTGTAGATTCCATTTGTATAAAAGATATGTCCGGAATTTTATTACCATATCCTGCTGAAGAATTGGTAAGGGAATTAAAGAAGGTAGTTACTGTACCCATAGAGATCCATTCACATTTTACCAGTGGAGTTGCTAATCAAACTTATATGAAAGCAATAGAGGCGGGAGCAGATATAATTGATACTGCAATATCTCCTCTTGGAAATGGTACAAGTCAACCTGCTACAGAACCTATGATAGCTTCACTAAGCGGAAGTAAATATTACCCTGATCTGGACTTTGAACTTTTAATGGAAATTTCTGAATATTTTAAGAGTCTTAGAAATAAATATTTAAGTGACGGTTTATTAAATGAGAAAGTCTTAAACGTAGATATAAATACATTAAAATATCAAGTACCCGGGGGAATGTTGTCAAATTTATTATCACAATTAAAGAGCCAAGGAAAAGAGGACAAGTACGAAGAAGTATTAAAAGAAGTCCCTAAGGTACGTGAAGATTTTGGATATCCTCCATTAGTAACTCCGATGAGTCAAATGGTAGGTACTCAGGCTGTATTTAACGTAATTATGGGAGAAAGATATAAAATGGTACCAAATGAAGCTAAAAATTATGTAAGAGGACTTTATGGGAAACCTACTGTACCAATTTCTGACGAGATCAGAAAGAAGATTATTGGTGATGAACAAATCTTTACTGGGCGACCGGCTGACTTATTGGAGCCTCAACTGGATAAATATAAAGAAGAAATAAAAGAATATATTGAACAAGATGAAGATGTTCTTACCTATGCGTTATTTCCTCAGGTGGCATTAGGATATTTTAAGTTACGACAAGCTAAGAAATATGGCTTAGATTCAAATTTGCTGGATTCAGAAAATAAGGTTTATCCTGTTTAAGATTCTTGCATATGACAATGTATTTTGATATCATCTAGTTATAATTATAAGGGGGGAGCATTATGCCGGTAGGTAAAGAAAAATCTCTTACTGTAATAAAAGAATGGTGCAAAGGCTGCGGTATATGTGTTGCTTTCTGTCCTAAAAGTGTTTTAATTTTAAAGGACGGGAAAGTTAAAATTGAAGACTTTGATTCATGCATACAGTGTGGGCAATGTGAACTCAGATGTCCTGATTTTGCTATATATTTGGGAGGTAAAAGATGAAAGCTAAATTAATGCAAGGGAATGAGGCATGTGTTCAAGGAGCTTTAAAAGCAGGTATGAGATTTTTTTCTGGTTACCCTATCACTCCATCCACAGAAATAGCGGAACTGTCTGCTGTTGAATTACCTAAGGTGGGCGGAAAATTTATTCAAATGGAAGATGAAATTGCAGGGATATCTGCTGCAATAGGAGCAGCCTTAACAGGTGTCAAATCAATGACAGCAACTTCTGGTCCCGGATTCAGCTTAAAACAAGAGAGTATTGGATATGCGTTGATGGCTGAGATACCATGTGTAGTCGTCAATGTTCAAAGAGGAGGTCCGAGTACCGGTTTACCAACAGCGCCGGCACAAGGAGACATAATGCAATCAAGATGGGGAACTCATGGAGATCATTCAATTATAGCCTTATATCCTTCATCAGTTAGAGAAACCTATGATAAAACTATCAGGGCATTCAATTTAGCAGAAAAATTTAGAACTCCTGTTATTTTGTTATTGGATGAAGTAATAGGTCATATGAGAGAAAAATTTTTCATGGATGAGAATGAGAAAATTGAAATTATAGATAGGATAAAGCCTACATGTGCTCCCGAAGAATATAAAGCTTATAAAGTATTAGATGGTGAAATTGTTCCACAAATGCCTGACTTTGGAGAAGGATACAGATATCATGTTACAGGACTTGTTCATGATGAAACCGGATTTCCATCCGGCAATGAAAAAATTGCAGAAGAATTAGTTAGAAGATTGATTAATAAGATTGAAGATAATGTAGATGATATAGTAGAATTTGAGAACTATCTATTGGATGATGCTGACATTTTAATAGTATCATTTGGAGCGTCAGCAAGATCATCAAAAGCCGCAGTTGATAGATTAAGAAATGATGGATATAAAATAGGGTTATTTAGACCTATTACCATTTGGCCATCACCGGAAAAGCAGCTTTTAGAGCTGTCAAAACGTGTAAAAAAGATGATAGTTGTAGAAATGAATGCTGGACAGTATTTTTTAGAGGTAGATCGTATTGCCCATGGGAATACAAAAGTTGAGAAATATGGACGCGTTAATGGAGAGTTAATAACGGTTGATGAAATAGTTTCTTTTGTAAAGGAGGGTCAAAATGCCTAGTCAATTAGTTGAAAAGTATTTTAGAGTAGAAAACCTACCTCATATTTGGTGTCCGGGTTGTGGCAATGGCATTGTGACAAGAGCCATAGTTAAGGCAATTGATAATATGAATTTAAATAAAGATGAAGTTTGCATAGTATCAGGTATAGGGTGTTCTTCTAGAGCATCAGGGTATCTAGACTTCAATACCCTCCATACGACCCATGGCAGAGCTCTTGCTTTCGCAACAGGTATCAAATTATCAAAACCGGAACTTACTGTAATTGTCATAACTGGTGATGGTGATGCAGCTGCAATTGGGGGAAATCATTTGATACATGCTGCAAGAAGAAATATTGATATTACAACTATAGTTTACAATAACCATATCTATGGTATGACAGGGGGACAATATTCGCCTACTACTCCTACTGGTGAGAAAGGAACTACTGCGCCTTATGGGAATATAGATGCTAATTTTGACCTCTGTGATTTAGTTAAAGGAGCCGGAGCTTCATTTATAGCCAGAGGAACAGTTTACGGGGCAAAATTATTAGAAAAACAAATTGAAAATGGCATTAAAAACAAAGGCTTTTCTTTTATTGAGGCATTAACAATCTGCCCCACATATTATGGAAGAAGGAACAAAAAAGGCAGCGTAGTGGATATGACTACATATTTAAAGGACAACGCCATTAACATATCAGCATGGAATAAATTACCTAAGGAAAAGAAAATAGGTAAATTTATTGTTGGAGAAATTTATAATAATAAAAGGGCTGAATATACTGAAGAGTATGATAAAATAATTAAAAGTTTATAAGAGGAGGCTTAATATGGATCGGGTGGAATTGAGATTATCTGGATCTGGGGGACAAGGACTTATACTGGCAGGAATAATATTGGCAGAAGCGGCGCTCTATGATGGCATGAATGTAGTACATCCCAATCCTATGGACCTGAAGCCAGAGACGGTGCCAGTAAATCGGAGGTCATAATCAGCAAATCTGAAATCAAATATCCGAAGGTAAATGAATGTGATATTTTACTTTCCTTGACACAAGTTGCTTGTAATAAATATATAAATTCATTGAAACCCGGTGGTATTTTGATAATAGATACTTCGGTAGAAAGACCTAATAGGGATGATATCAATATTTATGAATTGCCCATATTAGATACTGCAACTGATAAACTTAAAAAACCAATGGTAGCCAATATTATAGCATTGGGTGCATTATTTGAAATAACTAAAATTGTAAATAAAGATTCTTTGAAGAAAGCTGTTTTAGGTAGAGTTCCTAAGGGAACAGAAAATTTAAACAAAATGGCATTACAAGAAGGATTTTTGATAGCAAACTAGAAAGGGAATATGAATGAATAAAGATACCAAACCTAATCTTATTACTAACATAAAAAATAATTTTCATAAGCTCAGTAAAGGGCAAAGAATTATAGCAGATTATATTATCAATAATTATGATAAAGCTGCATTTATGACTGCAGCAAGTCTCGGAGAAGTTTTGAACATAAGTGAATCTACGATAGTAAGATTTGCAAATTCATTGGGATATTCGGGATATAGAGAACTTCAAAAAGAACTTCAAGAACTTATAAAACATAAGTTAACGACTGTACAGAGGTTGTCTCTAAATGATTACTCTGAGAACGGAAACGCGTTGAGCAAGGTGATGGAGAAGGACATCGATAATATAAAAAAGACAATTCAAGAATTAGATACGGAAAATTTTAACAAAGCAATTGATTTAATACTTAAAAGCAGACGTATAAATATCATTGGTTTGAGGAGTTCTACTTTTTTATCAGGATATCTATCTTTTTATTTAAACTTTATATTTGATAATGTTAAACTTATATCCGAAGGAGCAAATGACGTATTTGAACAATTAGTCATGGCTGGTAAAGGGGATGTATTGATTGTAATTACTTATCCGAGATATTCAAAAAGAACTTTAGAGGCAATTGATTATGCAAAGAATAAAGGATGTTTAATTATAAGTATAACGGACAGCCTTCTTTCTCCCGCTGCACAAAAGTCCGATGTACCCTTGATTGCAAAAAGCGATATGATTTCATTTGTGGATTCACTTGTAGCTCCTATGAGTTTAATAAATGCACTTATAGTAGCTTTGGGATCAAGAAAAGGAGAATCCACGGCAAGTTATTTTGAAAACTTGGAATCTATTTGGAAAAAGCATGACGTTTATGATGAGTAATTTTCGTAAAAATGAAGTAAAATAGTTATTATTTATTTTTGCAATAAAATATCATAATTGATATTATCATAAATGATAATATATTTTCACAATAATATGATATAATAACTAAATAAACAAAATTGTTAATGATTAAGCGAGGTATATAATGAATGAATTAATTGGTGTCATAGGAGGAGGACCTGCAGGAATTATGGCAGCCGGCACAGCAGGCTCATGTGGGAAAAGTGTAATACTTATAGAAAAAAATGAAAGATTGGGGAAAAAATTGTTTATAACAGGTAAGGGAAGATGCAATATTACTAATTCTTCTTCAATGGATCTTTTTTTTGACAATATAATTACGAATAAAAATTTTCTTTACTCCAGCCTATTTAGCTTTACAAATAGAGATATAATCAAATTATTAGGGGATAATGGTTTAAGGACAAAGGTGGAAAGAGGAAATAGGGTATTTCCTGAAAACGACAAGTCAAGTGATGTTATTAAAGCATTTATTAGGTTTTTAGAGAAAAGCAATGTCAAACTTAGATTAAATTCCGATGTTATCGATATATATCTTAATGAAGATAAATTTGTTGTCAAAACAAATAATGACGTGTTTTTATTTGATAAATTAATACTAACAACGGGAGGGAAATCTTATCCTGCAACCGGATCCACGGGAGATGGATATAAATTTGCCAAAAATTTTGGGCACACAATTGTAGAATTGAAGCCATCACTTGTTCCATTGGAAATAGATGCACCTTGGCTTAAGGATTTACAGGGATTATCTTTAAAAAATGTTCGATTAAAAGCTTATACTGGGAAGAAATTAATCCGTGATGAATTTGGGGATATGATATTTACTCACTACGGCATTTCGGGTCCTATTGTTTTATCTATAAGTAATCATCTTAATAAGCGATATAAAAATATAAGTTTAACAATTGATTTTAAGCCCGCACTGGATAATGAAAAACTTGACAACCGAATTTTAAGAGATTTTGAATTATATAATAACAAACAATTAAAAAATGCATTAAATGATTTGCTACCCCAGAAATTAATACCATGGATCATCAAATATTCTAATATATATCCGGAGAAAAAAGTCAATCAAATAACAAAAGAAGAAAGAAATAATTTAGTTGGTGTGATAAAAAACTTTAGAATGCATTTTAAAGATTTTCGTCCAATTGAAGAAGCGATAATAACATCCGGGGGGATTTGTGTAAAAGAAGTTAATCCGTCAACTATGGAATCAAAAATAATACCCAATTTGTATTTTGCCGGTGAAATATTGGATGTAGATGCTTTAACAGGGGGATATAATTTACAAATTGCATATTCAACCGGCTATATAGCCGGCATGAATGTTTAATAATAATTAATATACTTGTTAAGTTGTCAAATTTAATATATAATTATAGCTAGATAAAAATATTATTAAACAGTTAACGTGCTTGTTTTAAAATATGCAGCGTTTATTAGTATAACTTTAAAGATTAAAGGAAGTGTAAATGTTAAAATGATTTCGATTAGAGGCGCTACGACAGTTGAAGAAAATACTGCAGAGAGTATGTTGAATAATACAAAGGAGCTTCTGCATAAGATTATAGAAGAAAATAAAATTGAAACGGATAAGGTCATTAGTATTTTGTTTACAGTAACTAATGATCTAAATAAGGTAGCTCCGGCTAAAGCTGCAAGGGAATTGGGATTTGTACATGCTGGTTTGATGTGTTTTAATGAGATGGTTGTCGAAGGGAGCCTAGATAAATGTATAAGAGTAATGATTTTATATAACTCGAATATAAATCAAGCAGATGTAAAACATATTTATCTAAAAGGTGCTAAAATTCTGAGACCTGATTTACGTGACTAATATCAACCACCAAAAGGTGGTTATTCTTTTTTAGGGGGATGTTATGAATAATAAGATATATTCAATAGCTATTGATGGACCTGCCGGTGCAGGCAAAAGTACCATAGCCAAATTGGTAAGTAAAAAGTTGAATATCGAATATATTGATACCGGAGCAATGTATAGAGCATTAACGTTAAAAGTTTTAAGGAATAATTTAAATCCATTAAACAAAAATGATGTAATTCAAATTTCCAAAAATACTGAAATTGATTTTATTAAGAATCATATATACCTAGATGGTGAACAAGTTGACAATGAAATAAGGGATAACATCATTAATAATAATGTATCATATATAGCCATTATAGAGGAAATAAGATTTAATATGGTGAAATTACAACAAAAAATGGCTAAATCTAAGTCTGTAGTAATGGATGGTAGGGATATTACAACCGTAGTCTTACCAAATGCTGATTTTAAATTTTTTATAACTGCTTCTGTAGAAGAAAGAGGCAGACGAAGATATAAGGAGATAAAAGAAAAAGGAAAAACAGACATTACCTTAGTACAAATAATTGATGAGATAAAAAAACGTGATGATATTGACAGCAATCGTGAAATATCTCCATTGAAAATAGCTGATGACGCATTTGTACTGGACACTACAAATATGACTGTTGATGAATGTGTTAATAGTATTATCTCCATTGTTAAAGGAGGTATTTAAGATGTTCTACAAGATAGCAAGAAAAATATTAAGTTTTTTCTTAAGGTTATTTTTTAGAATTGAGGTTAATGGTTTAGATAATATACCTATGGATGATAGGCTCATCATATGTGCAAATCATGGAAGTAATTGGGATCCAGTACTCATATCTATAGCATTTCCAAAACAAATTCATTGGATGGCTAAAAAGGAATTATTTAAAAACAAAGTTCTCTCATTTATACTCTTAAAATTAGGAGCTTTTCCTGTTGATAGACAGGATTCAGATATAACAGCTGTTAAAAATGCACTTCGAGTTCTAAAAGCCAATAAGATACTAGGCATATTTCCTGAAGGAACAAGGGTAGATAGTCCGGACTTAAGCAATACAAAAGCCGGAATTTCACTATTAGCCATAAAATCTAAATCATTGATATTGCCTATTTATATTAAAAGAACCTATAAGGTATTTAATAAAGTTAACATTAATATAGGCGATCCTATAGATCTATCAGATAATTTTAATAAAAAACTTAATAATGAAGAATATTTAAGTATTAGCAAAGATATATTGAAATCTATTTATGCATTAGGGGAATTAAATCCTTAATGATGGAATGGAGGTAGAATAAATGGAAATTATAGTAGCAGAAAATGCCGGTTTCTGCTTTGGAGTTAATAGAGCAGTAGAGAAAACTTTGCATGAATTAGAGGACAAAACAAAAGAAATTTATTCTTATGGTCCTTTAATACACAATAACCAAGCAGTAGAAAATCTTGAAAATAAAGGACTTCATACAATATATAATTTAGATGATGTAAAAAGTGGAAAGATTATAATAAGGTCTCATGGTCTTTCCAAAGACATAAGCGAAGAAATTTTGAACATGAATTTAGAATTAGTAGATTGTACTTGCCCATATGTTTTATCTATTCATAAAAAAGTTGAACAATTTAGTAAAAAAGGTTATGATATAGTAATAATAGGAGATAAAAATCATCCTGAAATAATTGGGATAAACAGCTATTGCGAAAATAAGGCATATATTATTAATACGGAAGATGAAGCTTATGAACTTCCATATTTGGACAGGGTCTGCTTAGTTTCACAGACAACAAATACAATGGAAAAATTTAAGAAACTGACTTCAATAGTAGAAATAAAATCGAACAATATAGAGGTATTTAATACCATTTGTAATGCCACAAAGATTAGGCAGGAATCTACTTTAAAAGTTGCTCAAATGGTGAATGCTATGATTGTGATAGGAGGAAAACACAGCTCAAATACTCAAAAATTGGTTGAAATAAGTAGAAAATATTGCGATAATGTTTATCATATTGAAACAATAAAAGATTTATCTTTACAAGAGATACAAAAATTTAATAAAATAGGAATAACAGCAGGTGCCTCAACACCTAGTTGGCTAATTAAGGAGGCTATATTAACTATGGATAATCTAAATAAAGATGAAATGATGGAAGCGATTGAGAGCTCTTTCACCAAAATCCACAGAGGAGACATAATAAAGGGAACTATACTCTATGTTACTGAAAATGAATTAATGATTAATATCAATTATAAAAGCGATGGAATAGTAGCTAAAAGCGAAGCATCCAATGATGATAATATTAATCTAAAAGAAGCATATAAAGTCGGAGACGAGATAGATGTATATGTACTGAAATTTGATGACGGGGAAGGCAATGTGGTATTGTCTATTAAAAGAGTCGATGATTTAAAAGTTTGGGATGATCTGGAAGAAATTTTTAAAAATAAAGAAACTATAGAATGTAAAGTTATAAATGTCGTTAAAGGTGGCTTAATAGCTTTAGCCAAAGGAATAAATGCTTTTATACCGGCATCACATGTTTCTGTTAATTATGTTTCAAAACTAGATGGTTTTAAAGGAAAAAATTTAATGGTTAGGATCATCGATATTGATAGAAATAAAAAAAGAATTATATTGTCTAGAAAAGAAGTTGAAAAAGAGGAATTAGAAGTTAAAAAAGCTGAACTGTGGGAAAATTTAGTTGTTGATGATATTGTAACAGGAGTAGTTCAAAGATTAACTGACTTTGGTGCATTTGTAGATTTAGGTGGAGTTGACGGTCTAATTCATATATCAGATTTGTCTTGGCTTAGAGTTAAGCATCCTTCGGATGTGTTAAAAGTCGGGGACAAAGTAGAGGTTAAAATTTTAGCCTTGGATAAAGAAAAAAATAGAATTTCTCTGGGATTGAAACAAACCTTAGAAGAACCATGGGAGATATTTAAAAGAAATGTATCTGAAGGGGATACTGTAGAAGGAAAAGTTGTAAATCTATTGGACTTTGGTGCATTTATTAGGTTAAAAGAAGGTGTTGACGGTTTACTTCATGTTTCGCAAATATCAAAGGAACATGTTAACAAACCATCTGATGTGCTTAAGGTCGGAGATATTATAAAAGTAAAGGTTATAGAAATAAATGATGAGGACAGAAGAATAAGCTTAAGTACTAAAGATGAAAGCACTGATGATGAAGAAGTTATTGAAGAAACTAAACCAGAAAAAAATGACGAAATAATTAAAAATGAAGAATTTGATACAACTGTAGAAGATATAATTAACAATAACAAGTAAAGTTTAAGGGTTATAATGAAAGCATTATAGCCCTATTATATATAAGTTTAAGGGGGGCATATTATTGGAAACAAAAGCTTTATTAGAATTATTATCAAATGATTATGGCGTCTCGGGATTTGAACATACTCTTAAGGATTCCATAATAAATTCTTTTAACAAATTTTCTGATGATATCAAAGTAGACGCATTAGGTAATGTTATTATATTTAAGAAAGGCCAATCAAATAATGTTAAAATAATGCTGGCAGCGCACATGGATGAAATCGGATTAATGGTAAAAGATATTGAAGATAACGGGTTTATAAGATTTACTAATATCGGAGGTATTGATCCCAGAACTATTTTAGGGCAAGAAGTTGTAGTCCATGGAACTAAAGATTTATTCGGTGTAATAGGTTCAAAGCCACCACATCTACAGGAAAAGTCTGAGCAGGATAAGGCTATTAAAATGGAAGATATGACAATTGATATTGGCTTATCTAAAGATGAAGTTCAAAAGTATATAAACATCGGAGATACTATTACCGTAAGACGTAATCTTATAGAATTAAAAAACAATCGCGTTTCAGGTAAGGCATTAGATGACAGAGCAGGGATTTTAGTTTTATATGAATGCATTAAAGAGTTATCTAAGATTGATCATGAAGCGGACATATATTTGGTTACAACAGTACAAGAGGAAGTGAGTATGGCAGGGGCACTAACATCTTCTTTCAAAATAAACCCAGATATTGGAATAGCTGTAGATGTAGGATTCGGAACGACTCCTGAGCTGAATAAATCCAATTCAATTGAATTAGGAGAGGGACCTGGGATTACTCTAGGCGGAAATATACATCCCGGTTTGAGGAAAAAGTTAGTTGAAGTAGCTAAGGAATATAATATACCATATCAGATGGAAGTTAGCCCGGGACCTACAGGTACGGATGCCAGAGCAATGCAAATTACAAGAGAGGGCATACCCTCATTGGTTTTGTCCGTACCTTTAAGATATATGCATACATCTGTTGAAGTAGTGGATATCAAAGATATTAAAGACACCGGAAAGCTATTAGCATTTTTTATAGCATCTGTATCAAGTGAAAATTTGGAGGGATTGTTATGCTATTAAAATTATTAACGGAAAGCTCAGGTGTGTCAGGGAATGAAAAAGAAGTAAGAGATTTAATAATGGATGAGATCAGAGGTTATTCTGACAGCATTAAAATTGATAGATTAGGAAATATAATCGCTTATAAAAAGGGCTTGAATAGTTCTCAGAAGTTGATGATTACAGCTCATATGGATGAAGTCGGACTATTGATTACCGATATAGATTCATCCGGACTTTTAAAATTTATAACAGTTGGTGGTATTGACAAACGTATATTGGTTTCAAAATCAGTTCATGTAGGAAAAGATAAGGTATATGGTGTTATTGGTGCAAAACCTATTCATCTGCAAAAAAAGAAGGAATGGATTAATGCCTTAGATATGGATGACTTATACATAGATATAGGCGCCACATCTAAGGAAGATGCTGAAAAATATGTAAACATTGGAGATTATGCTTCATTTCAAAGTGATTATATTGAATTTGGAGATAATTTAATAAAGGCAAAGGCACTTGACAATAGAGTCGGGTGTAGTTTGTTGATTGATTTAATAAAGGAAATTAAAGATATAAGCTTCTATGCAGTATTTACTGTAATGGAGGAAGTTGGGTTAGTTGGAGCAGGACCTGCAGCCTATGAAGTTAATCCTGATATGGCAATTGTATTGGAAGGAACATTGTGTTATGAAATGCCTAATATGGATTCTCATCTGATGCCTACACAAATAGGAAAAGGTCCTGCAATATCTTTAGCCGACAGAACCACAGTTTATAACCCTCAATTTAGAAAAAGAATAGAGGAAATTGCCAAGTCCAATCAAATTCCTTATCAGTATAGGAAGAGCTCAATGGGTGGAAATGACTCCGGTAAAATACATACGGCTAAGACCGGTTCAATTACTACTTGTATTTCAGTTCCTTGCAGATATATTCATAGCCCAAATTCAGTAATGAGCATAAAAGATTATGAGAATACTCAAAAATTATTAAGAGCAATATTAACCGAATATGGTAAGGGGGTATTATAATGAATTTTAATAGTAAACTGCTCAAGGATTTAGTCAAGACTTATGGACCTTCAAGTAATGAGAACGATATAAGGGATTTTATTATTAAAGAAATAGAAAATTATGTGGATGAAATTAAAATTGATGCTCTCGGAAATCTTGTAGCTCATAAGAAGGGAAATGGAAAAAAAATAATGATTTCCTCCCATATGGATCAAATAGGACTTATGGTCATTGATATAGATAAATCAGGGTTTTTAAGATTTGTAAATATCGGTGGAATATCTCCATATGTTACTTTAAGCCAAAAGGTTTTATTCGAAAATGGAACAGTTGGCGTCGTTTATAGTGAACCTGTAGATGATATGTCAAAATTGAAGCTAGAAAATATGTATATTGATATAGGAGCTTTTAGTAAAGAAGAAGCTGAAAAAATGGTAAATATAGGCGATATCTGTATTTATTATAACGGGTTCGATGAAAATGATAATATAGTATTTACACCATATTTAGACGATAGAGTTGGATGTTTTATTGCTATTGAATCCATTAAGACAATAGATACACCTAAAAATGATTTATTTTTTGTGTTCTCGGTCCAGGAAGAAGTGGGATTAAGAGGAGCTAAAACCGCTGCTTATGGAGTTAATCCGGATGTAGGGATAGCGCTGGATGTTACATCCCATGGGGATACTCCTAAGGCTAAAAAATATGCCATAGGATTAGATAAGGGTGCCGCAATTAAGGTAAAAGATAACTCAATTATATGTCATCCTAAGGTTAGAGAGCAATTAGTTAAAATAGCTAAAGAAAATAATATTCCATATCAGATGGAAGTATTAGAATTTGGGGGAACTGATTCGGGAGCAATTCATTTAACTAAAGAAGGTGTTCCTTCAGGAGTTATATCTATACCAACAAGATATGTACATTCTACAATAGAAATGGCTTCAAAGAAGGATATAACTAATTGCAAGGAACTATTGGTAAGATTTTTAAATTCAAATTTAGAGTTGTTTTAGATAGGGAGCTTAATTAGCTCTCTTTTTTGATCACGTTCATTCATATGGCAACCATAAGTTTGAATTATATATTTAACTTCAGCATAAAGATTTTACTTAAATATACAATTTTCAACATAACTTTAAATTATTTAAGGAAATTTGTTGTAAAATAGTTATTTGAAAAAAGAGGATATTTGTACAAGTATATAGAAATTACTTTATAGCTCAAAAGTTAGAAGAACTTCATTTTTAGGGGTCAGGAAACAGGGGGGACTTATTTTATGATGGATTATTCACAAGAGTATACAATTTCTGAAGTATCTGAGCTAACAGGCTACGCTCCTCATGTGCTAAGGTATTATGAGAAGGAATTTGAAATTGAAGTTCCAAGAACAGATTCTAATCATAGATATTATACATATAAGGAAATAGAACTGATTCAGTATATAAAGATGTTACAGGAAAAGGGGTTTAGCAATAAGCAGATTAAACTTATTATCTCATCTCCGGAGTTAGTGATATCAGGTCAAAACAACAATTCGTTAAGTGTCGTGGATAATAGTCTAGCAGAGATTGATAGTTCTGCTATAGCTCTAGAAATCAGCAAATCGCTTGAAGAAGTTTTCTTTACTAAGCTCAATGACATAATCAGCCAAAGTAATAAAGACAGCATAAGTATAATAGAAGAGTTGAGGGATGAAATCATCGAGCTAAAACAAGAGATAAATTCCAAGGAAAGAGACGTTCTTATATGCGAAAATGCAAAGCTAAAGATGAATTTAAAAGAAAAGACCTATGAAGTAATTGAACTTAGAGAGAAGATTAGAAGATATGAGGAAAATCAAGTAGGATTTTTTAAAAGACTTTTTGGGATTAGCAATGTTAAATAAGTTTATAAAATTATGAAAATAATTAGTTTTAAAATGCTTCAAATTAAATATTTAAGTTGGAGCATTTTTTGTGTTATAATTAAGGTTAAGGCTTGCAATCATTTTAAAAATAGATGAAGATTAGAGGGAGTGTTTATTTCATAATGAAGAAATATTTGATTCAAACCTATGGATGTCAGATGAATGAACATGATTCTGAAAAGATATCTTGGATTCTTGAAGGTATGGGATATCAATTAACTGACGATAGGGAAGAATGTGATTTAATTATATTTAATACCTGTGCAGTAAGAAAAAGTGCTGAAGATAGAGTATATGGACAATTAGGAGAGCTTAAGGATTTAAAAAGACGAAATCCTAACTTAATACTTGCTGTATGCGGCTGTATGATGCAAAGGGAAGAAGCAAGAGAAGTTGTCTTAAAAAAATTTAGACAGGTAGATATAATCTTTGGGACGAACAATATTCATAAGATGCCTCAATTAATCACAAGGCATCTGGAAACAGGACAGACAATTGTAGATATACTGGAAGAAAATAGAGAGATTGAGGAGGACATAAATGCTAATAGAAAATATTCATATAAAGCATTTGTTAATATTATGTATGGTTGCAACAATTTCTGTACTTATTGTATAGTTCCATATGCTAGAGGCAGAGAAAGGAGCAGGGAACCTGAAAATATAATAAAGGAAATAAAAAATTTAGCTGAAAATGGATGCAAAGAAGTTACCTTGTTAGGGCAAAATGTAAATTCATATGGCAAGACTTTAGATAGAGATTATCGATTTTCAGATTTATTAAGAGATGTAAATCAAATAGATGGCATTGAAAGGATAAGATTTATGACATCTCATCCAAAGGATTTATCAGGTGATTTAATAAATGCATATACGACTTTGAATAAACTTTGTAAGCATTTGCATTTGCCTATTCAGTCCGGTAGTGATAAAATATTGAAGATGATGAATCGAAAATATAATATTGATGATTATCTAAAAATCATTGATAAAATAAGAAATGCAGTTCCTGATATTGTTATCACGACAGATATAATTGTAGGGTTTCCCGGAGAAACCGAAGAGGATTTCAATGAGACTCTAGATTTAGTTAAAAGAGTTAAATATGACGCAGCATATACTTTTCTATATTCCATACGCGAAGGTACAAAAGCTGCACAAATGAAGGGTCAAGTGCCGGATGATGTTAAACATGAGAGATTTCAAAAGCTACTAGATACTCTCTATCCGATAGGCCTTGAACAAAACGAAAAACTCTTAGGAAAAGTGGTAGAAGTTTTAGTGGAAGAAGTAAGTAAAAATGACGAAGAAATGCTAAACGGAAGAACAGATAGCGGTAAATTGGTACATTTTAAAGGCAATAAAGATATAATTGGGACTTTTGTTAATGTAAAAATAGATAACGCCAAGACGTTTACATTGGAAGGCACGATTTGTTAACATGGAGGTTAAAATGGATAACTTAACACCTATGATGCAGCAATATATGAAAATAAAATCTCAATATAAAGATGCAATTATATTTTTCAGATTAGGAGATTTCTTTGAAATGTTTTTCGATGATGCCATTACAGCCTCTAAGGAACTGGAGATTACCTTAACTCAGAGAGATTGCGGGTTAGATGAAAAAGCACCTATGTGTGGAGTTCCACATCATGTTGCGGAATCTTATATTTCTAAACTTGTAAATAAGGGTTATAAAGTAGCAATATGTGATCAGCTTGAAGATCCTGCATTGGCTAAAGGCATTGTAAAAAGAGATGTCGTAAAGGTAGTAACTCCCGGAACTATAACGGACTCTATCTCACTTGATGATAAGACCAATAACTTTTTATTATCCATTTATCTTGATAAATTCGGAGTAGGCATATCCTATGTGGATAACTCCACAGGAGAGATGTATACTACAGAATTGTTAGATGAAGAAGATAAATGTTTTAGTTTTATAATAGATGAATTAGGTAAAACTCTGCCTTCGGAGATATTATGCAATGATTATCTACTTCAGAATAATAAATTATTAAGAGTTATTAAAACTAAGATTAATCCCTTTATCAATACCTATGATGATAAAGAATTAATTGAAGATGAAATAAAAGGGGCTATAGCAAAACAATTTAAGGTAAACAATTTAAAAAGACTGGATATTGATGGTAAGATTTATTCAATAATTGCTACTTCTAAGCTAATTGACTATCTTCATTCAACGCAAAAAAACACCTTAGACCATATAAATAACATATCCTTCTATAATCCTAAAAAATATATGATAATGGACATGAATACAAGAGCAAATTTGGAGATATTGGAAACAATAAAATCTCGAGATAAAAAAGGAGCTTTAATTGGTATCATTGACAAAACAAAGACTGCGATGGGCGGACGTTTGTTGAAAAAATGGCTTGAACAACCTTTGTTGGATAAAAGAAGTATTAATTACAGGCTAAATATAGTGGATTATTTTTACAATAATTCGATGTTTTTAGACGATATTAGAAGAATTTTAAACAATATATATGATATTGAAAGACTTACCAGTAAAATTTCAAATGGGAATTGTAATGGAAGAGACTTGATATCTTTAAAAAATTCTATAAATAATTTACCCAATATAAAGAAACTTTTAGATAGCACCGACAATGGTGACTTAAGAAAAATCGGAAATGAAATAGATGATTTAAAAGATATATATACTTTAATAGACAAATCCATCCTTGACGATCCACCTATTAGTGTCAAAGAAGGCGCCCTTATAAAGAATGGTTTCAACACTAAATTAGATGAAATCAGAGAGAGCAGCTTAAAGGGGAAAGAATGGCTTAGCGGTTTAGAATCAGATGAAAAAAATAAAACCGGCATAAAAAATTTAAAAATAGGATATAACCGAATTACAGGCTATTATTTTGAGGTTACGAAGTCAAATTTATCCTTAGTTCCGGATTATTATATACGAAAACAAACTTTGGCTAATTCTGAAAGATACTATACCGAAGAATTAAAAAATATGGAATCTAAAATCCTCGGCGCAGAAGAAAAGTCCCTTAGAATGGAATACGAAATTTTCCAAGACATAAGAAATAGTGTAAAAAATGAAATTGTGAGGATTCAAAATGTAAGTAAACAAATTGCAGTAATTGATGTTTTATCAAATTTTGCTCTAGTTTCTAAAAATCACAATTTCACAAGACCTGAACTTAACTCCAAGGGAATTATTCAAATAGAAGGAGGCAGACATCCTGTTGTAGAAACTACTATTGATAATAATTTATTTGTGCCAAATGACACTTATCTCGATACATCAAAGAATATGATTCAAATAATTACAGGACCTAATATGGCAGGCAAATCTACTTACATGAGACAAGTGGCAATCATTACATTATTGGCACAAATTGGTTCATTTGTACCGGCAGAATATTCAAATATTGGCATTGTTGACAGAATATTTACTAGAATTGGTGCTTCAGATAATTTATCTCAAGGTGAAAGCACATTTATGGTTGAGATGAATGAAGTCTCCAATATAATTAAGTCTGCCACTAATAACAGTCTTATTATATTGGATGAAGTCGGAAGGGGTACAAGCACTTATGATGGACTTAGTATTGCTTGGGCTGTAGTCGAATATATAGCTGAAAAAGTGAAAGCAAAAACATTATTTGCAACACATTACCACGAATTAACACAGCTTCAAGAAAAACTGGATGGGGTCATAAACTTAACTATAACTGCAGAAGAAAGAGGGAATGATATAGTATTTTTAAGAAAAATCGTTAAGGGAAGTACTAACCGAAGTTATGGAATTCAAGTTGCAAGATTGGCAGGTATACATGAAGATATTATAAACAGGGCAACTGAAGTATTGTCTTCAATAGAAGGCTCACATGTATTAAATTTGAACAGCAGCCCTAAGGTTAATGAAAAACAGTTGAATCTTATGGATTATAAGAAAGATTACTTTATAGATAGAATTAAAAATATTGATATTGACAGCACTACTCCAAAAGAAGCTTTAAGTATATTATATAATTTGGTTGAAGATGCAAATTCCCTTAAGGAGAGAGCTTAATGGGTAAAATAAAAATTTTAGATAATATTACTATTCAAAAAATTGCTGCCGGGGAGGTAATTGAAAGACCTTCTTCAGTAGTAAAGGAATTGATTGAAAACTCAATAGATGCTAACGCAAGGTCAATTGTTGTAGAAATCAAGAACGGTGGGAAAACTTTTATAAGGGTAACTGACGATGGAGACGGTATAGATGAAGAGGATTTACCTCTGGCTTTTAAAAGGCACTCAACATCTAAACTGAATAAGATTGATGATTTATACAACATGATGACTTTAGGATTTAGAGGGGAAGCTCTTGCGAGTATTTCATCTGTTGCTAGATTGGATGTTTTGACAAAAACGTCTAAATCAGCCGCAGGTATTCATGCTCAATTAGAAGATGGAGAGATAAAGTCAATGGAGAAAGTAGGCTCTCCTAAAGGTACTACTATTATAGTTAAAGACCTATTTTATAATTTACCTGTCAGAAAGAAATTTTTAAAAAGTGACACTTCCGAATCAAATAGCATCAGCGATATCGTCAATAAATTGGCTTTGGGTAACTTTAAAATATCTTTTAAATTTATCAAGGATAATAAGGTAATAATAAATACAATTGGGAATGTTAACTCAAAGGAAATTATCTATACAATTTTAGGTAAAGATATAGTAAAAGGACTGATTCCAATTGAATATAGGGATGAAAATATTGAGTTAAATGGTTTTATATCAAATAATAATTTGTATAGGAGCAATCGCAGCCATCAATATCTCTATATAAACGGAAGATATATTACGAATTATCCAATTGCAGCTACTATTGAAGGGCAATATAGGTCTGCAATTCCTATAAATAGATATCCCATTTTTATACTTTATCTAAAATTTAACCCGGAAGATTTGGATGTTAATATTCATCCTACAAAGCAAGAAGTAAAATTCGTAAATAATTACGATATCAATGGGATTATAGGAAATATTATTAAAAAGAGACTATTTGATGCCTTAAGTGTAGGAAAGTTTGAAATTTCACAAAAGGAAAAAAAGAAAAAAGAAGAACTACAGATACTTTCCAATTTAGAATTAAATACACATAAGAATATAATAGTAAAAGATTTTACAACGGAAGATGATGATACTGGGTATATGGACGAATCATTAGATATCTTTAATGATATTGATGAAGAGATTAATGCAGAAAATTCTATAAATTTATATAAAGAAGATGAGATAAATGAAAATGAAATCCAACAGAAGGGCTATAAAGCAGTAGACGTTAAACAGTCCACCGTTGATGACTTAATTGAAGATAATAAAATTGACAGTATTTTAAGCGATATTATTCCTATTGGTATTGTCTTTAACACCTATATCATTGCAGAAAATAAGGAAAAGAATAAAATAATATTTATTGATCAGCATGCTGCTCATGAAAGAGTCATGTATGAAAGATATAGGAATGAATATAAAAACGAAAAAATCTATATCCAGCAGCTGTTAACTCCTGAAATTATTCAATTAACAAATAGTGAAATGAACAATCTAAAGGAAAATTTGAGTTTGTTTTTATCCTTAGGTTTTGAACTGGAGGAATTCGGACCAAATACTATTGCTATTCGAGGTGTACCGTTTATATTTGGTAGCCCTAAAATTAACACCTTATTTATGGACATATTAGACAATTTAGATAAAGATATCAGTGACAATTATGAGTTAAATATAGAAAAGATAATGAAGTTAGCGTGCACAAGTGCCATAAAAGGTGGAGACAAGATTTCGGATTTGGAAATAAATTCTTTGCTAAAGGATCTAAGAAAATGTGAAAATCCATATACATGCCCACATGGCAGGCCAACTATTTTAGAAATGACAAAGAAAGATTTAGAAAAACAATTTTTAAGAATTATTTAGGTGATTTAATGAATAAAAAATTATTTATATTAACGGGACCTACAGCAGTTGGCAAGACTTCTGTCGCTATTGATTTAGCAAGAAAATTGGATGGAGAAGTTATTTCGGCTGATTCCATGCAGATATATAAGTATATGGATATAGGTACAGCCAAGGTAAAGCCCGATGAAATGAAAGGTATACCCCATTATTTAATTGATATAATATATCCTGATGAAAATTTTACCGTATCCGATTATAAAAAGCAAGCAATGAAGTGCATTAAAAAAATTAATCAGGGAAATAAGCTTCCTATTGTGGTTGGAGGAACAGGTCTTTTTATCAATTCACTGGTATATAAATTAAACTTTGGGAATGTTCCGCCGAATAAAGCCATTAGAAGTAGATTAGAAACCTATGATAATGAGTATTTACATTCTAAGCTAATGGAAATAGATGAAATTAGTGGAGAAAAAATAAGTATTCGAGATAGAAAGAGGATAATTAGAGCTTTGGAGATTTGGGAAGTTTCCGGAAAGATTCCTTCTTCACACAATAATAACTTTAGAAAAGAAACTGATGAATATGATTTGGCTATGGTGTGTTTAAATATGGATAGAGGGAGGCTTTATCAAAGGATAAACGATAGAGTAGATATAATGATTGAATCAGGTCTAGTAGCTGAAGTTAAAAATATTTTAGACATGGGTTATGATAAAGATATGGTTTCCATGCAGGGAATAGGATATAAGGAAATTATAATGTATTTGGAAGATAAAATAAACTTAGATGAGAGCATAGATATAATCAAGCAAAGAAGTCGAAATTATGCAAAAAGACAATTGACATGGTTTAAAAGAGATAATAGAATAAAGTGGATAGATATAGATAATTTTGATAGTGTTGATGAGATAAACAATAGTATTGAAAATTATATTTATCAAAAGCTTAGGTAGTTTTCCGAATAAAGTATTAATTAAGCTTTTTTCTTTGCTTATTTGAAAAGTTCATTTAGTAATAAAGAGAGATATACTAGAACTTTTTTATCTATAATAAAGAAAATAGGAGGGGTTTAAATGAATAAGACTGTTAATTTACAGGATATGTTTTTAAACAAAGCAAGAAGGGAAAATATAGGGATTACTGTATTCCTTGTAAATGGATATCAGATTAAAGGAATAGTGAAGGGGTTTGATAATTATACCATGATTTTGGATAGTGAAGATAAGCAACAGCTCATTTATAAGCATGCAATTTCAACAATTGTACCAAATAAACAAATCGACTTAGATATTTAAAAGTCTCATTCATGGGACTTATCATAATTTAAAGAAAAGGTGAATATAGCTTTGAATTCGTATACAATAAATATATTATGTAAACAATTTTCCATAGAGAAGGAAATAATTGATTATGTAAATGAAAAAGAAAAATTAATTTTAGATAAGTTTAAAGATATAGATAGTATAAAAGAGTATAATCAATATAAGGTTATAAATGCAATGCAAATAAATAAGCTTAGTGCTACGGATTTTTATTGGACAACCGGTTATGGCTATGGTGATATTGGAAGAGAAAAAGTAGAAAGCATCTATGCTTCTGTATTTAATACTGAAGATGCACTTGTGAGACCCAGTATTGCATCAGGGACTCATGCATTGTCTTTAACATTGTCAGGGCTGTTAAGACCCGGAGATGAATTATTAGCTGCTTCAGGGACTCCATATGATACTTTGCAAAAGGTAATCGGCATTGATGGTGAAGATACACCCGGAACTCTAATTGAATATGGAATCACCTATAAAGAAGTTCCGTTAGTAAACAATAAAATAGATATAGAGGAAGTTATAAAAAATATTAATGAAAGAACTAAAATAATAGAAGTACAAAGGTCTACCGGATATAGCGATAGAAAAGCTTTTACCGTATCAGAAATAGAGGAAGCTATAAAGAAAATAAAAAGCGTTAATAAAGATGTCATCATAATGGTGGATAATTGCTATGGTGAATTTTTAGAGGTTCAAGAACCTACAGACGTAGGAGCAGATATAATGGCAGGTTCTCTTATCAAGAATCCGGGTGGCGGAATTGCTTTATCCGGTGGATATATAGTAGGGAAAAGAGAGTTAGTTGATCAAATAGCTAACAGACTTACAGCACCTGGTCTTGGGAAGGAGACAGGGCTTACATTTGGCACCACCAGAACAACATTACAAGGGCTTTTCTTAGCGCCTCTTATCGTATCTGAAGCAGTCAAGGGTGCGTTATTGGTGGCAAAGACTTATAAGGATTTAGGGTTTAAAGTGGTTCCGGATGTAGATGATAAAAGAAGTGATATAATTCAAGCTGTAGAATTATTGTTACCTGAGAGAGTCAGCGAATTTTGTAAAGGAATACAAAGTGCTTCGGTTGTAGATTCTTTTGTTACACCTGAGCCATGGGATATGCCCGGGTATAAGGATCAAGTAATAATGGCTGCGGGAGGATTCATAGACGGTTCATCAATTGAATTGAGTGCAGACGCTCCTATGAGAGAGCCGTATTATGCTTATTATCAGGGAGGACTTACATTCGAACATTGTAAGCTTGGAGTATTGATATCTCTATCTAATTTATATAAGAAAAATCTAATCAATTTATAAAATTTAAGGGGTGGTTTTACCACCCCTATATTTTTCTATATAATCCTATAACTTTACCTAATATGCTTACTTCTTTTGAATAGATAGGTTTCATAAATTGATTTTCAGGCTGCAGCCTTACGCAATCCCTCTCTTTGTAAAACCTTTTTACTGTAGCTTCGTCGCCAAGTAAGGCAACTACTATCTCCCCATTGTAGGCTGTTTGTTGTTCTTTAACCAATACCAGATCTCCATCTAAAATTCCGGCGTCTATCATGCTTTCTCCTTGAATTTTAAGCATAAATACATCATTACCTTCTACCATTTCTAAAGGAACAGGATAAGTATCTTCAATATGTTCAACTGCTAAAATTGGTGCCCCTGCTGTAACCTTACCAACTATAGGAACATCTACTGTTTTCTTATGTGATAATAGAAAATCATCGTCTTTGTCCAATATTTCAATTGCTCTTGGCTTTGTAGGATCTTTTCTAATATAACCCTTTGCTTCTAGTTTTTCCAAATGCCCATGAACGGTAGAAGTAGACCTTAAATTAACTCCTTTGCAAATTTCTCTAACTGCAGGCGGATATCCTTGTCTTTGTATTTCATTCTTTATATATAACAATATTTCAATCTGCTTTTGAGTTAAATCTTCATACATTACAATACCCCCTAATATAATACAGTCTAATTTAATTACTTTTTTTGATTATAACACAGATAAATAAAAACATCAAACAAAAGTTCGAAAAATTTGCAGAAACTATTGACACAGAACTTAAGTTTGTGTAGAATATAGTTGAACGAACAATTGTTCAGAACTAATGTGCGAGGTGTCTGTAAAATGAAAAAATATGTAATTATTAATCCGAGAAGGTTTTTCACATTTTTAACATTTGTATTTATGTTTATATTCATCATATTATTCGTTTTTTTAAATTCGGCTAAAGTTCACAGCAGTATCTATGAACCTAAATATGAAGAATACTATGTCCTTGAAGGAGATAGTCTATGGAATATATCTACGAAGTATAAGCCGGAAGGATATGATATTAGAAAAATGATTTATGAAATAAAGGAATTGAACAATATAGAAACAGGATATATTTATCCGGGAGAATCAATAAAAGTACCCATCTATGATAGTTCAAGGTAAATAATCTGAATAATATTATTCAGATTATTTATTTTTCCTTTTAGATAGGGGGTTGTTATTGATTGCTTCTCTTAATCTTTCATCGTCAATATGCGTATATATCTGTGTTGTAGAAACTGATTCATGTCCCAATATGGATTGTAAAGCTCTTATATCTACATTGCCATACTTATACATAAGTGTAGCAGCAGTATGCCTCAATTTATGAGCAGAGTATATACTGGTATCTAAACCTATCTTCTCCAGGTATCTATCAATCATATGCTGTATTGCTCTATTGCTCATTCTCAATTTTCGTATACTTAAGAACAATGCCTTATTGTCTTTAGCATCCTTTGGTCTTATTAATAGATAATCATTAATAGCTTCTATACATGCTTCATTTAAAAATATAGTTCTTTCCTTATTTCCTTTGCCTATAACATTTAAGGTATCATTGTCTTTAATGCTGTCAATATCAATACTGGACAATTCAGAAAGTCTAAGTCCGCAATTTAAAAACAGTGTTATAATCGCATAATCTCTTTTTCTAAAAAATTCATTTTTATTCTCTAATGCAGCATCCAAAAGATTTTCAGATTCTTCTAAAGTCAAATAGACAGGGTATCTAATGTCAGTTTTAGGAAATTCTAAAGATTCCGCAGGATTATGATCTATCAAATTAACCTTAATATAAAGGTAGTTAAAGAAGGACCTAATAGAGGCAACTTTTCTAAATCTAGTATAAGTACCATTTTCCCGTGATTTAACAGTAAAGGATAGATAGGCGTGAAGATCCTGAATATTTACTTTTTTAATAAGATTTATATCTACATCTGAAATATCTATCTCATCAAATTCAATATCATCGTCTACAAGCTTATATCTTAATTTTAGAAATCTGAAAAAGATTCTTAAATCAAAATAGTATTCTTTAACTGTATTAGGGGAAGATCCCTTTATAGTTTCCATATAATTTAGATAATCTTCAAGTATAATTGGTATTTCTTTCATTTAACCCCTCTTTTCATGATATAATAGTCGCAAAATAGTTATTTTGTGACTATTATATATATTCTACATAGAAAGTTAAAAATCCTTCTTTTTTTAAAAAATATTTTAAAAATATTTTTACTTTAATTCTAACAATAATAAAAAAGCTCTGTTATAAGATTTAATCTAGCTAAATATTTAATATTCGCCGCAATTTGCAGTTTATAAATACACAATTGAATTAAATAAATAAGTTTTTCTACAATTATTATCTTTTCTAGGTCTTTCTTGTTAAATAGCCAATATAACCTATTTAAATCAATTTACAAGAGCTTTAAATTGCAAGACATATAATTCCATGAGTAATATCTATAAAATCAATTGTAGAGGGTTTTAGAAAGTCATTTTTTATTTCAAATAGAAAAAACATATGAATGTATAATTATTATTTAGATGAATTAGAAATGGCACACATAATCTAATTATGTATACCATTTCTCTGGTTATTCTTCAATTACTATCTTTTATTATCCTTCAATTGTAGTCTTGATTCTTTTTATTCCTTTCTCAATGTTCTCTATTGATGTTGCGTATGAAAACCTAACATATCTATCAATACCAAATGCTTCTCCGGGAACAACCGCTACATTTGCATATTCTAATAATAAATTTGCGAAATCAACTGAATTATTGATTTTCATCCCTTGAAATGTTTTTCCTGCAAGATCTGAGAAATTGACCATAATATAAAAAGAACCTTCTGGTAATTTGCAGCTTAAACCCCCAATTTCATTTATGCCATTATACAATGTATTCCTTCGATGCTCGAAATGCTTTCTCATGTATTCAATACTATCTTGATTTCCTTCAAGTGCTTCCACGCTGGCATATTGGGAAATTGAGTTTGGATTTGATGTTGTGTGACTTTGGATATTGCTCATTACTTTTATAATTTCATCATCAGCTGCAGTGTAACCAATTCTCCAGCCAGTCATAGCATAAGCTTTAGACATTCCATTTATTATTATAGATATTTTTTTGATATTATCATTAAAAGATGCTATGCTAATATGTTTAGCATCGTCATAAATTAGCTTCTCATAGATTTCATCTGATATTACAAATACATTATTATTGATAGCCCAATCAGCAATACCCTTAAGCTCTTCTTCATTGTATACTGCTCCAGTAGGATTGTTTGGGGAATTAAGTATAATAGCCTTTGTTTTCTTTGTTTTTACTCTTTCGAGATCATCCACGCTGAATTTGAAATTATTTTCTTCTCTAGTGTAAATATAAATAGGCACTCCGTCTGTTAACCTTACTAGCTCCGGGTAACTAACCCAGTATGGCACTCCTATTATTACTTCATCACCGGGATTTATAATTGCCATTAAAGCATTATATATTGAATGCTTTGCACCATTAGAAACTATAATATTGGATGGATTATAAAGTAGATTGTTATCATTCTTAAATTTTTTGCATATAGCTTTTTTTAACTCTAGAATTCCTGATGCAGGTGTATATTTAGTTAATCCCTTATTGATAGCTTCGATAGCTTCATTCCTGATATTCTCCGGTGTGATAAAATCAGGTTCTCCTACTCCAAAATCCAAAACATCTAGACCCGAATCCCTCATTGATTTTGCCTTTGCATTGATTTCCAGCGTTATAGATGGTGCAATTCCTTTACCTTTAATCGATAAATTATTAGACATATAATCCCTCCTATTTAAAGTTTTAGTTTTTTATATATATTATAATTATAAATTTATCTTATATATATCTTTTAAAACATTGTTTATTATACTCAGAGAGTCTTCAAAGGAACTCTTGTTTTGCAATTTAATTATCTTATAATGATTGATTCCAGAATCAGTAATTTTATATCTCCTAATAGTTCTTTTATTTGGCTCTTCCCACCAGCTTTCTACGTATCCTTCTTCCTCCAACTGTCTTAGCAACGGATATATCATACCGGGACTGGGGCACCATTTGCCATCTAATCTTCTTTCTACTTCATCCTTAATTTTATTACCATAATAGTTTTTTTCAGTTAATAAGTGTAAAATATACAATTTAACAAAGGAAGTCGTACTAATAGTAGTAGGAAATTGTCTTTTTCTCTCATTTTTATACATTATATAGTCTACCTCTCATTTCTGGAATTTCTTCAATATTAATAAAATATTTACCAAAAATTAATTCTCCTCTCACCAAATCTCCATGGTAATCAGATCCTCCTGTAACAATCAAATTTTTCTTTTTAGCCAATTTAATAAAGTAATCCGTATCTTCGGCAGTATGTTTGGAGTGTATACATTCTATTCCTTGTATCCCCTTTGATATGGTATACTCAACAATAGACTTATTTTTAATCAGTCCCGGATGAGCCAATATTGCGATACCTCCAGATTTTTTAATTAAGCTTATTGTATCTTCTATACTAAGGTGAAATCTCTCTGCATAACCAGGCTTACCTCTATTAAGGTATTTTTCGAATGATTCTTCTATAGAACCAACATATCCCTTATCTATTAATGCTCTGGCAATATGCGGTCTCCCAATATAATCATTACCAGAATGCTTTCTTACGTCATCAATAGTTACATCAATATCCAGCCTATTTAAATTGTTTATCATTTTAATTGCTCTATTAATTCTATCATGCCTTAAATTTTTCGTTACAGAAATTAATTCTTCGTCATTATAATCTATAAAATATCCAAGAATATGCACTTCTTCATCTTCGTAGACACTTCCAAATTCGATTCCCGGAATTACTTTGAAATTATCATATTTTTTACTATATACTATCGCTTCATTAAGTCCCAATATTGTGTCATGGTCTGTAATGGCTATTCCCTGTAAATTTTGTTTTACAGCTAAATCTATTAATTCAGCGGGACTTAATATACCGTCTGAATAATAGGTATGAACATGTAAATCAAATTTCAATTTAAAAAACCTCCTAATTAATGGAAATCCTATTAATAATTAATAGTGTTGCAACATATGTATTATAATCTGAATTACAAAAAACCTGCCTTGCGGCAGGTTTATTATCTAGGTTCAATTATTAATTTTATTGCTGTTCTTTCTTCACCATCTATTTCTATATCTGTGAAGGCCGGTATACAAATAAGATCCATTCCGCTTGGCGCAACAAAACCTCTAGCAATAGCCACAGCTTTGATTGCTTGATTAAGTGCTCCCGCTCCAATAGCCTGAATTTCTGCAGTTCCTTTTTCTCTTAATACGCCTGCTAGTGCACCTGCAACAGAATTTGGTATTGATTTTGCTGATACTTTTAATACATCCATTAAATTAGCCCCCTCTAACTAAATTTAATTTATATTTATCTTATTACTTAGCATACTCAATAGCCCTTGTTTCTCGAATTACATTTACTTTAATCTGCCCCGGATAATCTAATTCCGACTCTATTCTTTTAACTATATCCCTAGCTGTATGAACTATTTCACTTTCACTAATTTCTTCTGGTTTAACCATTATTCTAATTTCTCGTCCAGCCTGTATAGCAAATGACTTTTCTATACCATCAAATGAATTTGCAATCTCTTCTAATTTCTCAAGTCTCTTAATATATGCTTCCAAAGTTTCACGTCTGGCTCCTGGTCTTGCTGCAGAAATTGCATCTGCCGCTTGCACCAGCACAGCTTCAACTGTTTGAGGTTCTATATCTCCATGATGTGCAGCAATTGCGTGAACTACTTCTTTTGATTCCTTATATCTTTTCGCTATATCCGCACCAATTTCAACATGAGGCCCTTCTACTTCATGGTCAACCGCTTTGCCTATATCGTGTAATAGTCCGGCTCTTTTAGCAATTTTAACATCTGCACCTAATTCGGATGCCATAATTCCTGCTAAATGAGCAACTTCAATAGAGTGTTTTAAAACGTTTTGCCCATAACTTGTTCTATATTTTAACCTTCCAAGAAGTTTTATTATCTCAGGATGAATGCCATGTACTCCAGTTTCAAAAGCAGCCTGTTCCCCCTCTTCGCGAATGATGCCATCAACTTCTTTTTTAGCTTTTTCAACCATCTCTTCAATACGAGCAGGATGAATTCTACCATCAACTATAAGTTTTTCGAGAGCAATACGTGCCACTTCTCTTCTAATGGGGTCAAATCCGGATAATACTACCGCTTCCGGAGTATCATCTATAATTAGATCTATGCCAGTTAAGGTTTCCAATGTCCTTATATTTCTACCCTCTCTACCAATTATTCTACCTTTCATCTCATCATTTGGCAATGATACAACTGTTACAGTCGTTTCGGCTACATGATCAGCAGCACATTTTTGAATTGCTATTGATATTATTTCCCTTGCTTTCTTATCGGCTTCTTCTTTGGCTTTACTTTCCATGTCTTTAATCATGATTGCAGATTCATGGACAATTTCTTTTCTGATACCGTCTAATAATAATTCCTTAGCTTCTTCAGTGGTTAAACCTGAAAGTCTTTCTAATTCCATAATTTGTTTTTCATAAATTTCATTAATAGAAACTTCTTTATCTTCTAGATACTTAGTTTTCTTATAAACTTGTTCTTCCTTTTTTTCTATAGTCTCTGCTTTTCTGTCTATAGTTTCCTCTTTATGAAGAACTCGCCTTTCTAGTTTCTGAACTTCATTTCTTCTTTCACGGATTTCTTTTTCTAACTCATTTCTTGATTTGTGAATTTCTTCTTTGGCTTCCAATTGAAGCTCTTTCTTAAGAGCTTCGCCTTCTCTTTCAGAATCTTCAATTATTTTTTTTGCTAACTCTTCAGCGTTCTTTATTTTCCCCTCGCTTATATATCTTCTTATAAAATAACCAGCGATAATTCCAATAACTATGCCTAGAATTGCATAAGTATAATTGCCAATAACAATACACCTCCTCACAATATTTATTTTTCAAGTTCCATAATGCTATTTCATTAATAAAAGTATAAACCGAGTAGTCTCGGTTTATAGAGTCTACATTATTTCATTGTATGGTTAATATACAATTTAATTTTATATCTTTTAACTTATAATGTCAAGTTATTATTGCTCTACAATTGGCAATATTGAGCTTGTTGAGCCGTTCAATTGAACTCTATATGCATTGTTGCTAATATTAGATAGATGGTGATTGTGCGTTACCATTATTACCTGTCTGTTAAACATCTCTGATGTTTGCCTTAAAAAATCACCTACGTTAAATATATAATCCTCACTAACATGCTTGGCAGGTTCATCCAAAATCAAAGGTCCCTGTATTTGAGGTTTATGGATTTCCAGAAAAGCAATTCTAAGTGCCAAAGATATAATATCAACTACTCCTCCGCCTCTAGATAATTCAGGTTTAGTCTTTATAATCATATCTTCAGTTTCATTAATTACATAAAATTCAGCATTTGCTTTATTACGCATTTCCTCAATTTCTATAACAAATTCTATATCGCTTTCAAATACATATTGTAAACATTTTGTAACCAAGGTCTCAATCTGTTTTTTTGCTTGTTCCCTTGCAAATTCAGAAGTCTTTTGAAATAATATCGAAACTTTTTCTAATTTATCTATTTCAGCATTTATTTCTTTCATCCTAGAATTGTTATCATCTAATTGTTCAATTAGTTTCTCTCTTTTACCCTCTTGTTTTGAGATATAATCTTTTAATTTGGATAATTCATTTTCTAGTGAATTTATATCATCTATCATATTAACCCTTCTTTTCCAGCAGGTCTTTTGGCAACAATTCATTAGCTTCCTTAAATAAAGCATTTATTTCCATCTTTAGTTTTTGAATTTCATTATCTAAATCCTTAGGATCCACGCCTAACTCCTGTAATTCTTTGATTATATCGTCTTCTTGCTGTTTTAATTGTTCTAATCTAGCTTCTGCCCTATATTTTAATGATTTTGCTTTTTCTAAATTATCCTTCAAAGAAGTCAATTCTTTTTCATAATCCATAAAATTATCCTCCTATATAATGATTCATTATATGCTCAATTTTATCATCATCTATATTGCTTAAGCAGAAAGGACAAATTTCCACTCGCCTTAATAATTCCCGATATTTAAATAAGTTTTTATCAATAGATGAATTAATATCTTTTAATACCTTGCTTTCTTTTCTTGTTTCATCTGAATTTATTAAGAGTTTATTATATTCTTTCATATAATTTATTAATAAATTTGTCTTTTCGTCCAATATAATTATACTATTGCTGCATTTTTCCATATCCTTAAACCTTTCAAGATATTTACTTCCTATTAGAATGTTTTTTTCAATATTATCATAATTAACTTTTTTTAAATTCAGATCTTTAAGCCTAATATATTTACTACTCATTTCAGATAATTTACTATCAATTTCATTTAAATTTTTTAATTTTCTATTGGTATAAATTAAAACCGCTTTTTCATCTATTATTTCATTGTATTTTTTAAAAAATTTTCTATAGTTTTTTTCGCTGTTACATAATACTTCCAATTTATATATCTTATTATTTACTAGATTTATAGATTGTAAGCTTTTTATAATATAATCATTTTCATCAATTCTACCTTTTATATTTATCAAATTATTGTTGTAATTATTTAATGATCTGTATCTGAAAATTTTATTTTCGGTAGAATTAATAACATCAGAAAGATTATCTATTGTACTTAATTTGATTAATATTAACGATTGATTTTCTTTTTCGGTTTGAATCTCATATAAATTATCTCGCAATTTGTTCAATATTTCAACTTTATTTTCTAAGAAGGATAATTTAGACTTTATATTTTCAAGATTTTTTAATTTCAATTTTAATTCTTCTAAAAAGGCAAATTTTTTTATCTCCAATTCCAAGCTTTGAACGCTGTCTTCTATGTTTTTTTTATTTATATTTAAATTTCTAGTATCTTTTAGTGTATCTCTCAGTGCATCGTCAATAATATTTACTCCTACTAATCTACCAATAGCACTTGCCCTCACAGAAGTTTTTTCTGAAAGCAGGAATGCACCTTCTAATTGTTCCCCCAAATTGATTGCATTTGAAGAATCACTATCCAAATTTATCTTTTTTATTCCAACTGTTTCAATTATTTCTTGAGGAACGTTAGATCCAAATCCTTCGAATTTTATTTCATTTCCATCTCTATCCGTTAAAATATAAATATTTTTATATTTACTCCTATATCTTTTTAATATTACATTATCATTAAATTCAATGGTTACACTACATTCTCCTGCTCCTTCACGTATGAAATAATCACCAGATGGTTCATTGTATAAGGCCCACTTTATGCCTCTTATGATTGCTGATTTTCCTGAATCAGACGGACCAACAATGACATTTAGGTCTTCATTGAAATCTATTACTGAGTACTTATGGGACTGAAAGTTTTCCAAAATAACTTTTTTTATATATTTCATATTCTCACCTACAAGTTTTTCATTTGGATAAGTGCTATTCTTTTAAGAGCTTCAAGTTTTACTTCTTCCGAAACTCCTTCTGAAGAAGAAACTTCTAATAATACATCATTTATATCCATTTTTTCAAAATTCAAGGCTGAATCGATAGTCTGCTTAAATTCCAAAATTCTCTCGCCTTTAAATATATGTTTTTCAATTTCACTTCTATCTAGTACCAATTCACCTTCTTCGGCACATTTTAAAGGTACATATTCAATATTTATTTTATCATTTAAATCTAGCATAACAACTTGAGGTATTCTATTTATTTCTCTTAAGCTATTTGTAATTCTTACAATACTTCCTGGATTAATAAAGTATTTATTATCTATGATAGTTGTTTTGAAGCCATTATGATAGTGCCCTGACAAGGTTATATCCGCTTTAGTACCTTTTATATCTTCAAGAAGCGTATAAGGTATGCCTTTTATAAAAGGTTTATCCAACAGCATTCCATGTACTACATGTATTGAATAATTTACATTATCTTTAATTTCTTTAACAATATATTTATCTTTATTGAGCGGATTATCAATATCATAGGTATAAGGTTGTCCAGTTAATTGTAATTTTATATTATTTTTCTCCAATATAATCACTTCTTTATCATCTATGATATGAATAAAGTCTAAATCATTTAATAGCCCCAACATTGTTCTACCGACGGTTAAGGGATTATGCCCAAAGATATCGTGATTTCCACTTACTATATAAAGTGGAATTTTTATTTCTTTTAAAATTTTAGCAAATCGACTGACAATAGACACGGAAATATCTGGACGATCAAATAAATCTCCTCCATGGATCACATAATCGATATTGTTATCGTTTATTATTTTAACTATTTCCAATAACTTATTTTCAAGTGTTTTAACAAAATCATCTTTTCTATTTTTTGGATTATTTCCCCGTATATGAGTATCAGTAAAAAATAATATTCTCAATCTATACACTCCTAATGGAAAACCTCCTATATAGGAGGTTAATTGCTTTTTAATTTGCTACCGGTATTATTGTCAGCTTCTTTTTCAATAATTTCATTAGTGGCTTCTTCTTTATTTAAACCAAATTTTACTCTAACCTTCTTTTCTATTTCATTACAAACATCTTTATTTTCTTTTAGAAAATCCTTAGAATTTTCTCTTCCTTGACCTAATTTATAATCGCCATAACTATACCATGAACCGGACTTATTGATTATGTCCGCATTTACTCCACAATCAAGAATATTACCTTCTTTAGATATTCCAAGCCCATACATTATATCAAATTCAGCTTGTTTAAAAGGCGGCGCAACTTTGTTTTTTACCACTTTAATTCGCGTCCTGTTCCCAATTATTTCTTCACCTTGCTTAATAGCTTCAGATCTTCTAACATCCATTCTTATTGTAGCGTAGAATTTTAATGCTCTGCCACCAGTAGTAGTCTCTGGATTCCCAAACATAACTCCTACCTTTTCTCTTAATTGATTAATAAAAATACATGTAGTATTTGATTTATTTACTGCACCTGCAAGCTTTCTAAGTGCTTGTGACATAAGTCTCGCTTGTAAACCAATATGGCTGTCTCCCATTTCCCCTTCTATTTCGGCTTTCGGCACCAGTGCAGCTACAGAGTCTATAACTACAACATCAATAGCACCACTACGAACTAATGCTTCGGTTATTTCAAGTGCCTGTTCACCGGTGTCAGGTTGAGAGATAATTAAATTATCAATATCTACACCTAATTTTTTTGCATATCCGGGATCAAGAGCATGTTCAGCATCAATAAAGGCAGCAATTCCACCTGTTTTCTGTGCTTCTGCTATGATATGTAATGCAACAGTCGTCTTTCCGGATGATTCCGGACCAAAGATTTCAACTATCCTACCTCTAGGTACTCCGCCAATGCCCAAAGCAATGTCCAAGTCCAATGAACCTGTAGGTATAATATCTAAACTCATCTTAGCCCCTTCTCCTAATCTCATAACAGATCCTTTACCAAACTGTTTTTCAATTTGGCTAAATGCCAAATCAAGAGCTTTCTTTTTATCAGTATTAATAGTTGCCATAGTTCTCCAGTAAAACTGGATTCACCCCTTTCTGTTTTCGAACGTTAGTTCTGTATCTTTATATTACAATAAATATGAACATTAGTCAATTATAATTATTTTAAATTCACATTACCTTTGTATTTATTTTTTCATCCTGAGATTTGAAAAACCTCAGTTGTTATTATTTTTATTACCTTAAAAAGTTAAATATTTCATAGAAAGCTTTAATCGTTGCTCTATTTTGAATTGATGTTCTATTACCGGTAAAATGATTTTCGTATATCTTATAATTATCCCTTGTCATAACACACATATATACAAGTCCAACAGGTTTTTCGATACTTCCGCCTAAAGGGCCTGCTATTCCTGTAATAGAAAGCACAATATCGGAATTCGTCTTTTCTATTAAGCCTTTTGCCATTTCATATGCAGTTTCTCGGCTCACTGCTCCATGATTTTCTAAGGTCAACGGTTTTACATTTAGTTCATCGATTTTGGCCTGATTGCTGTAAGTTACCAATCCTCTATCCAAGACTTCAGAAGCACCGGAAATACCGGTTAATCTGCTAGTTATAAGTCCGCCTGTACAAGATTCACATAACGACATCTTAAATCTCTTTTCTTTTAATCTGTTAAGTACCAATTCCTCTATCGGAATGTTATCATATCCATATATAAATTCGCTAAATTTTTTATTGATTATATCAAGAATTTCATTTACTTTTTCTTCTACTTCTAATCTCACTTTTCCTTTGCCAATGATTTTTATTTCTACTTCTCCGTCTTTAGCAAACGTAGCTATTTCAAACCCATTAGTATAAACATCCAATTTTTTAAGTTCTGTTTCAAGTGCCGACTCCCCAATACCTATCAAATTTGCGGATTTTTGAATAATTGTATAATCTTCTTTGATAAGTCCGGCTACATAATTTTCAAACATGGGGATCATTTCTTTTGGAGGTCCGGGTAACAATATGATTTTCTTTCCATTTTTATTAATGAAAATACCTGGTGCGGTGCCATTGCTATTTTCAATAAACTGTGATCCTAAAGGTCTTTCCGCTTGTTTCAAGTTATTTTCAGTCATATCCCTATGCATGTTTTGAAACATCATTCTAATATTTTCTTCCATACTAGAATCTCTTTCCAAAGGAAGTTCTAATGTACTGGAAATAACTTCTTTAGTTAAATCATCTTGAGTAGGTCCTAATCCACCGGTAGTTATAATTATATCCGCTCTATCAAGTGACGTTTTAAAAACATTTCTTAATCTCTCTTTATTATCATCAACAGACGTATGGTAAATAGGCTCTATACCTAAATCCATTAATTTACCAGCTAGATATTGAGCATTAGTATTTAATATGCTACCTGTTATAACCTCTGTTCCTATAGTGAGTATTTCTGCGATCAATATTGCCATCTCCTATATTTCATCTAATTTTAACAAATCTTTATTTTTATAAATATAATCAATACCAGATAATATAGTAAATAATAAAGAAATATATAACATTATAATATCAAATGGTATGTTAATAATTCTAAAGGGAAAGTTATTCAATAACAATGCAATTATTGCAATCAATTGTGTTACTGTCTTTAATTTTCCTAATGGACTTGCCGCTATAGTTATACCTTCTGATGCAGCAATAACCCTAAATCCTGTTATTGTAAACTCTCTTGCTATTATGACAATTACAATCCATGCCGGTGCCTTACCAACTTCAACTAAAGAAATTAACGCTGCAGATACCAATACCTTATCTGCTAACGGGTCAACAAACTTTCCAAAATTGGTTACTAGATTTCTGCTTCTTGCAATATATCCATCCAAAGTATCGGTTAATGATGCAAGAATAAATATAATAGCCGCTATATATGTACTATATTGGAAATCTAAATTAAAAATAATAAGAAATATGGGAACCATTAAAACTCTTATTAAAGTTATTTTATTTGGTAAATTCATGAACCAACTCTCCTATCAAATCATATTCTAGAAAATCGCTAATTTTAACATTAACAAAATCACCTGTATTTAACTTGGTTTTACTATTTACATATACAACTCCATCAATTTCGGGACTATCCATATATGTTCTACCCACATATGTATTTTCGTCGATACATTCCTCAATAAGAACTTCATATGTATTGCCAATCTTTGAAGCCATAATATTTTCTGATATTTTCTTCTGCAATTCCATTATCATATTTCTTCTTTTTTCTTTTGTTCCTTCATACAGCTGGTTTGGCATATTATAAGCAATAGTATCTTCTTCTTTAGAATAAGTAAATACTCCGAGCCTGTCAAATTTTACATTGTTTATAAAATCATAAAGTTCTTTGAATTGCGCATCACCTTCTCCGGGAAAGCCCACTATAAAAGTGGTCCTTATTACTATATTAGATATCTCTTTTCTGAGTTTTTTAATTAATAATATAATATCATCTTTATTAGTTCTTCTATTCATTTTCTTTAAAATACTGTTATTAATATGCTGAAGAGGTATATCGACATACTTTAACACCTTGGCATTATTTTTTATTGAGTTTATTAATTCATCCGAAAAATGATCGGGATATAGATAATGAATTCTTATCCATTTAATATCTTTAATTTCGTTTAATTTATCCAATAATTTGTATAGAGAATATTCCCCATACAAATCAATTCCATAATCGGATGTATTTTGAGCTATCAAAATTATTTCCTTTACACCGTTGGAGGCTAAATATTCAACTTCGTTTATTATGTCCTCCATTTTTCTACTTCTATGCTTTCCCCTAATCTTGGGTATTATACAATAAGTACAATGGTTGTCACAACCTTCTGATATTCTGACATATGCTGACGATGAGAAATTTATTCTATTTACATTTTCCAAATATGCATTATTGATATCTTCAATTTTAACCTGTTTCTTCTGATTATTTAGATTTTCTAATATATTGTTTAAATTCCGAATATTTCCCGTACCGATAATTCCGTCAATATCTTCTATTTCTTCCATTAATTCTTTCGAATATCTTTGTGCCAAACATCCAGCTAACAATATATACCTGCAATTACCGTATTTTTTATATTTTGTCATTTCCCATATGGTTTCAATAGATTCTTCTTTAGCAGATTCAATAAATCCACAGGTATTTACTATAATTATGCTTGCATTTGAAATATCTACAGCAACTTCGAAATTTTCTTTATCCAGTATACTCAACATTAGTTCTGAATCCACTTCATTTTTGGAACAGCCTAGTGTAACTACATACACACTCATTTTTGCCATCATATCGCTCCTTAAAAATCTTCTTCCAATTCACTTAATTCTTCTTTGCTCATTAAAACTTTTCGTGGTTTACTACCCTCATAGCTACCAATAACACCGCGTTCTTCCATTTCATCTACAATTCGTGCCGCCCTAGCATACCCAATTTTTAATTTTCTTTGCAGAAGCGAAATTGATGCCTGTCCTTCTTCAACTACAAGTTTAATTGCATTAGGTAGCAATTCATCACTGTCTAAATTGTTAATATTTTTGGGGTTTTGTATTATATCTATAATCTCCTCATCATACTGTGAGATGTTTTCATCTTTCAAGAAATTTACTACTTTTTCAACTTCATCATCTCTAATAAAAGCACCTTGAATACGAGTCGGTTTAGAATAAAATGAAGGATAAAACAGCATATCACCTTTACCCAACAATTTTTCAGCACCCGACATATCCAATATAGTTCTGGAATCTACTTGAGATGATACTGCAAATGATATTCTGGAAGGTATATTTGCTTTTATAGTACCGGTAATTACATCCACCGACGGTCTTTGAGTTGCTACTATTAAATACATGCCTGCAGCTCTTGCCATTTGAGCTAATCTGCAAATATAATCCTCAATTTCCTGAGCTGCGACCATCATCAAATCTGCCAATTCATCGATTATTATAACTATAGTGGGAAGTTTTTCTTCACCGCTTTTTTCTTTGATTTTGCTATTATAAGCCGTAATGTCCCTTACACTGTTTTTTGCAAATATTTTATATCTTCTTTCCATTTCGGTAACAGCCCAACTTAATGCAAAAGCCGCTTTTTTAGCATCAGTTACAACGGGAATTAACAGATGTGGAATTCCATTATAAACGTTCAATTCAACTACCTTAGGATCTATTAACATCAATTTTACATCGTCAGGTGATGATTTATATAAAATGCTCATTATTATTGTATTTATACATACACTTTTTCCAGATCCTGTTGCACCGGCTATTAATAGATGAGGCATCTTATCTATTGAAGAAACTATGGGCTTTCCGGAGACATCTTTTCCAAGAGCTAACGGTATAGGAGAATCCATGTCTTTGTATTCATGCGATTGAATGATTTCTTTCAGATATACATTAGATTTCACTCTATTAGGGACCTCTATACCAACGGCAGCCTTTCCCGGAATTGGAGCTTCAATCCTAATATCTGATGAAGCTAAACTTAATGCTATATTATCGGATAGAGATACTATTCTACTCAGTTTGATACCCGGTGAGGGGGATAGCTCATAACAAGTAATAGTAGGACCTACGTTTATTTTTGATATAGTTGCATCAATTCCAAAATTTTTCATAGTATCTTCAATGATCTTAGCATTATTTAGAACTTCTTTTTTATTATTGGTATCATATTGATTTATTGGTGAATTCAATAGGTTTAAAGGAGGTATTTTATAAGCGATATTATGAAACTTAACTTGTTTTTCCTTTATTTCCGTATCTATATTTTGAGTTTCCTTTTTTACACTTGATGAATTTACATTTTCTTTTGTTGCATCATTTTGTGCATTTTTGGAATAATCATGTATTTTTATTTCTCCATGAGGTATTTCTAATAAATCTTCCGGAGACAATTGTGCTTTATATTTTTTGATATTATCCTTTTTTTCATGTTTGATACTATTAGTTTTTGTTATTATATCTTTAATCTTCGTGTTTGTTAAAATCAATAAACAAACTGTAATTAATAAAGATAATACTAAATAAGTACCAACGGATCCAAATAGCTTATAAAAGAAAAATCCAAAAAAGCTTCCGATAATTCCTCCACCTTTATTTGCTTTGGAAAGTATGATACTGTTTTTTATTCTATCAATAAATCCTAAATCCACTTTATTTATTCCATCTAATACAACTAATAAACTAATAAATATAGCTATTATAGCTACGGTATTCCTAAATTCCAGCTTATCAAATCTATCCAAAAGATACATGACTCCAATTGATATTACAGCTAATGGGAAAAAGTAACCTCCGAACCCCATAAGATAAAAGCAAGCATCGTTTATAGCTTGTCCAACAATTCCCATCTTTGTGTTAAAGAGACTTATCATTATAATTATGCCGATGGATATTACAACAATTCCTAATAAGTCTTTATTAAAAATAATATTATCTTTATTTGTTTTTTTCTTAGATGTTTTTTTTCGAGTTGCCAAAGAAATATCACCTCATACTCCCTGCGAATTAAATTAATTGAGTTATTACAGTAATAATTCCTACAATCCATAGATAATATGAAAAGTAATGAAGGTTATTATTTTTTAATACTTTTATAAAGGTTTTAATCGAGATAACACCAACAACCGCTGACAATATTACACCAACGATTAGAGGAGCATTAATCATAACAATATTTGGTCCTTCCTTAAATACATCTATTATCCCCAACAAAAAAGCACCAAAAATAGCAGGCAGTGCCAACAAAAAAGAGTATTCTGTAGCTAATGATTTGTTTAAGCCTCTAAACAAACTAGCTACTATTGTAGAGCCTGATCTTGATATGCCCGGTATGATAGCTATACCTTGACAAGTCCCTACTACCAAAGAATCCATTAAATTCATATCTTCTATTTTTCTATTTTTAGAAGTTTTTCTTTCAGCAAAATATAATAGAAAACCTGTTACAATAAAAGCAATACCTATTGGTAATATTGAAGTATATAAATTTTCAAAAAAATCTTCGAACAATAGTCCAATTATTGCAGTAGGTATACTTCCCGTCAAAACAAATAACCCTAATTTTTGATGTGCTGTAAGCTTTTTTCTTCTTCCTTTAATTATATCTCCAATTAATATAAAAATTTCATAAATTATCTTTTTTATGTCTTTAAAATAAACAATAAAAATAGAAATCAATGTTCCGAAATGCAGCATTTCCGTAAAAAACAAATTACCTTCTTCTATACCAAATAAATGCTGTAATAAAGCCAGATGTCCTGAACTACTAATAGGTAAAAATTCTGCAATTCCTTGGAATATTCCTAAAATTACCGCTTGTATTAAACTCAAATGTATTTCCCCCTTTATTCACTTTATAGTATTATAGCATATTTATAAACTATAATCTAATATTTTTATGTGTAAAGCCCTGCTTTCATTGCATAAAAGAGCTTTATAGAAATGAATTTCATAAGAGCCATTTTATTTGTCAATAAATGCTTTTCTTATCATTTATTAATTCTTTCATTTTATTTAAAGCAAAGGAGAAATTACCTACGCTATCAATTAAACCATATTTCACTGCTTCTTCACCTACTAAAATGGTGCCAATGTCATTTGCCAGTTGATCAGTTGCATACATTAGATCCATAAGTGATTTTTCACTAATATTTGATGTACGTAAAATAAAATCAATAATCCTTTTTTGCATTTTTTGGAAATATCTAAAGGTCTGAGGAACTCCAATTACTAATCCTGTTGTTCTGATTGGGTGAATGGTCATTGTGGCTGACTCAACTATTACAGAATAGTCAGTGCAAGTAGCCAAAGGAACACCAATACTATGACCTCCACCTAATACCAAAGAAACTTTTGGTTTGTTTATTCCGTTGATCATTTCGGCCAATGCAAGCCCTGCTTCCACATCTCCTCCAACTGTATTGAGTATGATAAATAACCCCTTTATGTTAGAATCCTGTTGAGCATTTATTAATAAAGGAATGATATGTTCATATTTGGTCGTTTTTTTATCAGCAGGTGCTACAAAATGGCCTTCAATTTCACCTATTATTGAAATAAATTGTATATCGTTTTTGCTGGTAGCTAATTCATTAGGAATCCCAAGTTCTTTTATATTCTCAGTTTTATCAGTGTTGTTCCCATCAGCTTCTTTGTTTTCGTCTAATTTTTTGTCATCATCTTTTGAAAGCATATATTTCCTCCTCTTTAAGTTTTTCCTAATTAGCTTTAACCTTATTATTTATATTATTCTTAAAAGAGAAAAACATAATCTTAAAAATTTTAAAGATTATGTTTAAAAAATTTAGCTATCCAATTCAACTATAATCATATCATATCCAATTTTCCTTATTGCATCCCAAGGAATTTCTATGCCATTTTTTTCAATGCCAAAAAGTTTTGATGAAAATCTTCTGTCAGGTGCAATTAAACTTAAAATTTTACCGGTTTTTTCTTCGATAATTAAATCAGAATCAGCCAATATACCAAGCCTACCACCGTTGTTTAAATTGACGACTTCTTTTTCGCCCAACTCACTTAATTTCATATTATCACCCCAAATAAACTTTTAATAATAAATAAGAAGGTTCTGTTAGTATTCTACTATTATAAGTATATGTGGTTATTTGTTGTTTATTCATATCATTTATGATAATATCAATTATGCTACTAATTAAACTCCGGTATGACCAAATCCTCCTTCTCCTCTATCTGTCTCATCTAAACTTCCCACAAGATCAAAATCTATCCATTCGTGTTTAATCAAAACCAGTTGTGCTATTCTATCCCCATTATTTATCGTGAAGGGTTCTTTTCCTAAGTTGATAAGTATAATTTTTATTTCACCTCTATAATCGCTATCAATTGTCCCTATGCCATTAGCCAATGTAATTCCATGTTTTAATGCCAATCCGCTTCTACCTCTTATTTGCCCCTCGTATCCTTCCGGTATAGATAGAAATAGACCTGTTGGCACTAATACCCTATCTAAAGGTTTAAGCACTATAGCGTCGTCTATATAGGCCTTTAAATCCATTCCGGCTGAATAGGGTGTCTTATATTCCGGCAACGGAAAGGGACTTTTATTTAAAACTTTAACAATCATCTATCTTCATCTCCTTATCCAAATAGTATTTCTTTGATTTCTTCTTCAACTGTTTCCTGCTCGTCCAATTCTCCAACATAAGCAATATTGAAGCTATCATTTTGAAATATGTGATTTACAACTCTTTCGATGTCATCCATTTTTACATTATCTATTTTTTTAATTACCTCTTCGATTGTCTCAATTCTATGAAATTGAGATGTAGATTTTCCAATTTCCATCATTCTGTTAAATGTGGATTCCATAGCTAATATATAATTTCCCTTTAACTGATCCTTTGATCTACTCAATTCATCTTTCGTTATCAAGCTTTTCTTAATTTTCCTGATTTCTTCATCAATCAGTTTAATTGATTTAATTAAATTTTCAGAATTTAACCCTGCATATATTGTAAATATTCCGATATCTTTATAAGCTGTCATATGTGAATCTATGTCATAAACCAACCCCTCATCTTCTCTTAGCCTTTGGAATAGTTTTGAGCTCATACTTCCTCCGAATATATTGTTAAGAATTAATATTGGATAAATATCATCAGACATACTATTTACGCCATTCATTCCGATACAAAGATTAAGTTGCTCAAAATTTTTATTTATCCCTTTTATATTGTTGGTAAAATTATAAGTAATAATATTGGAAACATCTTTCGTACTATTTCCAATATTAAATTTCCCAAAAGTATTGTTAAGCTGAGAAATTACCTTTTTTTCATCAAATTTACCGACTATTGAAATTATAATATCTTCAGGATTGTAATTTTCATAGAAATATTTAAGGATCTTATCTTTGTTCAAATTTATTATACTGCTATCAATTCCCAATATCGGATATTCAAGTGGTGTTTTCTTAAACATTATTTCATTTAACAACTCATATACTAAATCCTCCGGCGAATCCTGATACATATTTATTTCTTCCATTATGACATTCTTCTCTTTTTCGATTTCACCATCTAAAAATAAAGAGTTTAAGAACATATCCGAAAGAACATCTATAGCTATATTAAGATGATCATCTAATACTTTTATATAATAAGCCGTTTGTTCTTTTCCCGTAAAAGCATTTATTTGACCTCCTACATTGTCTATAGCTTCAGCGATTTCCTTAGAAGTCCTTGATTTTGTACCTTTAAAAAGCATATGCTCAATAAAATGTGATACTCCATTGTTTGTTTCATTTTCCCTTATTGAACCGCATTCTATAACAACTCCTAGGGTTACCGAATTTAAGTAATCTACTTTCTCCATTGCCACATGTATTCCATTATCCAATTTATCTAAAATGTACATTATTTCCTCCAATTTTTAATTTATCACATCACCTATTGTACCAATTTTATATCCTTTTTGAAATAGGAAATTGATTATTTCCGGTAAGGCTTTTACCGTTTCTTGAGTGGGATGTATAAGTATAATAGCGGAATTATGTATTTTACTTTCAACTCGATTAATTATTACATCTTTGGTGCTGTCTTCTCGCCAGTCTATGGTATCTATACTCCATAATACCAATTTATATCCTAAATCTTTGGCTGCTTTTACGGTTTCATCATTGAATGCTCCGGAGGGAGGTCCAAAATATTTTGGGGACTTCCCCGTTATATCCATTATACTATTATGTGCCTTTAATATTTCTTCCTTATTCTTATCATAACTTAATTTATCATAATCCACATGATTATAACCATGATTTCCTATTTCATGGTTATCTGCGTCAATTGATTTAATTAAGTCAGGATTTTCTTTAGCCCACCTTCCTGTGGGGAAAAAAGAAATCTTGATGTCCTTATCTTTAAATATTTGGAGCATATCTGGGATATACTCATTTCCCCAGTCTACATTGCATGCAAAAGCTACGATCTTTTCATCTCTTGTCCCTTTATAAAAGATATCTTCATTAAATACATCTTTAGCATTTGAGCCAAATAGTAGAAATAATATTAAGCCTATCAATAACAATAAAGCTATAAGAATTATAAAAATTGTATTTTTCTTTATAACTAACATCTTCATACCATAAACCCCCTTGATATATTCTATTTAAATATATATTCAATTGGGTAAGTTATATACAAAGAAATTAAAACATGAACCAATTGGGTTCATGTAAATAAATTATTTTTCGCCTTTAGGCTCTTCGGGCAACAATACCTTTCTAGATAGATTGATTCTTCCTTGGTTATCTATTTCCGTAACCTTTACCAAAACTTCATCTCCAACTGAAACCACATCTTCTACCTTATTTACCCTCTCTTTAGCCAGTTGAGATATATGGACCAGACCCTCTTTACCATTAAGAACATCTACGAAGGCGCCAAAGTTAGTTATACGCGTTACCTTACCTAAATAAATGTCCCCTACCTCTACTTCCTTAACTATATCATTTATCATAGATATTGCCTTTTCTCCGCCTTCAGAGGACACAGCAGCAATAAATACCTTGCCTTCATCATCAATATCTATTTTTACTCCTGTTTCATCTATTATCTTGTTTATCATCTTTCCGCCAGGACCTATTATATCCCTAATCTTATCCGGGTTAACTTGCATGGTGTATATCTTAGGAGCATATTTAGATAGGTCATGTCTAGGAGAAGAAATGGTTTCGGCCATTTTATCCAATATAAACAACCTTCCTCGTCTTGCTTTCTCCAGTGCATCTTTCAATATCTTTCCATCTATTCCGTCAATCTTAATATCCATTTGGATTGCTGTAACACCATATCTAGTGCCGGCAACCTTAAAGTCCATATCTCCTAAATGATCTTCCATACCTTGAATGTCATAAAGAATAGCCACTTTGTCATCTTCTTTAATTAAACCCATCGCTATGCCTGCAACCGGTGATTTAATAGGTACACCTGCGTCTAGCAAGGACAGAGTGCTTCCGCAAACACTTGCTTGGGATGATGAACCATTTGAACCTAATACTTCAGATACCAATCTAATGGTATAAGGGAAATCTTCCTCTGATGGTATGACCGGCTCCAATGCTCTTTCAGCTAAAGCCCCATGTCCTATTTCTCTTCTGCCGGGACTTCTCAATGGTTTTGTTTCACCAACTGAATATGGTGGAAAGTTATAATGGTGCATATATCTTTTAGAATCTTCTTCTCCAAGCCCATCTATTACCTGAGCATCACTTATTGCTCCTAGTGTGGTAATTGTAAGCACCTGAGTTTGACCTCTTGTAAATAAACCTGAACCGTGAGTTCTAGGTAACAGTCCTACTTCACATGTTATTGGCCTGATTTCATCCACTTTTCTGTTGTCAGGTCTTATTCCTTCTTCAATTATTAGTCTTCTTACTTCTTTTCTAATTATATTCTCTATTATTTCAGCTATATCTTTTTCGGTTTCCGGATAATCAGCTAAAAATTTTTCTAAAATTTCATTAGAAACCTGAGCTATATTATCTTCTCTTTCTTGTTTTTCAACAGTATTGATAGCAGCAATTAATTTTTCAGTACCATATACAATAATTTTTTCTTTCAATTCATCGTTGGGTTTGAATACTTCGTACTTTGATTTTTCCTTTCCACAATCTCTAGCTATTTCTTCAACAAAAGAGCAAATCTTCTTGATCTCCTCATGGGCTAATAATATTCCCTCTAACATTGTTTCCTCAGGGACTTCATTTGCGCCTGCTTCGACCATCATAATTGCTGATTTTGTACCGGATACAGTTAAATGAATTGCTGATTTTTCTCTTTCTTCACAATTTGGATTTATAATAAATTTACCATCTATTAGCCCAACAATTACAGCTCCTGTAGGTCCATCAAAGGGAATATCCGATACTGATAGAGCTATAGAAGAACCTATCATTGCTGCTATTTCAGGACTATTGTCTTGATCAACCGAAAGCACGGTAGCTATAACCTGTACATCATTTCTAAAACCTTCGGGGAATAAAGGTCTGATGGGTCTATCTATAAGCCTTGAAGTAAGTATTGCCTTTTCGCTTGGTCTGCCTTCTCTTTTTATAAAACCTCCTGGTATTTTCCCAACTGAGTATAATTTTTCTTCGTAATCTACGCTCAGTGGGAAAAAGTCTATTCCCTCTCTTGGTTCTTTAGATTGAGTAGCAGTAACTAAAACCACAGTATCTCCATATTGAACTAAACAAGAGCCGCCTGCTTGGAGAGCGACTTTGCCAATGGTCACTACCAAATCTCTACCAGCTAAACTATACTGGAATTTCTTCTCCATATAATACCTCCTATTAAATTTTCTATCTTTATTATAACCATTTATTTAATTATACACTAAATAAAACAGCATAAAAAGTTTCTCTTATGTTACTCTGTAAGATAAACTAATAGAGCGGGATTATCCCGCTCTTATTAACCTCTGATGCCTAATTTTTCAATTAAGGAACGATATCTTTCAATATCATTTGCTTGTAAATATTTTAAAAGTCCTCTTCTTTGACCAACCATTTTTAACAAACCTCTCCTTGAATGGTGATCTTTTTTATGAGTTTTAAGATGCTCATTTACTGAGTTAATTCTGTAAGTCAATAATGCGATTTGCACTTCCGGAGAACCTGTATCTCCTTCATGCATTTTGTAATCATTGATAATTTGCTCTTTTACTTCCTTTGATAACATTAAATTACACCTCCAAAATTTTATACACCAAAGACCAAGTTACCCGCCGAGGAACGAAATACTTAGTTCTTGGTAATTTCTATGACATTAAATATATTATCATAATATTTTTATAATGTAAATATTTAATATGCTTTAACTTGCATTATATCCTTATGCATTTGTTTTTTTAATAAATCTATAGTTTCAAATTTATATTCATCTCTTAAATATCTAATAAATTTTAACTCTACAATTTTATCATATATATTTAAATTAAAATCAATTATATGTGATTCAATTTTAAGTTCGTTCCCTTCAAAGGTAGGATTATATCCAATACTTGTCGCACTTAAATATTCTTTGTTATCTACAATAGTCCTTGTAGCATATACTCCATTTCTAGGAATTATATAATCGTCTAAAAGCTCAATATTGGCTGTAGGAAATCCCAGTTTTTCCCCTCTTTTTTTCCCATGAACTACCTTTCCTCTTACGGAATAATCTCTACCAAGCAAGGCTTTTGCTTCATCTATATCACCTTTAACAATAAGTTCTCTGATTTTTGTGCTGCTGACAATTTCATTATTTACATACATTGGACTTACAATATTCACAAAGTAATGAAATTTATTTCCCAATTTCTCCAATAAATTTGCATTTCCAGATTTTTTATATCCAAATGTATAATCGGTACCTACTGATACAGCTTTACAATTAAGTTTTTCAATCAAAATACCTTTTACAAATTCCTCCGGGCTTAATTTCATAATATTTTCATTAAAGCTCATGGTATAGACAATATCCACACCTAAATTTTCAATTAAATCATATTTTTGCTTTAAAGAAGTTATAAGTTTTGGCCCTTTCCCATCTAATATCGTTTTTGTATGATTGTTAAAGAGTAAAACGGAGGATTTTAATCCAAATTTTCTAGAAATCTCAACCATTTCTTTAATTAATTTTTGATGTCCTATATGAACTCCATCAAAATTCCCTAGTGCTATTGCTGTTTCAAATCTATCTTCTTTAAAATTTTCTATGTTTATTATTTCCATTAAACCCACCTATATCAATACTTTATCCATTTTCAAATAAAGTTTATTTTCTTTTGTAAGAATTACTCTTCCTATCCCAATAAATTTATCACATGAATAAACCCTTTGTAAAACATTAATTTTATAATTATAATTCTCAGGTAATATAATCGAAACACCATTTTTTAATTTATTATATAATTCATCATCTATTATAATTTTGTCCATATAATTCAGTGCTTCATCCATAGGAACTATAAGCTTTATTATTTCATCTTTAGGTAACTCTTGTAGATGGTCAATGCTGTATGCATTTTCCAGCTTAAAACTGCCAACTCCTATCCTGATCAGATAAGACATATGGCCAAATGTGCATAAATCCTTTCCTATATCATCACACAATGTCCTAATATATGTACCCCTTGAGCATCTTGTATAAAATAATATTTCTTTGTTATTATAATTATTTAATATTTTCAAATCTTTTATTGAAATTTCTCTTGCCTTTCTTTCAACGGAAACACCCTCTCTAGCCAACTCATATAATTTTTTCCCTTTGTGTTTTAGTGCGGAATACATGGGTGGAGTTTGCAGGATATTGCCTTTAAATTTATTAAATGAATGTATTATTTCATCTTCACCAACTATATTGTTTGATGTATGAATAATATTGCCACAATCATCTTGTGTATCTGTAGCAATACCAAGTGTCAACTCACCCACATATTCCTTGTCCACATCCAATAAATATTCGGATATTCTTGTCCCTTTTCCGATACAAATAGGTAAAACTCCTGTTGCATTGGGATCTAGGGTGCCGGTATGACCTACTTTTTTTATATTTAATACTTTCCTAATAAAATATACTACATCATGAGATGTCATACCTCTGGGCTTAAATATATTTATTACTCCATCCATATTTTCACCTGAATACTTCTGTTAAAATATTTGAAATCAATTTTTCTGATGTCCCAATGTCTTCATATATTGTGCATCCTGCAGCTCTTATATGTCCTCCGCCGTTGAAAGGTTCGCATATTTTAGCTACATCAATGTATGATTTGCTTCTCAAACTCACTTTAGTTTCCTTGTCATCAATCTCTTTTAGTAGGCATGCCACCTCAACGGAATCAATATCTCTTACAAAAGAGATTATCCCTTCAGTGTCCTCCATCTTTGTCTTGGTTCTATTGAGCATTTTTTGAGTAACCTTGACAATTGCAGCTTTATTATCTGCTAATGTATTTAGAGTTAAGAAGGATTCTATCAACAAATTCGTTCTTTCCAAACTTCTGCTGTGGTATAATTTGTTGTTAATATAAGAATGGTCTATACCGCATCTCAATAATTTAGCTATAATCTCATGTGTTTTATCAGTGACGCTTTCATACTTAAAACTTCCTGTATCAGTGCTGATTGCCGTATAAAGATTTGTAGCAATCTCTTTAGTAAATTTAATATTAAGCTTTTCAATAATACGAAATACAAGTTCTCCAGTTGCGGCCGCCTTGCTATCTACAAAGTTTAAACCCCCAAAATTGGTATTGGTAACGTGATGATCAATATTTATTACAAAATTTGCTTTATTAATAAGATTTTTATTTATACCTAACCTGTCTATATCGCTACAATCCAATATAATGAATAAATCCAAATCGGTAATCTCTTTGTATTCCTTTATAATCTCAATTCCGGGAAGAAATAGATAGTCAGAAGGTATGATATCGGATTTTAAAACAAATACATTCTTATTCAATTCCAATAAAGCAAGACCCATTGCAAGAATAGAGCCTATATTATCACCATCAGGCTGAATATGTGAAGCTATATAAATGTTGTCTCTTTCATGTATAGCATCAGCTATATCATCTAATATTTTTACAGGAATATTACTCATGTGGCTCATCCTTATGATTATTTTTATTGACATCATCTATCAATTTTGACATTCGTATGCCTTCTTCTATGGACTCATCCAGAATAAATATTGGTTCTGGTATATATCTGATGTCTATTTTATTGCCAATTTCTTTTCTTATAAACCCTTTAGCACTGTTTAACCCCTCAATAGAGCTTTCTTTTTCTTCTTGATTTCCAAGAATTGATGCGTATATTTTTGCATATCTTAAATCCCTAGTTACCCTAACTCTAGTAATGCTTGTCATTGGACTAATCCTGGGATCTTTCAATCCATGATAAAGTAATTCGGATACTATTTTTTTAATTTCTTCAGATATCCTATTTACCCTTTTTTCGTTCATATTACACCTCTATCTTTCAACTTCTTTAAGAATATATGCTTCCAGCATATCTCCTTCTTTTATATCATTGTATTTTTCTAAACCAAGACCTGCTTCAAAGCCTGATAAAACTTCCCTTGCATCATCTTTAAATCGCTTTAACGAAGAAACATCGCCATCAAATATTACAACATCATTTCTTAAAAGTCTTACTTTAGAATTTCTGGTAATCTTACCATCTAAGACGTAAATGCCTGCTATGGTATTTCCATTTGGCAGTCTAAATGTTTTTCTAACTTCCGATCTGCCCAATACACTTTCAACAATTTTTGGTGCATGCATACCCTTTACAGCATTTTGAATATCTTCAATTGCCTCATATATAATCCTATATGTTCTAATATCAACATTTTCTTTCTTTGCTACATCTATAGCGTTAAGATTCGGACGTACATTAAAGCCTATTACAATCGCATTTGATGCAGATGCAAGCATGATATCACTTTCGGTAATACCCCCAACTCCTTCATGTATGATATTGATTCTTACTTCTTCAGTGTCTAGCTTGTTTAAAGATTGTACGAGAGCTTCAATCGATCCCCTTACATCTGCCTTAATAATTATGTTTAAATCTTTAATTTCACCCATCTTTATCTTTTCAAACAAGTCATCTAAAGATACCTTAGATGATAATTTCATCTGCTCTTCTCTTATTTTATCTCGTCTTTTATCAGCTATATTTCTGGCTGTTTTTTCATCTTCAACACAATACAGCAAGTCTCCGGCATTAGGTACCTCGGACAAACCCAAAATCATAACAGGAATGGATGGGCCTGCCTTTTTAACTCTTTTTCCCTTATCATCAAGCATTGCCCTAATTCTACCACTTGAGGTCCCAGAAACGACCATATCGCCTACTTTTAGTGTTCCTTTTTGTACCAATACGGTAGCAAGGGGTCCTTTTCCTTTATCCAGCTGAGCTTCAACAATTGTTCCAACAGCCCTTCTGTTTGGATTTGCTTTCAACTCCCCAATTTCAGCCACCAAAAGAATCATTTCCAATAAATCATCAATCCCGATCTTTTGTTTAGCAGAAACAGGAACGGTAATAGTATTTCCACCCCAATCCTCGGGGATTAAACCATTTTCCACCAATTCTTGTTTTATCCTATCAATATTTGCCGTTGGCTTATCAATTTTATTTATTGCAACTATAATTGGAACATTTGCCGCCTTTGCATGATTTATCGCTTCAATTGTTTGCGGCATTACACCATCATCGGCAGCAACAACTAAAATTGCTATATCTGTAACCTGTGCACCCCTTGCTCTCATTGATGTAAAAGCTTCATGCCCTGGAGTGTCTAAAAATACAATTTTTTTGTTGTTGATGTTTGCCACTGATGCACCTATATGTTGAGTAATTCCTCCTGCTTCACTTTTAGTTACACTTGTCTGTCTAATTGCATCCAGTAACGATGTTTTTCCGTGGTCAACATGCCCCATTACCGTAACTACAGGTGGTCTTAATTTTAGATCTTCATCCTTATCGACAAAATCTAAACCAAAATTATCCTCACTTACATCATTAGTTTCTACTGGTATAAACTCCACAGCTGCACCAAACTTTTCTGCAATAATAGCTGCTGTTTCACCATCAATTGATTGATTTTGAGTAGCCATTACACCCATTCCTATTAATTTCGTTATGACTTGTGATACATTTAAATTCAATTTTTCTGCTAAGTCTTTTACTACAATATTTTCGCCTATTTCTATAATAATCTCACCTGATTCGTTGTTTTTTGGTATTTCTTTTTCCACTTCTTTTTTTGATTTGTTTTTCTTATTCTTTCTATTTTTATGTTTTATTACATCTATTGATTTTTCTTCTACTGGTTCTTCTTCAGCTATATATTCATCATTATGATCATCAGCATTTGCTTGAATAGAAGGTTTAGACTCAGATAGCAAATCGACAATTAAATCTGCGTCTTCCTTATCAATAGAACTCATATGGCTTGATACTTCCAAACCCAAACTTTCAATTTTATTCATTAACTCTTTACTACTTATATTTAGCTCTTTTGCCAATTCATATACTCTTATTTTTGTCATAAATACACCTCCCGTATTTTTATTTTTCACCGGATATCTCTACATATTTTCAATAACCTCTTTCAACTTCTCATATATATCAGGAGTTATTTCAGTCTCTAAGCTTCTTGTGAACTTTTTGCCTTTATACGCTTTTTCAAAGCAACCAATATTTGGACAAATATATGCGCCCCTGCCATTCACCTTACCGGTCAAATCTACCATTACTTGATTTTCATTGTTTTTAACAACCCTAATCAATTCTTTTTTCGGCTTGCTTTCGCCGCATCCAAGACATTTTCTGAGAGGAATTTTTTTCTTTTTCACTTGATCACCCTATTCTAATGGTTCATTAATGTGCTCATCTTCCAAGCTTTTTTCTTTACCGTCTTCTTCAGAATCCCCATCTTCATATTTACCTTCTTCTACCTTTTTGTCAAATAGCTCTTCATACTGTATTTTGGATTTAATATCTATTTTCCAATTCGTAAGTTTTGCGGCCAATCTGGCATTTTGTCCTTCCTTACCAATAGCAAGTGATAATTGGTAATCCGGTACAACTACTACAGCTGATTTTTCCTTTTCGTTAACATCAACTTTTAATACCTTAGATGGACTTAAGCTATTAGCTATAAATTCGTCTATTTTTTTACTCCAAATAACTATATCAATTTTTTCGCCATTTAGTTCATCTACTATTGCTTTAACTCTGCTGCCCTTAAAGCCAACACAAGCTCCAAGCGGATCCACTAACGGATCCTTAGAAAATACTGCAATCTTTGTTCTAGAACCCGCCTCTCTGGATATAGAGTAAATCTCAACCAAACCATCATGAATTTCAGGTACTTCCAATTCAAATAAACGCTTAACCAACCCCGTATTTGATCTTGATAGAATTATTTGAGGACCTTTTGTAGTCTTTTTTACCTCAAGAATAATTAATTTTAATCTATCACCTTGATTATAAACTTCACCTTCAATTTGCTCGGATGGAGGCAAAACACCTTCAGTTTTACCTAAATCAATATATACATTGTTTTTGGCTATTCTTTGGATTTGTCCGGTTATTATTTCATTTTCTCTATTTATAAATTCATCATAAATTACATCTCTTTCCGCATCTTTAATTCTCTGTATAACAACTTGTTTAGCTGTTTGTGCAGCAATTCTTCCAAAATCCTTAGGAGTTATTTCTATTTTTACAACATCTCCCAATTCATATCTTTCATCTAATGTCTTAGCTTCGTCTAAAGACATTTGTAAAATATCATCTTCCACTTCTTCTACCACTTCTTTGGTGGCATACACATTAACCTCGCCAGTTACTTTATCCATTTCTACTAATACATTTTGAGATGAACCAAAGTTTTTTTTGTAACTGGATATTAGTGCGGATTCCAGCGCATCGAAAATTATATCTTTGGAAATTCCCTTTTCTTTTTCTATTTGAAGAAGGGCTTCGATAAAATCCCCATTCATTTTTTTAACCTCCCTTAAAATTTTAAAGCCAATTTAATAACCGATATTGCATCCCTTGGTATTTCCATTTCATCGTCATTAATTTTTATTACAATTTTATCTTCTGTAAAGAATTTTAAATTTCCTTCAAACTTTTTTTTGTTTTCCAAAGGTTTATATAGGCTGATTTCAATGTCCTTACCTAAATTTCTTTTCAAATCTCTATCATTCTTTAGAGGTCTATCCAAGCCCGGAGATGACACTTCTAAGTAATATGCATTTTCTATTGGATCTTCTTTATCTAATTTTTCACCAAGCAATTCACTCATGCTTTGACAATCATCTAAAGTGATACCCGCCTTTTTGTCAATATAAACTCTCAGGTAATAACTGCCGGATTCTTTTACATATTCGACATCCACCAATTCATAATCAAGACTGCGAGCTGATTCATCGCACATTTTTACTAATTTTTTCATCAATTCTTTTTTATTCACTATCACACCTCCCATTAAAAAATCAAGAGTGGGAAAACCCACTCTTGCCAGATAAACCTTTTTATTGTCTAAACAATTATAGCATATTTTTAACATTAAATCAAATGCTAAATAGGCTAATCTGATTACTTTCAGGCATATTTTGTAAACAACCATGTTTGGTTAAGGCTTCTATTACAGGTTTAGTAGCTTTCCCTCTATTTACTAAATCCTCAATGGATATAAATATGCCTTTTTCTCTTTCCTCAACTATCTTTTTAGCAGCATTCTCTCCAACGCCGTCAAGTACCTTTAAAGGAGGTAAAATTCCATTTTCTCCAATTAAGAACTTATCACTATGGGACTTATATAAATCCACTCTCTCAAATTTAAGTCCTCTCTGATACATTTCCAACGCCACTTCCAATACTGTTAATAAGTTTTTCTCTTTTGCTGTAATATTATTCCCTAAATTTTCTAATTCCATAATTTTTGACTTTATAGCTTCTTTACCCTGAATGATCAATTCACCATCAAAATCTGCAGCTTTAATAGTAAAATATGTGGCATAGAATGCCTCCGGATAATAAACTTTAAAATATGCTATTCTAAAGGACATCATAACATAAGCGACAGCATGAGCCTTTGGAAACATATATTTAATCTTATTACATGACTCAATATACCAGTCAGGCAAATCCAGAGCCCTCATATCTTCTTCATCTTCAGGTGACAATCCCCTACCTTTACGCACCTTTTCCATTATAAAAAATGATTTTTTCTTATCCATGCCGGCATTTATCAAATAAAGCATAATATCTTCTCTGGTTGAAATTACCTTTGACAGCGGTGCTATATTGTTCCTGACTAAATCTTGAGCATTATTTACCCATACGTTAGTTCCATGGGACAGTCCACTTATTCTTACAAGCTCCGAGAAGGTAGAAGGCTGAGTATCCACCAACATTTGTCTTACAAATCTGGTACCAAACTCCGGTATACCCAAAGTTCCTACAGGGCAATTTATATCTTCAGGTTTTATTCCCAAAGGCTCTGTACTTGTAAATATTTTCATAGTTTTAGTCTCATCTAAAGGGATTTTAGTCGGATCTATTCCCGTAATATCTTCTAACATCCTTATAATTGTCGGTACATCATGACCTAAGATATCAAGCTTTAAAATTCGTCCGCTAATAGCATTATAGTCAAAATGTGTAGTTATTACACCTGACGATTTATCGTCTGCAGGGTATTGTATGGGTGTAAAGTCCAATATGTCCTTATATTTAGGTACGATCATTACCCCACCCGGATGTTGTCCGGAAGTACGTTTAATTCCCAAAAATCCTTTTACCAATCTGTTTATTTCAGCATTGCTTACATTCATTTCCTTCTTTTCAAAATATTTTTTTACAAATCCGTATGCTGTTTTATCCGCTATAGTACCTATAGTACCGGCTCTAAATACATATCCTTCGCCAAACAATTCCTCAGTGTATTTATGAGCATTTGATTGATACTCTCCTGCAAAATTAAGGTCTATATCAGGCTCCTTATCCCCTTCAAATCCTAAGAAAACTTCAAAGGGAATGTCTTGTCCATCTTTATTTAATACAGAATTACATTTCGGACAATTTTTATCCTGTAAATCCGACCCGCTGGCTACAATGCCATCTGTGAAGAATTCGCTGTATTTACATTTAGGACAAACATAATGAGGAGCTAAAGGATTTACTTCCGTAATACCGCTCATTGTAGCAACAAATGAGGAACCAACAGAACCCCTGGAACCCACTAAATACCCATCAGCATTTGATTTCCAGACAAGTTTTTGTGCAATAATATACATTACTGCATAACCATTTTTAATGATAGATGTAAGTTCTCTATTCAGTCTTTCTTCTACAATCTCGGGAAGGGGATCTCCATATATTTCATATGCTTTTTTATATGTAATCCGTTTTAAATCTTCATCCGCTCCTTCGATTATCGGAGGAAAAGTTCCGCTTGGAACAGGAATTATCTCTTCTATTGAATCACTGATTAGGTTGGTATTGGTTATGACTACCTCTCTGGATGTATCTTCACCTAAATATGAGAATTCATCCAGCATTTCATTTGTTGATTTAAAATACAATGGTGCCTGTAAATCCGCATCCGAAAAGCCTTGTCCCGACATTAGTATTCTTCTATAAACTTCGTCCTCAGGCTCTAAGAAATGTATATCGCCTGTTGCTACTACTAATTTCTTGCTTGTCTTTCCCAACTCATATATTCTTTTATTTATAGATTTTAATTCTTCTTCATCTTTAACAACACCATCTCTAACAAGATGCATATTGTTGCCTAAAGGTTGTATCTCTAAATAGTCATAGAACTTTACTATGTCCCTAATTTCATTGTAACTTTTGTTATTCAATATTGCCCTGTATAGTTCTCCTGCTTCGCAAGCACTTCCTATTATAAGCCCATCCCTATTAGCTTCTATTAAGGACTTAGGCATTCTTGGCTTTCTATGAAAAAATTTAATATGCGAATCTGAAATAAGACTATATAAATTTTTTAAGCCAACATAATTTTTAACTAGAATAATAACATGGTATAATTCACCTTTAGAAATATCTCTGTTTTTGGTTAAACTGTTCAAATCGCCAATATTCTTAAAGTTTTTATCCTCTAAAATTTCCAAAATTTTAAGTAAAATTTCTCCTGTTGCCGAAGCATCATCCACTGCTCTATGATGATTGACAAGACTTATGTCCAAATGCTTTGCAACAATATTCAATTTGTGGCTTTTCAAATTAGGAAATACTGCCCTGGATAATTCCAAAGTATCTAAAACAGGATTATCAACTTTGATACCTTCTAATTTCATCTTTTCTCTAATAAAGCCCATATCAAAATTAGCATTATGTGCTACCAAAGTACAATCACCGATAAATTCCTTAAATAATGGTAAAATATCTTTTATATAGGGTTTACCTTCTACCATATCATTAGTAATAGACGTTATTTCAGTTATATGTTTTGGTATGGAAATTTCAGGATCAATAAGCTGACTGAATTCATCAACTATGTTACCATCAACAATTTTTACGGCACCTATTTCTATAATTCTATCATTTTTGGCAGAAAGCCCTGTAGTCTCTAAGTCAAATACAACGAAATTATTTATTTCTATTTCTCCATGGATATTTGTCACTATATCTTTTTGATCATTTACCATATAGCCTTCGACGCCATATAATATTTTAACTCCATATTGTTTACCTGCATCCATGGCTTCCGGAAATGCCTGTACAACTCCATGATCGGTAACGGCTATTGATTTATGTCCCCAAATACTAGCTCTTTCCACTATTTTTTTAATACTAGTTATGCCATCCATAGAGCTCATCTGACTGTGGACATGAAGTTCAACTCTTTTTGAAACTTCAGTATCTTTTCTTACCTCTTTTGTCAAAAGTACTAATGATTTAAGCATTATAACATTATCCCTGGAGTAATTGTCATAAGTAACATCTCCTTCCAACAAAACATAGGAGCCTTCTTTGACATTGTCTAAAAATTCCGCGCTGGTATTTTCATTTAGAAATGATTTTACGGTAATTGAATCCGTTCCATCGGATATGCTAAATATAACTAAAGTCCTTTTCCCTTTAATGTCTCTGGTACCAAGTTCGAAGATGTCGCCTTTTATCGCAACAGTTCCCAATTGAAGGTCTATATCTTTAATGAGAATTGTGCTTTCCTTTATACTCTTACCATAGGAATAATTCCTTCCATTGGATTTCTTTGAATTTCCCCTTACGATGGATTTAGTAGGAAACTCTACGTTTTCAAGAATATTTTTGGAAATCTCTCTTTCTTCAATTTCTTTTTCTTCTAAAAAATATTCATTTGAATTATCTTCTTTATATTCAATTAAAAATTTACTGTCTAATTTTGATGATATTAGCTTTGTAATATTGTCAACTAAACCATTTCTCTTCACAGAAAAAAAGGCCATCTGATTGGGAAGTATTAGCTTTAGGTAATCTTTTTCTACTTCCCATTCAATACCCTTTATCCATGATCTTCCGGAAGGAATTTCCTCTAATATTAACTCTGTAATATCGTTAAACAGAGCATCTATATTGATTCCCTCACTTGGAATTTTTTCTATTTTATTGAGTTTTATTTTAAAATCCTTAAATATGTCGGTAAACATAAGATTTAAGTCTTCGATTATTTTCTTTTCAATTTCTTCTCCTATTTCCAAGTCCAAAATCAATTCCATATCGGCTTTTAATACTGTTACTTTTTCTATATTTATATTATATTTTGCTAAATGACTATATTTGTCATCATTAATTATATTTTTTAATAAAACCAACGTAATACCCCCTTATGGGATAAAAATTTTGCAATTCACAGTTCACAGTTCACAATCGACCCCTTGAGTCGTTCTACCGTGTACCCTTTGTAGTCTAAGGGTGAGACGGGCAGTATAAACACTACTTCCGAAGGATCTCCGCTTTTGGTTAATTGAAATTTGTAACAATTATTAAAGTTTTTCAATTTCTTTTAGAAGTTCTTGTAACAATTCTTCTTCTTTTACCTTTTTAATTATTTGACCTTTTTTAAATATGAGTCCTTCTCCTTTTCCTCCGGCTATCCCTATGTCCGCTTCTCTAGCTTCTCCTGGACCATTTACAGCACAACCCATGATTGCTACTTTTATATGTTTATCTATACCTTCCAATGCCTTTTCGGCTTCTTCAGCAATCTTAATTAAATCTATGTTTGTCCGACCACAGGTTGGACAAGAAATTAATTCAAGTCCTTCATTTAAGAGCCCTAAGGACTTAAGTATTTCTCTTCCTACTTTTACTTCCTCTATTGGATCTGATGTTAGAGAAACCCGGATGGTATCCCCGATACCCATAGCAAGAAGTACACCCAGCCCTACCGATGATTTAATAGTTCCTCTCCATGGGGTTCCGGCTTCTGTGATACCTAGATGAAATGGATAATCAACTAATTCAGCCATTTTTTGATATGCTTTTATAGTTAGTGGAACAGAACTTCCCTTTAAAGCAATCTTAATATCAAAAAAATCTAAGTCCTCTAAATATTTGATCTGTTCCAAGGCGCTGTAAACCATGGAATTTTCATTTACACCATTATATTTTTCCATGAATTCTTTTTTTATTGATCCGGAATTGACCCCAATCCTAATGGGCAAATTATTTTCCTTACAGCCTTTGACTACCTCTTTAACTTTTTCCATACTTCCGATATTTCCCGGATTTATTCTCAATCCGTCTATACCATATTTTATGGACTCTAAAGCTAACTTATAGTCATATTGAATATCGGCTATTATCGGTATATGGATTTGTTTTTTAATATTTTTAATCGCCTTAGCATCATTAACATTAGATACGGCAACTCTGATAATATCACAACCTGCATCTTCCAATGCCAATATTTGTTTAACCGTTTTTTCTATATCACCGGTTATGGTATTTGTCATGGATTGAACAGTAATAGGATTGTTACCCCCTATTAATCTGTCTCCAACTTTTATAACCCTAGTTTTTCTTCTTTCCATTTAAATCACCTAATAAAATAATCTTAAAATATCTTTATACGTTATTATCAACATAAATGAAATTAAGAATGCAAATCCTATTAGATTTACAAATCCCTCTTTTTTTGGATCTATAGGTTTGCCTCTTATCAATTCTATTAATAAAAATAGTATTTTACTTCCATCTAATGCCGGAATAGGCAGTAAATTGAAAAATCCTAAATTTACACTTATAAATCCTAATAAGACTAAGAGATTTAGAAATCCACCTTTAGCGGCCTGACCCACCTCATTTATTACACCGACAGGACCGGAAAAATCATTTATAGATACTTGCCCTTTAAATAACATTCCTATAAATTCGAACATGAGTTTTAGAAAAGTCCATGTATTTTCCAATCCACCCTTTAGTCCCAGCAAGAAAGATTTTTCATAAACTGGAGTAATTCCTATTATTGTCCTGTTTTCTTCAGTTGTTGGCATTACATTAAAGATTTCCTCTTTACCATCTCTTAAAACTTCTATTCTAACTTCCTGATCTGAAGGCAATTTGCTTACTGTATCAGTTATATCATTCCAACTATTAATATCAATGCCATTAACAGAGATAATTCTATCTCCTTCCAATATACCGCTTACTTCGGCAGGAGAATTGGGAGTTGCTTTTACTGCAGTCGTAGGCATACCTGTACTAAATGAAACTATAGAAAATACGACAAATGCCAAAATAAAATTCATTATTGCTCCCGCTGTAACAGTAGCTATTCGAGCAAATATCGGTGCATTATTAAACCCTCTGGGATCATTGGACTCTTCATCTTCACCTTCCATCTGTACATAACCACCTATGGGAAGAGCTCTCAATGTATATAAAGTTTCTCCACTTTTCTTTTGAAGCAATTTAGGTCCCATACCAACTGAAAACTCATTTACTCTGATGCCAACCAGTTTTGCAACGGTAAAATGACCAAATTCATGCAATAATATTACTAATAAAAATACAAATATTGAAGCTATCGCTGTTTGCATTAAAACACCCCTTAAATTAAAAAATACTTGACATAATAATATATTATTGGTGCAGTGAGAATAATACTATCAAATCTATCCAAAACTCCTCCATGCCCTGGGAATATCTTGCCAAAGTCTTTGATATGAGCAACCCTCTTTATTTTAGAGGCTATTAAATCCCCTATCTGAGAAGTGATAGAAGCGATAATTGCCAATATTGAAAGATTTAAATAGGAATTTAAATCCATATAATAGGCAAAGACAAGCGTAAGAACTACACTTCCCAGAATCCCGCCTATTGAACCTTCGACAGTTTTATTGGGGCTTATATTTGGACACAATTTTCTTTTCCCTAATAGATTACCGAAAATATATGCAAATGTATCCGTTCCAAAAGACATAATAAATACTAACCATATAGATGTAGTATTATCCAAATAGAAAATATGGAACAGCATAAATGGTATATACATTATACCTATCAGTGTAATTGTAATATCTTCCAATCTAATTTTATTGATAAAAATATGTGTCAAAAGTAAAAAGGTTATTAAAGTCAATACAAGATTTATAGTTATTTCAGGTATTAAGGTTGAAAGATAAAAACCAAATGTACCTAACACACCAATATAAGTTATAGGATTAAGTCCGGTATTTCGTATTGCCTTATAAAATTCATTGAGTCCAATTAGTGATAAAATAAAAATAGATGTAGAAAGATATATTCCACCCTTATTAACTATTAGTATTAGTAATAAAATTCCAATTATTCCAGTTGTAACCCTTTTGATAAATTCCACTTAAATTCCTCCAAATCGTCGGTATCTTTTCTGATAATCTAAAATAGCTTTATAAAAATGTTCCTCTTTGAAATCAGGCCATAAAATATCTGAATCTGCAAAATATAATTCCGCATAAGCTATTTGATAAAGTAAGAAATTGCTAATCCTTAATTCTCCGCTCGGTCTTATAACCAAATCTACATCCGGTTGACCTTTTGTATAGAGGTAGTTTGAAAAAGTCTCTGTATTTAAATCATCTTTTGTTATTTTACCCATTTCTAAGTCATTTAAAAAATTTTTTATACCATAAATTATTTCGTCGCGTCCGCCATAATTTAAGGCTATATTTAGAGTCATTCCCGTATTATTTTTAGTCTTTTCAACCGCTCTTTTAACCTCATTCCTTGGAGTATCCGCTAACCTTGATATATCACCTAATATATCCAATTTTACATTATTTTTATATAATTTATCCAATTCTCTTCTTATATAGAAAACAAGTATCTTCATCAGGCCTTCAATTTCAGATTGTGGCCTTTTCCAATTTTCTGTAGAAAATGCATATAAAGTTAGATACTTGATGCCTATCTTGTCTGCACACTCCACAATCTCAATGACTCTTTCCATCCCTTCTTGATGCCCAAAATTGCGAGGTAAATTTCTTTTTTTTGCCCACCTTCCATTGCCATCCATAATTATACCAATATGAGTTGGCAAAGAGTCTAAATCTATCTTATCAATCAACTTATCCTTTTCGTATTCTTTATCTTTCATGTCAAGCCCTCCACCACGAAAAACCCCTTCAAAGGAAGGGGTTCATTTAAATTTCCATTATTTCTTCTTCTTTTTTCTTAGTAATTTCATCAACTTGTATGATATATTTATCAGTTATTTTTTGTATTTCTTCTTCAGCCAATTTTCTTTCATCCTCGGAAAGCTCTTTGTTTTTTTCCATTTTTTTAATTTTATCAATTGCATCTCTTCTGGTATTTCTCAATGCTACTTTTGAATTTTCACCATTTTTCTTTACTAGCTTTGCTAGCTCTTTTCTTCTTTCTTCAGTTAGTTGAGGGATGATAAGTCTAATTACTTTACCATCATTTGACGGATTTAATCCTAAGTCAGATTTAAGTATCTCTTTTTCAATTGCAGGTATTAAATTAGAATCCCACGGCTGTATAACTATAAGCCTTGGTTCAGGTGCTGAAATGCTTCCAACTTGTTTTAAAGGTGTAACTTGTCCATAATAATCAACTGTTATCTTATCTAGCAATGCTGGATTTGCCCTTCCTGCTCTTATACCCAGTAATTCTTCTTTATAGACGGAAATAGTTTTGCTCATTTTGATTTCTGTCTCTTTATAAATCTCCATACTTAATCCTCCTTTACATGTGTTCCTATTTTGCTTCCTAAGATTACATTCTTAATATTATCCGGCTCATCTATCCCAAATACAATAAGAGGGATTTTATTGTCCATACACAAAGATGTAGCAGTGGAATCCATTATTCCAAGTCCTAAATTAAGTATATCAATATATTTCAAAGTGTCAAACTTTTTTGCATTTGAATTTATTTTTGGATCTGAATCATATACACCATCAACACCCTTTTTAGCTAATAAAATAACATCAGCCTCTATCTCTGCGGCTCTAAGAGCAGCAGTTGTATCAGTTGAGAAATATGGATTCCCCGTTCCAGCTGCAAATATGACAATTCTACCTTTTTCTAAGTGTCTTATAGCTCTTCTTCTAATGTAAGGCTCTGCTATCTGTCTCATCTCAATTGCAGATTGTACTCTGGTTATAACACCTAAGTTTTCTAAAGCATCTTGTAAGGCTAAAGCATTCATTACAGTCCCCAGCATGCCCATATAATCTGAAGCAGTACGATCCATATTTTGTGAATACCTTCCTCTCCAGAAGTTCCCTCCCCCTACTACTATCGCAACCTCAACATCTAATTTATGTAGTTCTATAATTTGTTTTGATATACTATTAACTGTTTCAATATCAATACCTGTACCTTTGGATCCTGCTAAAGCTTCTCCACTTAATTTTAGTACAACTCTTTTATAAATGGGTTCCATATAAACACTCCTAGCATATTTATTAGTCAAATGGAGAACACTAGTGTTCTCCATTTTTTAGATGTTCATTTGCTTTGCGACTTCATCAGCAAAGTTTTCTTCTCTCTTTTCTATGCCTTCTCCAACCTCAAATCTGGCAAATCTTCTTATTTTCAAATTTTCACCGATTTTAGCTATTTTTTCATTTAATAAATCTTTTACTTTAATGCTTGGGTCTTTAATAAAGTTTTGTTCAAGTAAACAAATCTCTTCGAAATACTTTTCCATTCTGCCATCAACGATTTTTTGTGCAATATGTTCAGGTTTGCCTTCGTTAATTACCTTATGGATTTGAACTTCCCTTTCATGAGCTATTTCAGCCTCAGGAACATCTTCTCTTGAAACGTATTGCGGGTTAGAAGCTGCTACCTGCATAGCAATATCCTTAACGAATTGTTTAAATTCGTCAGTTTTTGCCACAAAGTCTGTCTCTGAATTTACTTCAACTATAACTCCGATTCTTCCACCGTGGATATAAGCATCTACCAAACCTTCAGATGCAATTCTATTAGCTTTCTTAGCTGCTGATGCCAGTCCCTTTTCTCTTAGCAAATCAACAGCCTTGTCAATATTTCCATCCGCTTTAGTTAATGCATTTTTACAATCCAGCACTCCTGCACCTGTTTTTTCTCTTAATTCCTTGACTAAGGAAGCACTTATATTCATTTTATCCCTCCTCTAATTGTTAAAAAAGGTAAGAGATTAAAGGAAATCCCTTAAAGCTCTTACCAAATAATATTCTCAATCAAGATTCTATTTGTTCACCTTGCTTGCTTTCAAGGACTGCATTAGCAATTGTTTCGGTAAGTAGTTTAACTGCTCTTATAGCATCATCATTCCCCGGAATTACGAAATCAACTTCGTCCGGATCACAGTTTGTATCTACAATACCTATTACCGGTATACCTAGAATTTGAGCTTCTTTAACAGCTATTCTCTCTTTTCTTGGATCTACTACAAATAAAACATCCGGTATTCTGTCCATATGTTTTATTCCGCCTAAGAATTTTTCCAGCCTTTCAGCTTCATGTTTTAGTTTTATAACCTCTTTCTTTGGTAGGACTTCAAATACTCCGTCTTCTTCCATTTTAGTAAGCTCATGAAGTCTATCAATTCTCTTTCTGATGGTTTTGTAATTAGTCAACATACCGCCTAACCATCTTTGATTGATATAATGCATATTACATCTTTTAGCTTCAGTTTCTATTGCTTCTTGCGCTTGTTTCTTTGTCCCTACAAAAAGAACTTCTCCTCCATCTGCAACGACTTCCTTCATAAAGTCATATGCTTCTTCCATCTTTTTTACAGTCTTTTGTAAGTCAATAATGTAAATACCATTTCTCTCTGTGAAGATATATTGAGCCATTTTAGGATTCCATCTTCTGGTTTGATGTCCAAAATGAACCCCTGCTTCTAATAAAGATTTCATTGTAATTACTGACATACTATTCACCTCCTAAGTTTTTCCTCCACTCTCATCATGTATCTTAGGGACTCAAAATGAGCACTTGCCTTTGATATCAGAGAGTGTGTGTAATCACTATAGAATTATAACATAAGCTATTTCCTAAATCAATGATATTATTCTAAATATTTTTAAATAAAATTCATAATTAATTACAGTTCACACATTCCTTTGGATCTAAAAGGAATATCCTTAACTTAATTGTGCATTGTGAATTGTGAATTATGTACTGTAACCTATGATCTTGCCTTTTTTAATTCTTCAACCAGTTTATCATTAAGTATTTTTATATGAGTACCTTTCATACCTAAGGATCTTGACTCTATTACACCGGCACTCTCAAATTTTCTTAATGCGTTAACTATTACAGATCTGGTTATACCAACTCTATCTGCTATTTTACTGGCTACTAAGAGCCCTTCAGAACCGTCTAATTCATTGAAAATATGCTCCATTGCTTCCAGCTCGGAATATGATAATGTTCCGATAGCCATCTGTACAACAGATTTCTTTCTAGCTTCCTCTTCAATTTCTTCGTTAGTTGCCCTTAGAATTTCCATTCCAACTATTGTTGCACAATATTCTGCAAGTATCAAATCGGATTCGTCGAATTCTCTTTCTATTCTGGCTAAGACCAAAGTACCTAATCTATTACCTCCGCTATTTACGGGTATAATTGTGGATATCTTGTCCGGATAATCACATTTGGATACTTGATCAAATACACAATCACTTATTTCCTTTGTATTTTCTTTTGTTTCAGATATCTTAAGTAATTCATCATTATATTTTTTAGGGAAGCGTTTTTCTTTCCCAATCTCTGCGTTTATAATTTCACATTCATAACCTTTGCATAATTCATATCCCAGAACTCTTCCTTTTTTACTTGCTATATAAACATTAGCTTCCATTATGTCACTTAATATTTTACTGAGTTCAACAAATGAAACAGGTCTAGTTCCGTATGACTGAATATTTTTATTAAGCCTTCGCGTCTTTTGCAATAAACTTTCCATATAATACTTATCCCCCTTATTTTTCTTCTATTTTCAAATTTAAGCAATATTATTATTTTTAATATAATTCTGAATATTTATACATATATAAGATACTATAAAATCTCCAAAATGTACAGAAAATAATCAAAATATTTTATATCCTTTACTTTTTATTTTTTGATATACCCACACTCCTTATTTGAACATCTTATTGTGTCTCCACTTTTATTTCTCTTTATAACCATGTATTCACCACAATTTGGACACTTCTCGTCATATGGTTCATCCCATGAAACAAATTCACAATTGGGATAATTACTGCACCCGTAAAAAGTTCTTCCATTTTTTGTCTTTTTCCTAACAATCTTACCATCATCACACTCAGGACAATTTACATTTATCTCATCCAATATCGGTTTTGTATTTCTGCATTCAGGAAACCCCGGACATGCTAAAAATTTTCCATAACGGCCTGATTTAATTACCATGTTTCTGCCGCATTTTTCGCACAACACATCACTTACTTCATCTTTAACTTCGATTTTATCAATTTCGTCTTCAGCTTTTTCTAATTCAACCTTAAAATCGCTATAGAAATCATCTACTACTTCCACCCAAGTTAGGTTGCCTTCTGCGATATTATCCAGTTTTTTCTCTAAATCAGCTGTAAACTCTTCATTGACCACAATGTTAAAGTATTCAGTAAGCAAATCATTTACCAACTTTCCCAAATCGGTTGGATAAAATATTTTATTTTCCAGTGCTACATAATTCCTTGCTAAAATAGTCGCTATAGTAGGAGCATAGGTACTTGGTCTTCCTATCCCCTTTTCTTCCATAGTTTTAATTAATGAAGCTTCTGTAAACCTTGCCGGTGGTTGAGTGAAATTTTGTTTTGGTAGGATATCTTTTAATTTTAAAATATCTCCTTCATTCAAATCAGGAATTTTCATATCCGCAATTTCCTCATCCGTGGTTATATATACCTTTAAAAAACCGAGAAATGCCAGTTTTGAACCTGAGGCTTTAAACAGATTATCATTATTTAGTATATTTACACTCAAAGTATCATAAATTGCTTCTTTCATCTGTGATCCCACAAATCTATCCCAGATTAATTTATATAATTTAAACTGGTCTTTAGACAAAAAACCTTTAATCTCATCAGGTATTCTCAGTACATTTGTAGGTCGTATCCCTTCATGCGCATCTTGTGTTTCTTTTTTTGATTTATTTGTATAATCTTTACCGCCATTTGAATATTCTTTTCCAAAATTCTTGTAAATAAAATCCTTGGTAGAATTTATTGCTTCTTTTGCTATTCTGGTAGAGTCTGTTCTCATATATGTTATAAGACCAATAGTTCCTTCTTTTCCTAAATCTATACCTTCATATAGTTGCTGTGCAACCATCATTGTCTTTTTTGTTGTAAATCCCAATTTTTTTGAAGCATCCTGTTGTAAAGTACTTGTAGTAAAAGGGGGATATGGCTTTCTCTTTCTTTGTCCTCTCTTTATACCATGTACAATAAAATTGTTGTTTTCAATTTCGGATAAAATCTTATTTACTTCTTCTTCTGTCTTTAATTCAACTTTTTTTTCTTTATTATTGATATATTTTCCGATGAAATTCGCTTCAAAAGATTCCCTATCCTTCGATAGCAAAGCTTTAATTGTCCAATATTCCTGAGGTATAAAGTTGTCTATTTCTTCCTCTCTATCACATATAAATTTTACAGCGACTGATTGAACTCTACCGGCACTAAGCCCTTTTTTAATCTTCTTCCATAGAAGAGGACTTATTTTATATCCTACAAGCCTATCCAAAATTCTCCTAGCTTGCTGTGCATCTATTAAATTTATATCTAAAGCTCTTGGCTTTTTTATCGCATTTTTGATGGCATTTGAAGTAATTTCATTAAATTCTACCCTAACCTTGTCATTAGGATCTATATCTAATATATAGGCAAGATGCCATGATATGGCTTCGCCTTCTCTATCTGGGTCAGTTGCAAGCAGGATCTTGTCAGCATTTTTCCCTTCTTTTTTTAACTCATTAATCAATGGCCCCTTACCACGAATATTAATATATTTAGGTTTGAAATTATCTTCAATATCAATACCTAAAGTACTCTTTGGTAGGTCACGTATATGACCTACAGAGGCAATAACCTTATAGCTTTTACCCAAAATCTTACCTATTGTTTTTGCCTTTGCAGGGGATTCTACAATCACTAAATTTTTTGCCAAAATAAACACCTCCGACTTTCTAATTTAAAGTAAATATCCTATTAGAAAGTTCTTTGATTAATCCTTTCAATTCTAATATTGTAAGCACACTCATTATACTGGAAATATCCATTCCAGTCTTCATTGCAATTGTATCGCAATGAGTTGGTCCTTCTTCTATAATTTTAATTATATTTGCCTCTGTATTGCTTAATGAAAAATAATCAATTGATTCTCTTTTCTTTTTTTCCATATGAGCTTGCAGCTCATAAATTTCTTCTATTATATCATCGATGTCAAGTAACGGTCTTGCACCATCTTTTATCAGTCTATTGGTTCCACCGCTGTATATGCTATTTATATTGCCCGGCAAAGCAAAGACTTCCTTACCTTGGTCCAATGCAAGATGTGCTGTAATCAATGAGCCTGATTTTTCTTTTGCTTCGATTACTACTACTCCAAGAGATAGTCCTGAGATTATTCTATTTCTTTGGGGAAAATTGTAATTAAAAGGTTGTGTACCTATAGGAAATTCTGTAAAAACTATACCATTTTGAGCAACTTCATTGTAAAGTGCATAGTTTTTCTTAGGATATATTACATCTATTCCATTACCTAAAACTCCTATTGTCCTACCTCCGGCTTCAATTGCACTCTTATGGGCTACTGAATCAATCCCTAAAGCAAGACCGCTCACAATAGTGATTCCCATATTCACCAACTCTTTTGCAAATTTCTCGCATGCCCATTTCCCATATGCTGTCGCCTTTCTGGAACCAACTATAGCTATTGCAAGGCTATCTTCCTCTTTATACTTTCCCATAATATATAATACTATAGGTCTATCATATATATATTTTAATCTTTCAGGATAATTCTCATCTAAAATTGTAATTATGTCTATATTAAGTGAATTAATTTTATTTTTTAATTCTAATAAATAATTATTATTTCTATTGCTTAAAATTTTATCAACTAAATCATCCTTATTATTTAGTATTTTTCTTAATATATTTTCTTTTAAAGTCCAAACTTCTCTTATGTCATCAAATAATTCCATTATTTTTATTATGTTTTTATTTCCGATATTTAAACTGTTTAAATAAATCAATATATCTCTTTCTGTAATCAAAATATTACCCCCAATATTTATTGTCTAAAGTCCTATACCTTATAGCTTCAAGTATATGCTCATCCTCGATATTCTCTTTCCCATCTAAATCTGCTATAGTTCTGGATATCTTTAGTAATTTATTGTAGGTTCTTCCACTAAATTTATATTTTATAAAAGCCTTTTTCATTATTCTCTCAGACGATGAGGATAATTTGCAATATTTCTTTATGTCCTTAGTCAAAATTTGTGAATTGTTAAATATTTTATCTTCTTTATATCTTTCAAGTTGTATTTCACGAGCTCTTTTTACCCTTTCTCTTATTGTACTGGAAGATTCTTGCTTAATATCATTGTTTAAATCTTTATACGCCACAGGTAAAACTTCTATATGTATGTCAATTCTATCTAGTAAAGGATTGCTAATTTTCCCTAGATATCTATCTATACTGCCTTGTGAGCAAGTGCATTCGTGTGTAGGATCCCCATAATATCCACAAGGACAAGGATTCATACTGGCGATGAACATAAATTTAGCTGGATATGTAATTGTAGCATTAACTCTGGATATATTAACAACACCATCTTCAAGGGGTTGCCTCAATACCTCTAAAACATTTTTCTGAAACTCCGGAAGCTCATCTAAAAATAAAACTCCATTGTGTGCAAGAGATACTTCACCGGGTTTAGGTATCCTTCCGCCTCCAATTAGAGATATATTGGATGCAGTATGATGAGGAGCCCTAAAGGGTCTTTCTTCTATTAATGATTTTGATTTTAATAAACCGGCTATGCTATATATCTTCGTAACTTCAATGGATTCTTCAAATGAAAGTTTGGGAAGTATTGTCGGTAGTCTTCTAGCGGCCATTGTCTTTCCTGAGCCTGGGGGGCCAATAATCAAAAGGTTATGAGAGCCGGCTGCAGCTACCTCCAACGCTCTTTTTAAACTATCTTGACCTTTTATATCTGCAAAATCCACTTTAAAATCTTTATTGTCATCTTCCTTATCATAAGACATTCCGTCAAAAGGCTCTATAGCAAGTTCATCATTCAAATAATCTACAACTTCATTTAAGTTTTTCACTGGAATAATCTCCATATCGGAAATAACACCGCATTCTTCCCTATTATCAAATGGTACTATACACCTTTTGATATTATAATCCCTCATAGAAATGACCATAGGTAACGCTCCGTCTATTGAGTTGATAGTCCCATCCAATGCCAATTCCCCTAAAAAGATACTATTCGAAATTTCTTTATCATTTATCAATCCATCTGCAATGAGTATACCGATTGCAATTGCCAGGTCCATTTGGGAACCTTCTTTTTTAAGATTAGCCGGAGCAAGATTGATTGTTATACGGTTAAGAGGAAATTCATATCCGCTATTCTTAATTGCTGCTCTGACTCGTTCTTTTGATTCTTTGATGGCAGTATCCGGCAAGCCAACAATATTAAACACAGGCAGCCCCCTTGATAGATCAGTCTCGACCTCTATGACAAATCCATTAAGTCCTAATAATACACAAGTTTTTATTTTAGAATACATAGCCATCCTCCTTTCAAAATTGATTGCCATGGAAATAACTAAAATACTACATTTTCCAATCTTTATAGACAAAAAGCATTTTTCAAATGGTTGATTTTAAAATCTTTTGTCATATAGACTTCGATTATATCATATCTTAGTTGAGTATCTAGGTAGTTGTAATATTTTATATAAATTAAAGATGTATTTATAATCTTTCTTTGTTTTCTAAAATCTACCGCTTCAAAAGCATAGCCATATGACATGCTTGTCCTTGTCTTAACTTCAACAAAAACAAGCATATCTCTATCCATCGCAATTATATCTATTTCACCTATACGATTTCTATAATTTGTGGCAAGAATTCTATATCCTAATGAAACAAGATAATCCTTTGCCAATTCTTCACCGGACTTGCCCTTAGCAATATTATCTATCATTAAATCAGCCTTCTAGTATTTTTTTTAAAAATGTATTTCTATGTAAAGGTGTCTTACCTAGTGTTTTTAATGCCTGTATATGTGCTTTTGTTCCATAACCCTTATTCTTTTTTAAACTGTAATTAGGGTACTGCTTGTCCCATTCTAAGCATAAATTATCCCTATATACCTTTGCAATTATTGACGCACAAGCTATACCATGAGATATCTCATCACCTTTAATTATACTTGTCTGTGAAATATTATCAATATATACCTTTTCTGCATCTATCAAAAGATGATCTGGGATTATTCTGTTATTATTTTTATCTTTAAGATTTTCAACTGCCAATTTCATACTAAGTCTGGTAGCTTCTTTAATATTAATTCTATCCACTTCCATAGAATTTACCCTGCCTATTCCATAAGCTACACATCTTTCCAATATTATATCATAAAGGAATTCCCTTTTCTTGGAAGTTAATTTTTTTGAATCTTTAACTCCATCTATGATAAGTCCCTTTGGCATAATAATAGCACAGGAAACTACATCGCCAAACAAACATCCTCGCCCTACCTCATCAATACAAGCGATAGTTGAAAACCCCTTATCATAAATTCCATTTTCTATTTCTAACAAATTTCGTCACCTTAACTTTCCGGAAGCTCTAGAGTAATTCTACCCATATTCCCTTTTCTGAAATCATCTAAAATAATATTACCAGCTTTAGTATAGTCTATTTCTCCTCCTTTAACAATACATCCACGTATTCTGCCTATTGAATCCAAAATTTCTAAAGCCGTTTTATCCTCCAAATTTACCTTATATCTATCAATTAAAAGTTCCGGATAAATCTTTATCATATCTTCTATAAATCTCAATGCTAAAGTTTCAACATCCAGTATTTCATCTTTAATTGCTCCAGTAAAAGCTAAATTTAACCCGACTTGTTGGTCTTCAAATTTTGGCCATAATATTCCGGGAGTATCCAACAGTTCAAGATTTCCTTTTGTTTTAATCCATTGATTTGATTTCGTAATACCGGGCTTGTTTCCTGTTTTAGCACCGCGCCTTTCTGTTAATGTGTTTATTAGTGTAGATTTTCCTACATTTGGAATCCCTATTATCATTGCTCGAATAGGCAGGTTTTTTACACCCTTTTTGGCATAAGCCAGCCTTTTTTCACTTGTTACTTCATTTGACAGACTAATCAGTTTATCTATTCCTTTTCCTTTTAAAGCATCTATTAGGACTGATGGAATGCTGCTTTTATTAAAAAAATCCTGCCATATTATATTTACTTTTGAATCAGCCAAATCAGATTTATTCAATATAATAACCCTAGCCTTATCGCCAACAATCATATCTATCATTGGATTGCGACTGCTATATGGTATTCTTGCATCTATCAGCTCAAATATTACATCTACCAATTTTAAATTATTTTGGATAGACTCTTTGGTTTTTTTCATATGACCGGGATACCAATTAATGTTCACTAAATCACCTACTTAAAAATAAAAATGGGACTACATAGCCCCATTTATTAGTAATTTCTCTTCTCTTTAATTTTCGCAGCTTTACCTTGTCTGTCTCTTAAATAGTAAAGTTTAGCTCTTCTTACTTTACCTCTTCTAGTTACAACAAGCTTCTCAATTCTTGGAGAATGTATAGGGAATGTTCTTTCAACACCTACTCCATAAGACAATCTTCTTACAGTAAATGTCCTTCTTGCTCCCTCGCCTTGAATTTTTATTACAGTACCTTCATATACTTGAATTCTTTCACGTGTTCCCTCAATAACCTTGTAATGAACTTGAACTGTATCTCCAACATTAAAATCAGGTAAATCATTCCTTAATTGTTCATCTTCAATCATTTTAATTATATCCATAGTTTGTTCCTCCCTTCTCCATAGATGTTCTTGCGATTTACGCAGAGGACCACCCTTAATCAACACTTTGAGTATTATAGCATAACAAAGTTTTATTTACAACAAATTTTTTAATTCATATCTACTCGTAAAGCTTTTAAAATCGCTTCTTCTTCCTTAGTAAATTCAATATTTTCAATTAGATCCGGTCTTTTTTCTAAAGTGGTCTTAATTGATTGATATTTACGCCATTCATTTATTTTCCGATGATTGCCTTCTAAAAGAACATCCGGTACTTTTAAACCATTGAACTCTCTTGGTCTAGTATATTGGGGGTATTCTAGCCATTCATTATAATGTGATTCATCTATAAAAGATTCATCACTTTTTAAGGTCCCCGGAATTAATCTGGTTATACAATCTATGAGGACAAGAGCGGGTATTTCACCACCTGTCAGTACATAATCGCCAATAGATATTTCTTCATCAACAAAATTTTCTATAATTCTATTGTCTATTCCCTCATAATGCCCGCAAAGTAATATTAAATGGCTTTCCTTTGATAGACTATTTGCCATTTTTTGATTTAATTTTTTCCCTTGAGGGGACAAATAGATTACCTTAGAATTTTCATTTTTGACACTATTTATAGCCTCAAAAATGGGTTCAGGTTTCATTATCATACCTGGACCGCCGCCAAAAGGATAATCATCAACTCTTTTGTGTTTATCATTTGAAAAATCCCGTATATTTACATTGTTAATTTGAATTATGTTTTCTTCTATTGCCCTTCCAATTATACTGAATTCATCTAGAATTTGAAAGAATTCAGGAAATATTGTTAATATATCAAACTTCATTCTATCATCCCTTCGATGGGATCAATATAAATGGTTTTTTTATCAATATTTACGTTCTTTACAAATTCCTTTACTGCAGGGATCAAATGTTCTTCATGGCTCTCATCTTTTACAACATAGACATCATTGCTTGCACCTTTAAGTACCTCAACAACTTTGCCAATATAATTATCTTTCATATCGTAAACATGGCACCCTACTAAATCATAAATAAAGTAATGATTTTCAGGTAATATAACCCTATTTGCGTCATCAACATATATTATCTGTTCTTTAAAATTTAAAACATCATTTATATTGTCATATCCTTTGAATTTTATCAACGGTAAACCCTTATGATATTTAACACTTACTACATGTACCTTTAGTTTATCATCACCCACATAAGCAAACTTTAGAATACTAAACCGCTTTGCGTCATCAGTATATGGATAGACTTTCACTTCTCCATTTACACCATGAGTATTTATTATCTTTCCGATTGCAGTATAATCCATCTTTTCACCCGCCAGTAAAGGGATTAATCCCTATTGAATAATTTCAACTACTACTCTTTTATTTTCTTTAATG
>ENA-UOOE01000125-UOOE01000125.1-fermentation-metagenome-genome-assembly--contig:-NODE-125-length-77632-cov-6.736739_pt1 | contig 77632 bp, 66 predicted proteins | sample MGYA00245776_ERZ724021 | MGnify/ENA primary metagenome ERZ724021 (study PRJEB28704, sample SAMN03018321) | fermentation metagenome | biome: anthropogenic terrestrial biome; feature: soil; material... | reverse complement strand
CTTCACTGTCCTCTGTCAATTGTCCTCTGTCCTCTCAAAAATATTGCTTCGCAATTTTTTTAAACTGTGAACTAAATACTTTACCAAATTAGCTGCATCCTGTAGTGGAACCGCAGTCAAGACATACCATACAAGTTCCGCTTTTTACCATTTTAGTACTTGAACAAGTAGGACATACTACACCATAAATTTTTTGACCATCTATTTTTTTTATTTTAGTTTCATTTGCGTTAGTTTTTATGGTATTTAATTCAGGTGAAGAATTACCTAAAACCAAGCTGTCCTTATCGTAATTTTCAGGTTTAACCTGACATCTTGAGTAATCTCCTAATTCTATATCAATTATCTTACTTATAAGGTCTGAAATTGAGGATACATATTTTATATAAGGATGTTTCTGAACAAATCCATAAGGCTCATACTTTTGTCCCCTGAGCATTCGTGATATATCCTGAGGTGGGACATGGTATTGCAGCATAACGGATATTGCTTTAGACAGGGAATTTAGAAGTCCCATTATTATGGTACCCTCTCTATCTGTAGTTATATATATTTCAGATATTTCTCCATTAGAATTTCTATTTACTGTAGTGTATATCTTAACGTCATCTATTTGAGCAGGATGGGTAGTTCCTGTGCGAATTCCAATGATTTTATCTCGCTTTGAATATTTTATTCCTTTTTGTAATTCCTTCACTTTTGATAAAAGTTGGTTATATGTAAAATCTTCTATCTTTATATCATTGGAATCTGATAAAGTGGTATTTAAAGGCTGAGCGGCTTTAGAAGAATCCCTATAAAGGGCGATACCTTTAACACCTAATTTCCAGGAAGTCAGAACTACATCTTTAAAATCTTGTACTGAAGCAGTTTTAGGTAAATTTACAGTTTTAGATACGGAGCCGGATATAAGAGGAGTCAAAGAGGCTACCATCTTTACATGTCCCATAGGATCAATATATCTTTCACCGCTGCCGCATTTATTTGAAGTATCAAATATACTTAGGTGCTCATCTTTTAAATGAGGTGCACCTTCTATTTTGCCATCCAATATTTTTTCATAAGTGTAGTCATTTTCAGATACATTCTCTTTTTCAAGTACATAGGACAGTATGTCTTCTATTTGTTCAGAGGTATAACCTAAGTTTTTAAGAGCAATGGTTATTACCGGATTTATAATAGTCATAAATCCCCCTCCGGATAACTTTTTATAAACAATATGACTGAAAAATGGTTCTATTGAAGTAGCTCCACAGTCCATGGCAAAAGATATGGTCCCTGTAGGTGCTATAACTGAAACTTGGGCATTTCTGTATCCGAATTCACTGCCACTTTTAAGTGCATTTATCCAGCAATTTTTTAAAGCCTTTCCTATGTAAGAAAGTTCTTCTTTTTTTAGAATGCTGTGTTTTACTTTTAATGGAGCATAATTTAGACCTTCAAATTCATTTGAAAATTTATTTCCTAGAATTGCCCGGAGAGACTCCATATCTACACCGGCTGCTCGAGCATGATTCCTTAAAACTCTCATCATATAGGGTTTATTTATTTCAAATTTTTTAAATGAACCTACTTCTTTTGACATGAGGGAGGATATGTAATAGGACTGACCTGTAAGTATTCCCACAAGTGATGCTGCCAGTGTTCTAGCTTCATCTGAATCATAAGGATAACCCATAACCATAAATAATGAGGCTATATTCGATATACCAAGTCCTGTAGTCCTAAAAAGATAAGTTTTTCTAGCTATATCTTCTGTAGGAAATTGTCCCCAGTGAATTGAGGATTCAAGAATGAGTTGAACAAGACTTATTATGTGCAAATATCCTTTTATGTCAAAAGTGTTAGTGGATACATTGTAGAACTTGTATATATTTATAGAAGCAAGATTACAGGAAGTATCATCTAAAAAAGCATATTCTCCGCAGGGATTTGTAGAATTTATTCTGTTATAAGGAGCATTTAATCTTCCATCTTCACCTGCAGGGCAGGTATGCCAGGCGTTAAATGTAGTACTGAACTGAGGTGCAGGATCAGCACATTTCCATGCAGAATTATTAAAGGCATCCCATATATTTTTTACTTTTTCTACCTTATTAAGTTTTGGGTCAACCTTACCAATAAGTTCAATAGTATCATCCGGATTTTCTTCTAATTTATTTACCTTGTTCATAAATTCATCAGAAAATCGTACTGAATTATTGCTATTTTGGCCAGATACAGTTTCGTAAGCTTCACCATCGATATCTGTGTCATATCCCATTTTGCCAAGAGCTCTTACTTTGTCCTCTTCTTTGGATTTCCAGTTTATAAAATCCATTATTTCAGGGTGATTCACATCAAGACATACCATTTTTGCAGCTCTTCTTGTAGTACCTCCAGATTTAATAGCACCTGCATTTTTATCCAATGCTTTTAAAAAACTCATAAGTCCGGAAGAAGAACCTCCACCAGATAATTTTTCACCTTTTGCCCGTATGGTAGAAAAATTGGTGCCAGTTCCGGAACCGCCCTTAAATAATTTTGTCTCTGTGACAAATTGATTTGATATAGAATGTGATCCTAAGAGTTTATCTTCAATAGAAAGTATAAAGCAAGCAGAAGCCTGGGTTCTAGTATAATTATCTTTAGACTCCACTACTTTATTGAGTTGTTCATCAAAGTAGTAACTTCCCTGTTTAGCACCACCTATGCCATAAGACAGTTTAAGACCTGTATTAAACCATTGAGGAGAATTAGGAGCATACATCTGATTTAAAAGCGCATATACACATTCATCATAAAAAATAGAAGACTCTTCCTCTGTTTTTATAAGTCCTTCATCCTTTAGTGATTCGCACCAGAAATTTACCATCCTGTGGGCTACAGATTTCATGCTATTTTCAAAACCATTTTCCCCGGGAACTCCAGCTTTTCTAAAGTATTTAGAAGCTATTATATCACAAGCGTTTTGAGAGTAATTTTCAGGGAATTCTAGATCCTTCATATCAACCAATACTTTTCCTGTTTTATGATCTTTTAAGAAAATGTCAACTTTTTTCCATTTGAATAAATCATATACTGTTTTGTTGTTGTTTTGTTCAAGAGATTTTGTATAGTATCTTTTAAACAAGTCTTTTACGCAGTCCAATTGGCCTACCTCCTAATAATATTTATTTAAGGATTTTTTAATTAAAGCGTTATATGAAATTATTAATTTTCATAAGCATAATTAAATAAAAATACTATATATAGTGTAAATGAAATCTCATTACACTATATATAGTGACTTTGTACTATATTATATGATATATTTTAGAAAAACTCAATTTATGATATATATTATATTTTAGCATATTTTTAAAAAAATATAGTTTTTTTTCTTCATATGTTTTTATTTTGCAGTTAGAATGATTTATAATTTAAATATAGATTTCTAAAATATTAAATGATTAAGGAGAGTAAAAATATGATAAGAAAAATTAAATGTTATGTACCAGATATACATAAAAGCTGTTTTATAGTAGATAATGCAGAAGTTATAGGAAAAGTTAAGCTTTGTGAAGATGTAAGTATATGGTTTGGAGCTGTACTTAGAGGAGATGTAAATGATATATATGTGGGGAAAGGGAGTAACATACAGGACAATTGCACTGTTCATACTAGCGCAGAAAGCGCAGTAGAAATAGGAGAATATGTTACTGTGGGTCATAATGCAGTGATACATGGAGCAAAAATTGGAAATAATTCTTTAATTGGTATGGGTTCTATAATTTTAGATAATGCGGAAATTGGTTCAGAAACTATTATAGGGGCAGGAAGCTTGGTAACTAAAAATAAAAAAATACCTTCAGGTATGTTGTGCATGGGTTCTCCTGCAAAGGTGATTAGGAGACTTACTTTGAAAGAAAAGGAATCCCTTAGACGATCAGCAGAAGGTTATATTGAAAATGCTAGAAATTATAGAGGGTATTAGAGAATAATAAATTAATCACACATTTATAAAGTTTGCATAAAAATAATATAGTAATAATATTTAGGGGAATTGATATGCCAATATTTAAACTGGGTTCCAGAGGTACTCAGGTTATGAAAATACAGGCTGTGCTAAAGAAAATAGGATATAATTTAAAGACCATAGATGGGATATATGGCAGGGAGACAGAAGAGGCAGTTAAAAATTTTCAAAAAAACAACGGTCTAGTTCCTGATGGTATAATAGGACCTAATACTTATAAGGTTGTACGAAATTTTATACTTGGTTATGATACGTATATCGTAAAGCCTGGGGATACATTGTACAATATAGCTAAAAAATATGGAACTCAAGTTTATAAAATAGCAGTAGCTAATCCACAAGTACAAGCATTAGGATTGATTCCAGGAACAATAATTAAGGTGCCTTATAATGTAGACGTAGTGGACACAAATATAAATTATACTTATGATATATTGGAGCAAGACTTAGTGGGGCTGGAAGCTAGATATCCTTTTATAATTATAGGAAATGCAGGACAGAGTGTGCTTGGAAGGAAGATTTATTATGTAAGACTTGGAGTAGGTATCAATGAGGTATTTTACAATGGATCCCACCACAGTCTGGAATGGATTACTACTCCACTTTTAATGAAATTTATAGAAAATTTTGCAAAAGCTTATGCAGAAGGCAGGAATGTAAGAGGCTATAATCCAGCTGATATATGGAAGAGAAGCAGTATATATGTAGTTCCAATGGTAAATCCAGATGGTGTAGATTTAGTTTTAAATGGATTAGGGAGAAGTAATCCATTTTATAATGAGCTTATAAAGTGGAATAAAGGAAATAACGATTTTTCTAAAGATTGGCAGGCTAATAATAGGGGAGTAGATATTAATCATAACTATAATGCAGGTTGGGAGCTTTCAAAAGCTGCAGAACAGAGTTATGGCGTATACGGTCCAGGACCTACTAGGTATTCAGGACCTTATCCTGAATCAGAACCTGAAACTAGGTCTATGGTGGCATTTACAAATAGTCATAATTTCAGATTGGTTTTAGCATATCACAGCCAGGGTGAGGTTATTTACTGGCAGTACAATGCACTTACACCTCCAGAATCAAGGAGGATAGGAGAATTGTTTGCCAGGGTAAGTGGATATAGGTTGGAACAGACTTCAGGAATAACATCTTATTCAGGATATAAGGATTGGTTTATAAAAAGCCACGGCAGGCCTGGCTTTACTATAGAAGTTGGCAAGGACACCAACCCACTTTCAATAAGCCAATTTCCAAAGATATATAATGACAATGAGGAACTTCTTTTGTTAGCCTCAGTTATATAAGTACCTATTTATATATATCTACTAAAAGACCACTTATATCGTCTATAGTAGCTGCCACATTTAAGTTATCTTTTTGTTCACTCATGAGCATGCTGGTTAGATCCTCTAATTTACTATCTATAGTATCTACAGTTATAAAATATTGGGTTTGCCAGAAGCTTATATCTTTTTTTACACTGTACATGTAGCTTAAGACGGATTCAAGGTATTCTTTTATCATTTTTTTATAAGCTTTTACATCTGCATAGCATTTTGTTATGGCAAGTCTGTTTCCTCTCTTTTTTATACTATCAAACATATTTTTAAGTTCCTGCTCTGACTTTTTATCCATTTGTGAGTTAAAACTCTGGGAAAAGTCTTTTTTAACAGATATATTTTTATTACTTGAAGAAGGTTTAGAAGTTACGCCAATTCTAGAAATTTCCATAATAATCCTCCACCTCTTTATTTATAGTGATTCTAGTTTAAGAATTAATTTAGAATCACTATAACAAAATATCATATACTTATTATATATAATATTTTGTCAAAAATATAGTTAATTGTATTTAAAATTAAATTAAAATATATATTTTTTAATTTTGAAAAACATATAAAAACAATAATTACATAATAAGACAAATTATCCTGTACAGTATAATTTTATTACAATAATAATTATTTAATGTGCATAAGATTATAGTGAATTCAAAAAATAGAATGGAAGGCAGGGGATTTTATGTGGTATAAAAAAAGCATTGAAGAAATAACAAAAAAATTGAGCACAGATGTAATAAATGGGTTAACATCTGAGGAAGCTTCAGCTAGAATAAAAAAATATGGCGAAAATAAGCTAATTGAAAAAAAGAAGAAATCAATTTTAAAGCTTTTATTTGAACAAATAAATGATGTACTTATATATATATTACTTGCAGCGGCAGTGGTTTCAGCGGCACTTAGTGAAATAAGTGATGCAATCATAATAATGGTTGTAGTTGTATTAAATGCGGTAATAGGGATAATTCAGGAATCAAAAGCAGAAAAAGCATTGGATTCTTTAAAAAAATTGTCTGTACCTAAAGCATTGGTTAAAAGAAATGGAGAAGTTATAGAGATTTCTTCTGAAAACCTAGTAATAGGAGATATAGTCATATTAGATGCGGGTAAGTATGTTCCTTGTGATTTGAGACTAATAGAAACTGTAAATTTAAAAATAGAAGAATCTGCTTTAACGGGGGAATCTGTACCTTCTGATAAGTATGTAGAAGATATTTTAGAGGATCAAGATATAGCGCTTGGAGATCAAAAAAATATGGCATTTATGTCTACTTTAGTAACTTATGGAAGAGGAGTAGGTGTGGCTGTAGCAACTGGAATGGATACTGAAATAGGTAAAATAGCCAAAATGTTAGATAATGATGAGAAAAATTTAACGCCTCTTCAAAAAAAGTTAGGTGAACTTGGTAAAATACTAGGTATTGTGGTAATTATAATATGTGCACTTATGTTTTTAACAGCTATAATTCAAAAGAGAGATTTATTTGAGATGTTTTTAACGGCTATAAGTTTAGCTGTAGCTGCTATTCCTGAGGGTTTGCCAGCTATGGTTACTATAGTGCTTGCAGTAGGAGTACAGAGGATGATAGGCAAAAATGCAATAATTAGAAAACTACCAGCTATAGAAACACTCGGTTCTGTAAATATAATATGTTCAGATAAAACCGGGACTTTGACTCAGAATAAGATGACTGTTACAAAATTTTATGCAGATAATATTTTAAATAAGATTTCAGCCATTGATTTAAAAAATAACATACATAAAGCACTTATAGAAAATATGGTACTTTGTAATGATGCTACTTATTCTGAAAGTTCTAAAACTGGAGATCCTACTGAAATTGCACTTTTAGAAATGGGTGTTAAATTTAATGTATTTAAAGGTAATGAAAGTAAGGAACACAGCAGAGTAAATGAAATACCTTTCGATTCGGATAGAAAGCTTATGACTACCTTAAATAAATATGGGGATAAGTATCATGTAATTACAAAAGGTGCAGTAGACAATTTAATTAAAATTTGTAATCATATATATTTAAAGGGAGAAGTTGTTTCTTTTACAGAAGAATTAAAGTCAAATGTAATTAATGCTGCAAATTCTATGTCAAACGAAGCACTTAGAGTTTTGGCTGTTGCTTTTAAAGTTATAGATTTATCTAAAATCGAAATTAATTCCATGGAAAGTGAATTGACATTTGTGGGGCTTGTGGGAATGATAGATCCGCCTAGAGAAAATGTAAAAAAATCTATAGATGAGTGTAAAAAATCTGGCATAGGAGTAGTTATGATAACCGGGGATCATAAAAATACCGCTTTTGCCATAGCAAAAGAACTTGGCATAGCAGATCATGAATCTCAGACTATATTAGGATCCGAGTTTGATAAATTATCAGAAAAAGATATACATGATAGAATCGATAACATAAAAGTTTTTGCAAGAGTGTCTCCAGAGCATAAAGTAAATATAGTAAAGGCATTGAAGAAAAAAGGAAATATAGTATCCATGACAGGAGATGGTGTAAATGATGCACCTTCATTAAAAACTGCAGATATAGGTGTAGCTATGGGAATTACGGGAACAGATGTAGCAAAAGGTGCTGCGGATATGGTGCTTACAGATGATAATTTTTCAACTATTGTTGAAGCTGTAAAGCAAGGAAGAAACATATATAATAATATAAGAAAATCCATAGTATTTCTTCTTTCATGCAATATAGGAGAAATAATAGCACTGTTTATAGCAATAGTTTTGGGATGGCCTACAATTTTAAGACCAATTCATATCCTTTGGGTAAATCTTATAACGGATAGTCTTCCAGCTTTAGCACTTGGGGTAGATCCTGATGATCCTGATATAATGAAGGAGAAACCTAGAGATCCACGTAAAGGATTGTTTTCAGGGAAGAGTGGAGTATTTTTGGTAGTAAATGGTATTTTAATAGGAGTACTTACCCTAGTTGCCTTTTATATAGGGACTAAGTTGTATCCTAATTCACTTATACATGCTCAGACTATGACTTTTGTAGTGCTGAGTGTATCACAATTATTTTATACTTTGAGCATTAGGCATGATGAAAAATCTATGTTTGAAATTGGAATTTTTAGTAACAAATACTTAATAGGTGCCATAATTATCGGTATAATAATGCAAAGTATAGTTATTACAGTACCATTCTTGGCTTCTGTATTTAAAGTGTTTAAACTTACAATAAATGATTGGGTATTTGTATTATTACTTTGTTTGATACCTCTTTTAGTAAATGAAATTATAAAGCTTGTTTATAGAAAATCAGTGAAAAATGTTTCATAAAAAATGTAAAGTTTGTAAGCAAAAAATCAACTTATATTCCGGATATTTCTTAAGTTAAAAACTAAGAATTAATAATGAATAGTGAAGGTCGATTTTTCTCCACTATGCTGCGAAAAATCTTAAAATAAAAAAGCTTATTGAAGCTTTGCTTCTATAAGCTTTTTTTAGATTTTCTGCAGCTTTAGCGGAAGAAAATCATCCATAACTATTGATTTCTCATTATTAATTATTAACTGATGGAACCTTGATTAGAATACCCATGTTATTTGTTGTCTTTAAGCTTTGTTCCGTTTTCATCTTGTAGGATAAGGTGTCTTTTCATAAGTCCACCTAGAGCATTTTTAAAATAATTTTTACTTTCATGAAATGTATTTCTTATATCTTCTGGAGAACTTTTATCATTATATGGCATAAATCCATTATGATTTTTTAAATAGTTTAATATAGATTCCTCTAAAGATAATCTTTCATTTTTAGGTGTTTTCCTAGGAGAGAGTCCTAACTTACCATCTTCATATATTTTTTTTATCCTTAAGTTAAGTTCATCTCCAGGATGAATATCTGTAAAATATTCATTGTTTAATATAACCCCTCGATAAAGATTGTCTACAGCTACCATAGCACTGTTATTGGTTTGAAATCCATAAATAGTACCCTTTACTTCACTGCCAAGAGAATACTTTTCATCATCTTCATTTTCTAGGATAAGCAGATATCTATCTATATCTGTAGTAGCTGCGATTCTATCAGTTCTATCTACATATAGATAGAATAAATAAGATTTTTCAGGAATTAGCTTATACTTTTGCTCTGCTAAAGGTACGAGCACATCTCTTTCTAAACCGATATCTACGAAACTGCCAAAACTAGTATTACCTACTACCTTCAAATAGGCAAGCTCACCTACTTCGGCTTTAGGTTTTTTTAAAGTGGATATTATTCTATCTCTTGAATCCTTATATATGAATGCGTTGACTTCATCGCCAATAGAAATGGTATCTTCAGTAATATTACCTTTAGGAAGAAGTATATCGTCTTTAGTTCTACCTGTTTCTGCATCTAAGTAGTATCCAAAACTTGCTTCCCTGACTATTTTCAGTTTGTTAAATTTCCCTATTAGTATCAACTATATTTTCACTCCCCTGTAATGTTTAAAATACTTCTACTTCAAACATATTATATAATAATATTATAGTTACTGCCAGTTAAGTTAGTATTTAAAATCAATTCTACAATAAGAACCTTACCAAAATATATTTACATACAATTGTAGTTGTTTTTTTGAGATCCAGCATTGGCGGTTTTCTCTAGAATATTTTCTCTCAAAAACATCTTATAGATACGGGCATTTTATATACTTTAGAAAATAAATTAGATTTTTCGCTAATTTTTTCTGGTATATACTCACAACCTTGCCCTGCAATTTTAATTTTCAAAGTTTCATTCTCCAATTTGATTTCCTCCAAAGAAATGTTTAAGTTATGTTTATGATCTAAAGCATCTGCAATCCGTAATAGAGCTATTAATTTTAGCAATTTCAACTTTAATCTATTCGAACAAAATTCTATACATTTATCGATAGATTTTCCATGACTACTTGCTACTGCTGCAAGAAGAATGCGAGTTTCATCAGGAAGCGTATTTAAAGCAGGTTCTTTCAATATAATATTTTTTGTATACTTATGGTGTTTTTTCTTCTGGATAAAATATCCTACATCATGAAGTAGAGCACTGTATTTTAAAAAAATTCTGTCCTCTTTTAAAAATTGATAATCTTGGTTCATAAAATCAAATAAGGCGACAACATAAGATGATACTTTTTTTTCATGAAATACAATATTATGAACATTATATTTTTCTATAATTTCAAATACCTCATTTTCACTTAAATAGCTGCTAACATTTAACATATATTTCCCCTTTTACAATAAATTCATCATATTATATGAGATCATTGGGAGAAATATGTAACATTCACTATAATAAATTTTCGATTAAAACTAGAAATTACCTTGATTTAATGATTAACTTCTTACCAGAAATTTTTTCAAAAGTTCCAGCACAATCTAGAGCCTGATTTAGTTCTAAAAACGGATCTGTTTTAGATTTAACACTTATAATTACATTATCTGATTCTATAACACAGGATACATTACTTACGTTACAATTTAGACCGCTATCTAAATTGTCACAAACCCTCACTAGTAGTGCTAGCTTTTCAATAACTTCTATATCTTCTCCAGTTATTATTTTTCCGTACTTCTTTAAATCTATTTTAAAATCATTTTTTCTATGAAGAGTAGCTATATATGCAGCCATTAGCTGTTCCTTATGTGATAAACCGTTTATTTTAGAATTTAAAATTATATAAAAAGAATGGGCAGGGTGATTATAATAGCTTATACGTATTCCACAGTCATGAAGAAGTGCAGCTGTTTTTAAAACTTTATAGAAATCATCATCTATATTTAGTATTGACTTAAGGTTATTATATAAACATTCAGTAAGTTCCCATACTTGTTTGGCATGATTTAGATTCATTTCATAGTTAAATATATGATTATTTATTGAAAAACCTAAAACATCCTCTAAAGGCTTGTTACTCCTCAAAATGTATTCATAAATAAGTCCTTCTCTAATCCCACATCCACTTACATAGAGTTCTTTTAAATCTAAAAATTCAAATAAAGTAACTACAGCACCGACAGCACCTAAAAATATATCTGCCCTATTTTTTGATAATCCTTTTATTTTTTTTCGTTCTATGTGATCTTTTACCTTGGACATATTGTATATTTCCATTACTTCATCTATATCTATTTGATAATTATGAAGATTAACTATAGGATAAGCATTCTTTTTTCGACTAATCTTTGCTATATTTCGAAATGTTCCTCCTATACCAACTAAGGGAAGGCTCTTTATTTCTCTTAGCCATGGAATGTCTTTATAGAAAGAAAGTATAAATTTTTTTAAATCCTTTTCTGTTTTTTCGTCCATAGCTTTACTTAAAGAAAATCTTTCTGTCAGGTTTATTGCACCAAAAGGTAGACTAATAGAATGTTTAAGATTTCTATTCTTAACCCAAATAAGTTCTGTACTACTGCCACCAATATCCATTAAAAGTGCATTAGAAATATCCATACTATTTATATTGCCAAAATAGTCATAGTAAGCCTCTGATGTACCTGGTAACACTCGAATTTCAATATTTAATTCTGATTTAACTCTATTTATGAAATCTAATTGATTTGACGCCTTACGTACCGCTTCTGTTGCCACTGCTATAATTTCTGTTACACCTTGTGCTTTACATAAACATTTAAAAAACGATAATGTTTTTATAGCCTTTTCAATTTTTAAAGGGTTTAACTCTCCATAAATAGTCATATCTTTTCCAAGGCGTACAGTTTCCTTTACTTCATCTATTATACTAAAACAATCATTTTCATTAATTTGCACTAGTACCAATCTCATTGAGTTTGACCCTATATCAATAATTGCTATTTGCTTCATTTTTACCTCCTTTTCGCAGGCATCCTAAAAACACTTTAATTATTTTTAAGTGCATATATTATGCCTATAACAAGAAATACATAATATGAATAAACTTATCTCTAATTTTATTGAATATCTAAGATATTTGCAACAACTTAATTGGGTAATACACAATAATAATCTATATGTTAAAGCTATGTTAATTATAAGTTAAGTATGTTTAGAATATGTAAGTTTTCGACAATAAGTCTTAAAAATATACTATAATTAAAAAAATGACGTGTAGAAATTATCATAATAAATACATATATTTATTTGAAAAATATATGTATTTAGGAGGGGAGGTTTTTATGAAAAAAATCAAAGAGGCAAATGCTATTGCTGCCATTGACATAGGATCTAATTACTTAAGAATGAGTATTGCAGAAATTAACACAGATGAAGTTATAAAAATTCTAGAAGATGTAATCAAACCTATAAACATAGGTAAGGACACTTTTACCTCGAAAAAAATTTCTATACAGACTATGCATCAAACCTGTTATCATTTAAAAAACTTTACACAATTGATACGAGATTATAGAGTAAAATCTTATAAAGCCATTTCTACTAGTGGAATCAGAGAAGCTGAAAATAAGCAATACATTTTAGAACAAATAAGGCTTCGAACAGGCTTAAATGTTGAATGTATTAATGCTACTCAAGAACGTTTTTTTATGATAAAAGCAATTAACTACAATTCTAATTTAAACAGTTTAAAACAAGTATTAGTTGTAAATATTACCTCAGGTGCTGTTGAAGTATCAATTTATGAAAAAGGACGGTTAAAATTTATTGAACAGTCAAAAATAGGATCTTTACGCCTTAGAGAAACTCTAGGTGAATTAGAATCAAAAACATTAGATTTTCCTGCAATAATGGAGCAGTTTATTGAAAATAAACTTTATTCAATAAAATCTACTATAGAAAACCTTAATTTTGAATGTTTAGTAGGCCTGGGAGGAGAGCTTAAAACAATTTGGAAAATTATAAGGGCAAAGAGTAATTCTAATAATCAAAAACATTTTTTAAAAGATGGTAACTTCATAAAAAGAGAAGATTTTATGCAATTATATAAACATATTCGAAGAATGACAAATGATCAAATAAGATTTACGTACGGTGTTTCTTATAAAGTTGCTGAGTTGCTTTTGCCTTCAATTTTAATTTTTCATTGCTTCCTTAAAATAACTAAAAGTAAAAATATACAAATTCCAATGACATCCCTAAGAAAAGGCATTTTATATGACCTAGCAGAGGATTTACTCGATATTAATAAGAAAAAAGAATCCCAAAATTATATTATTAGTTCTGTGTGGTATATTGCTGAGAAATATAGAATTAATAAAAAGCATGCAGCTTTTGTTGAAAAAATTGCTTTATCTATATTTGACCAAACTAAAAAGCTTCATAAACTTGGAGAAAAGGAAAGACTTTATTTACAGGTGGCCTCTATTCTTCACGATGTAGGAATTTTTGTAGATGCCTGTAACCATTGTATTCAATCCTATAATATAATTTGCAATCAGAATATTATTGGATTTTCTGATAAAGACTTACAGTTAACGGCCAACATAGCAAGATATCATTCCGAAGAAACTCCAAAGCAATCCCACAAAGATTATTATATTTTATGTGATCAGGATAAAATGACTGTTTCTATTTTATCTGCTATTTTAAAATTAGCAGAAGCTTTAGATATATCTCACCTTGAAAAAATAAAAGAGTTGAAATTGACATCAGATAAAGACTTACTTTATTTCAATTTAAACTCTGAAGAAGATATTGTTTTAGAAGAATGGAATTTTATGCGTAATTCAGATTTCTTTGAAGAAGTATTAGGAGTAAAACCCATGATATAATCTGAGAAAGGAAGAAAAAATGAGTATTTATCGTTCACCTGAAAATTTCATAAACAGAGAATTAAGTTGGATAGAGTTCAACAAAAGAGTTCTAGAAGAGGCTCAAGATACCAGTAATCCACTTTTTGAAAGGTTAAAATTTGAATCCATTGTAAGTTCTAATTTAGATGAATTTTTTATGATACGTGTAGGTTCCTTATCAGATCAGATTGCTGCTGGATTTAACAAACCAGATGCTGTTGGATTAACTCCAATAGAAGAAATGAATAAAATATCTATACATGTTCATAAGCTAGTTTATGACCAATTAAATTGTTATAATCGATCTTTGAAACTAGCTTTAAGAAAGGAAAATATATTTTTCTTAAAACCTAAAAAATTTAATCGAGAACAATATGAGTACATTGAAGACTATTATTTAAAAAACGTTTATCCTGTATTAACACCTATGGTAGTTGATAACAGCAGGCCTTTTCCATTAATTTTAAATCGCAGCTTAAATATTGGCTTATTACTTCAAAAAAATGAGGGTACTAATGAATATACTTTTGCTACTATCCAGGTTCCATCAGTATTAGAAAGAATCATTGAGATTCCTTGCAATAATGGAAAATCCTTTGTGTTTTTAGAAGACATCATCAAAATGAATTTAAACTTTCTATTTACTAATTATAAAATCATAGCTTCAAGCTGCTACCGCATTACACGTAATGCTGATTTAACTTTAGATGAAGAAGGAGCAGAAGATTTATTAGAAGCTATTGAAGAATCACTAAAACAGCGTAAATGGGGAAATGAAGTAAGACTAGAATTTGAAATTGGCATTGATAAAGTGTTACTTCATATTCTTGAAGAAGAACTGGAAATTTTAAAAGATCAAGAATATGAAATTAATGGGCCTATTGATTTAACTTTTTTAATGAAACTTACTAAAAAAACAGGATATAGTCATCTAGAATATGCTCCCATGAAACCTCAAATTCCACATGAGTTTTTAAAAACTAAAAATATATTTGAGGCAATTTCAAAGAAAGATATTTTATTACACCATCCTTACGAATCTTTTGATCCAATTATTAATTTGGTAAAACAGGCAGCTGCAGATCCAAATGTTTTAGCAATAAAACAGACTTTATATCGTGTAAGTGGAAAATCCCCTATTATAGAAGCTTTAATTAATGCTGGGGAACAGGGCAAACAGGTTACAGTTTTAGTTGAATTAAAAGCAAGGTTTGATGAGGAAAACAATATTATTTGGGCCAAGCGCCTAGAAAAGGCAGGTTGTCATGTAATTTATGGCTTAGTTGGGCTTAAAACTCATTGTAAAATATTACTCGTTGTTCGTAAAGAAAATACTGGGATTAAGCGCTATGTTCATTTAGGTACAGGTAATTATAATGATGTCACAGCAAAATTATATACAGACTTAGGGTTGTTTACCACAAATCCTTATATAGGTTCAGACGCTTCTGCCATATTTAATATGCTATCGGGTCACTCTCATCCAACTGATTTATATAAATTAAGTTTGGCACCTTTAAATTTAAGGGAGCGTTTCCTTTACATGATATCTCAAGAGACAGAAAACGCAAGTATGGGTAAACCTGCTAAAATTATTGCAAAAATGAATTCTTTAGTAGATACGCAAATTATCAAAGCTTTATATAAGGCCTCAAGTGCTGGGGTAAATATCCATTTAATTGTACGTGGAATTTGCTGTCTAAGACCAGGTATTTCAGGAATAAGTGAAAATATAACCGTAAGAAGCATTGTTGGAAGACTTTTGGAACACAGCCGTATTTATTGTTTTTACAACGATGGAGATGAAACAATATATCTTTCCAGTGCAGATTGGATGGATAGAAATTTAGATAGAAGAGTAGAAATGTTATTTCCGGTTGAAGATAAAAGTGCAATATCTAAAATAAAACAGATTTTAGATATATCTTTATCAGATACAGTAAAGGCTAGAATTTTAAATACAGATGGATCTTATACTAGAATTGATAGAAGGGGAAAGGAGAGTGTCAATAGTCAGCAAGTTTTCTATAACATTACAATAAAAAATAACTATGATGAACAAATATTATTACAATATAATAAGGATTATTGGGTTGAAAATGGATTTAAACCCAAGTTATCTAATTTTGTAGAGTAATAAAATATTAAAAAAATTGACATGTTAATTTTTTAATAACCTAAATTTAATATAAGGCAGTTATTTAACTGACTATAAACTTAGTATACGAGGAGTGTGAATTATGATAATTAGTTCTGAAAAAAATTTTTTTAAAAAAATTGAATCATTTGATAAGGCTATGATTGAAACTATTAAGACTAATATGGATATATTTGAATTTGAAGATGAGAAGTATACAATTTGTTCAAATGGTGTATTTGTACAAACTTTAATTAATGACAGGATATTATATCGTATTTTTATTGATGAGTATAAAAATGGCGCTTCTATACACTATGATTTGTTCAAATGTTTACATAACTAGTATTTGTGTAACTTGTTTTTGATATAAAATTTCTATGCAGCTTTGAAGCAAAATGTAATATAAAGATAGGGTATTGTACTTAAAATTAGTGATGAGATTAAGTTACAATACCCTGTTTTTAACTTTTTTTCTATCTTTAGCTATATTTTACTCCTCCTGAGTAAAAACTATCCTTGTATGGTTTACACTTACCTAGATCAAAAGGCAATTTATTAGAATTTAAGATTAAACTTACAAATAGCTTTAAATTTGTTTTACATCACGTATAATATAAAGTATATAAAGTATATATAGAAGTTAAAAAATTATTGAGGAGGAAAATATATGTCATCAATGGATTTTGTAAGGGTATCTGCAGCATGTCCTTTAACGAATGTAGCAGATATAGATTTTAACTTAAACAATATAAAGCTGTGCATAGATAGAGCTCTAGAGCAAAAGTCAAAGCTTGTAGTTTTTCCGGAGCTTTGTATAACCTCATATACTTGTGGAGATCTTTTTGAGCAGCAGCTGCTTTTGGGAAAATGTGTAGAAGCTCTAAAGGAGCTGTGTGATTACTCAAAAGACAGGGACATACTAATAGCAGTAGGATCACCTCTTACATATAAGTGCTGTCTTTATAACTGTGCATACATAATATTTAAAGGAAATATTTTAGGTATTGTTCCTAAAAGTTATATTCCAAATTATGAGGAATTTTACGAAAAAAGATGGTTTACAGAGGGGTTAAAAGTTATAGATGAGAAGGTTAATTTTTATTTTCAAGACAATATACCCTTTGGAACAAATTTAATATTTACCTGCGGTACTTTTAAATTTGGAATTGAAATATGTGAAGATTTATGGACAGTAGTACCTCCAAGCAGTTATCTATGCCTTATGGGTGCAAATATTATAGGAAATCTCTCTGCATCTAATGAAGTTGTAAGTAAATCGACTTATAGGAGAGACTTAATATCATCTCAAAGTGCTAGATGTATGTGTTCTTATATATATTCATCCTGTGGAGTTTTTGAATCTTCTACAGATTTAGTATTTAGTGGTGATATGTGTATTTCTGAAAATGGAGCAATGCTAAAGTCTGGTGAAAGATTTAAAAGAGAAAATCAAGTTATTACTACAATTGTAGATTTAGGACGATTAACTGCGCAGCGTTTAAGAAATGTAAGCTTTAGGGATAGCGTAAAATTATTTTTGGATAAACCTGTAGAAATAAATTTTCAATTTGAAACTATGGATTATGGAAAATTTGATAGAGATATTGACAAACATCCTTTTGTACCTGCAGGTAGAGATGAAAGGGAAATTAGATGTAGGGAAATATTTAACATACAAACTTCTGCTCTTGCTAAAAGAGTAAGCCATACCAATTCAAAAAAAGCGGTTATAGGTATATCGGGTGGACTTGATTCTACCTTGGCTTTGCTTGTTACAGTGAAAACTTTTGATATGTTAAAGATCTCGAGAGACAATATAATAACTGTTACTATGCCAGGGTTTGGCACTACAGATAGAACTTATAACAATGCAGTAAATCTATGTAAAAGCTTAGGAACAGAACTTAGAGAAATAAATATAGTAGATGCATGTCTTCAACATTTTAAAGATATATCACACGACAGAGAGATACATGATGTAACTTATGAGAATGTTCAGGCAAGGGAAAGGACACAGATTATAATGGACATAGCAAATAAAGAAGGTGGGCTTGTAATTGGTACAGGTGACCTTTCTGAGTTGGCACTTGGATGGTGTACTTATAACGGTGATCATATGTCTATGTACAGTGTAAATTGTTCCATACCTAAAACGTTAGTAAGATATTTAGTAAGATATGTAGCAGATAAAGAGGTATCAAAAAATATATCGGATATTTTGATAGACATACTTGATACTCCGGTAAGTCCAGAACTTTTGCCTAAAGATAAAAATGGTAAGATAGCTCAGAAAACAGAAGATATAGTGGGACCATATGAACTTCATGATTTCTTTTTGTATTATTTTGTTAGACATAGTTATTCACCTGGAAAGATATTGTTTTTGGCAAAACAAGCTTTTAAAAATGATTATGATAACGATGTTATTTGTAAATGGTTAAAAGTATTTATAAAAAGATTTTTCACTCAGCAATTCAAGAGATCGGCGATTCCAGATGGGCCTAAAGTAGGTACTGTAAGTTTATCTCCTAGAGGAGATTGGAGGATGCCATCAGATGCTAGCTTTAATTTATGGATGCAAAAATAAAATTTTTATAAATTCAGCTTTATTGATGAATAGATATAGTATACTATTTATAATATAAGGGTAGAAAAAACTTATAGGTTACTTTTTTAACCGGGCGAAAAAGGCAATATGAAAAAATTTGATAAAGGGGGGGGAAAATTTACATGTTTAATCTTATTTTATGGACTGTAATTGGTTTAGTAGCCCTATTTGTAGATATGGTAACAAGTGCTTTCCTATTTGTATGGTTTACCATAGGAGCAATTGCCGCCATTGTAGCAGGAATATTAAAATATTCTTTTATAGTTCAACTTGTAGTATTTTTAGTAGTGAGTATAGTGCTTATAGTTGTTTGTTATCCAATAGTTAAAAAAAATATTAAAAAATCTATAAAGCCTACTTTGCTTAGGGAAAAAACCTATGTGGGGAAAAAAATTACTATAGATGCGGAAATGGTAAAAAATAATGGAATAAAGATTGATGGAGTGTACTGGAATATAAAAGATGAAGGATATACTATTAAGGATGGGGACACAGTAAGAATAGTTGGAATGGAAGGAAATAAACTTATTATAAAAAAGGAGATGTAAATATGGTAAGTAAAATTTTTATTTTGATTGTACTTGTAGCTATTATTGCAATAATAATTTCTTCTATGAAGGTAGTAAATACCGGTTATGTAACTATTATAGAAAGATTTGGACAATTTCATAGGGTACTGGAACCAGGATGGCATTTTCTAATTCCATTTATTGATTTTGCAAGAAGAAAAGTCTCAAATAAACAGCAGATATTAGATATTGAACCTCAAAGTGTTATAACTAAGGACAATGTAAAGATATCTATTGACAATGTTATTTTTTATAAGATATTAAGTGCTAAGGATGCTATATATAATATAGAAGATTACAAAGCAGGTATAGTTTTTTCAACTATAACCAATATGAGAAATATTGTGGGAGATATGAGTTTAGATGAAGTTCTATCAGGAAGAGATATAATAAATGGAAAGCTTTTAAAAGTAGTAGATGAGATAACAGATGCCTATGGTATAAAAATATTGTCTGTGGAAATTAAAAATATTATTCCTCCAGCTGAAATTCAACAGGCTATGGAAAAACAAATGAGAGCAGAACGTGATAAAAGAGCTGTTATACTTCAAGCAGAAGGTCAAAAACAAGGCGATATAGCAAGAGCTGAAGGTGGAAAACAAGCTAAGATACTTCAAGCTGAAGCTGAAAAGGAAGCAAATATAAGAAGGGCTGAAGGCTTAAGACAATCTCAAATGTTAGAAGCAGAAGGTAAGGCAAAAGCAATAGAATCTGTAGCAGTAGCAGAGGCTAAGGCTATCCAACTTGTTAACAGGGCTATAATTGATTCAGGTACAGATGAAAAGGTAATAGCAATTAAGCAGGTAGAAGCATTGAAGGAAATGGCTAAAAATCCGGCAAATAAATTGATATTGCCAAATGAAGCCATATCCTCTCTCGGAAATATGGCAGCAATAGCAGATATGCTCCAGAAAAAGTAATTTTTTATAGGATTCTAAGTAAATTAACTTAACTTTCGTAGTTTAAAAATAATATGAAGTAATCAATTCACAATGCACGATGCACAATTCACAATTAAGGAAGATTTTCTGTTGTTACAGAAAATCTAAAAATTAATGTTCATACTACTTAGTTTTTAGATTTTTCATAGTACTCGCGAAGAAAAATCTACCGAAATTGTGCATTGTTAACTGTGCATTGTGAATTAATTTATATCCCATTATTTTTATATTAAGTTAAAATTTTGTTATGTGCAAAAGTTGAGTAAATTAACTTATAAACTTTATATAATTGAAATATGGGGGAAATCTATGTGAAAAAAGTTTTAATAGTGGAAGATGAGGCTTCTATTAGAGGATTTTTAAAAATAAATTTTAAAAGAAACAAGTTCATAGTGATAGAAGCAAGTTCGGGAGAAAGAGCTTTAGAAAAGGCAAGGCTTGAAAATCCCATAGTTACAATATTAGATGTAATGCTTCCTGGAATGGATGGATTTAAGACTTGTGAAATACTTAGAAGAGAATTTCCTAAGATGGGTATAATAATGCTTACAGCCAGAAGTCAGGACACGGACAAGATAATGGGCTTTGGATTTGGAGCAGATGACTATGTAGTAAAGCCTTTTAATCCTCAGGAGTTAATAGCCCGGGTAAATGCACTTTTGAGGAGAATAGGAATTCAAAGTGATAGTAAAAATGAAGTGCTTGTATCAGGTGAGTTTAAGATAGACGATGGTGCCATGAAGGCCTATAGAAATGGACAGGAATTAGAACTTACCCCCAAAGAATACATGTTAATGAAAATATTTATAGAAAATCAAGGAAAAGCTTTGAATAGAAATGAACTTTTAAGTCTTGTCTGGGGATATAGCTATCCTGGAGATACAAAAATAGTTGATGTAAACATAAGAAGGCTTAGGGAGAAAATAGAGGAAAATTCTTCAAAACCAAAGTGCATTGAGACTGTATGGGGAGTAGGATATAGGTGGAGAAAAAAATAACATGTTAAGTGGAATAAAGGAAAGAATGATAGGAGGCTATTTATTTATAATAATTTTTACTGTAGTGATAATTGAATCTTTTTTAATATTTTCCATTAGCAGATACTATTATAAAAATATGGAGAATATGGTTTCTAATCAGATAAAGGTTTCCGTAGACTTTTATAATAGTTATCTAGCTTCTTCCAGTTTAAAAAAAAATATAAGTGACAATGCAGATATATTTTGGAAAAATACTTCTGCAGAAGTTCAAGTAATAGATGTTTCAGGAAGAATGCTTATGGATTCTATAGGAAACTTTATACCTGGCAAAGTGAATGGCGAAGACATAAAAGATGCTTTAAATGGAGATTTAGGCATTTCTATAGAAGCAGATAAAAAAACTAGTGAAAAAGTGCTGTATGTATCTAAAGCTTTAAAATCCAATGGAAAAGTTGAAGGAGTACTTAGATTTGTCACTTCTCTTTCAGAAGTGGACACGATAATAAAAAAAATATCTTTTATGCTCATATTTATAGGAATTGCAGTAATAATAATGGCAGGAATTATAAGCGTGTTCATTTCAAATAGTATAACAAGACCGGTAAGAGAGGTTACAGCTATGGCAAGAAAAATGGCTGATGGAAGATTTAATGAGAGAATTGAAAAGAAAAGAGATGATGAGATAGGGGAACTATTTGATGCACTAAATTTTATGGCAGATGAAATATTAAAAAATGAGAAGCTAAAAAATGAATTTGTAGCCTCCGTATCCCATGAACTCAGAACCCCACTTACATCTATAAAGGGATGGGCTTCTACTATGAGAACTGGAGATTTCAGTGATAGGGAAGAATTAGAAACTGGACTTGAGATAATAGAAAATGAAAGTGATAGGCTAACTAAAATGGTAGAAGAACTTTTAGATTTTTCCAAATTTGTATCTGGTAAAATTACACTGAAAAAAGATTATGTAGATATAAAAAATACTATAGAATATATAAAAAAACAGTTTTCGCTAAGGGCATGGCGACAAAATATAAACTTTTCTGTAAAAGTTCAGGATAATATGCCTTTGGTTTTACTGGATGAAAATAGAATTAAACAGGTGCTTAACAATTTGCTGGACAATGCTTTTAAATTTACACAAGAAAGAGGAAGGGTAACTTTAAAGGCTTTCATAAGAGATGAAAACTTAATTGTGATAGTAGGTGATACTGGAATCGGGATACCTGAAGATGAACTTCCAAAAGTCACTGAGAAGTTTTTTAAAGGCAAAAGTGACAAGTGCAGCAATGGAATAGGATTATCAATATGCAAAGAAATAGTTTCACTTCATGGAGGAAAAATTGAGATAACAAGTGAATTGGTTAAGGGAACTGAAATAACTTTGACCATTCCAGTAGAAGACAACTAGAATTTTAGAAAAGGTGATATTTTTGAAAAAGCTTACTGCACTTATTGGTATTTTAGTTGTATGTATAGTATTTGTAGTGTATAAAAATATAAATTCTTCTCTTAATCCCAACATTGTTCCCGTAAAGAATATAAATTTACCTATTGCAGGAACATGGATTTTAGATAAATATGTATTTACAGGCGACTCTTCTATTCCTGAGGACAAGGCTAAAAGTATGATAGGTGAAAAGGCTCAATTCAGTGATAAGGGAGTATACTTTGATAATTTGATATGTAAAAATCCTAGTTTTAAAGTAAAAGTTTTAGATAGTCAGGATTATTTTCAAAGTAATTTTAAAATTGACCCCTCTTCCATAGGAATAAATGAAAAGTATATAAAAGTGGTTACTGTATCCTCTGAAGACAATTTTTTCGATGAATTCATTCAGATAAATAGAAATGTAATGTTAAAGTTTACAGATGGAATAATATTTTTTTTCATTAAGGATGGCACACAAATGAACGATTTTGGATTTAAAAATGTGGATAAAAATAATTCTAAGATTATAATTTCAAAGAGTCAAAAGAAGATGGATTCTAAATCCGGACTGTTTTTAGGACTTAAATGTATTGATGAGTCGGGATTAGGGTACAATTATAGAACTTTGTGGATAAGCTCCTCATATAGGAAGATTATGCCTATTGTGAATATACAAGATTTAGTAATTCCAAGGGAAAGTGGATTTTGGAAAGTGGGAGTAAAAAAAGTATGTGAAAAAGATGTGAAAAAGGATATTGTTTGGAGTGAGATCCTTGGAAACAACAAAACTTCAACAATTAAATATCGTAATATTTCTGGGTGTAGCAGCGAAATACTATTTGTAGGTGAAGAATATATTTCTATGGATGACAGAAAAGTTTATAATGATGATGATGGTGACCAAAGATTTGAAAGTGGATATTTTAGTGTACTTCCTCTAGATAATTTCAATGGAAATAAGATGGATTTTTCTAAAGCTTTTGGAGACGATGCAGGAAGTAGGTTAAAATATAGTGCAGATTTATATTTAAAAAAGATGAACTTAAGTAAAAATAAAATAGATGAAAATAAGCTGCAAACTAATTGGTCTGTAGCTAGGAGAAGCGGCAGGTGGATGCTAAGAGGTAGAATCTCCTATGGGGATTTTGACGTGATGTATGCACCTCCTACAATTTTAACTGATTATGATGACCTATATCCATCATTTGATGTCATAAAAAAAGAGATACCAGATGCAATAGATGCCTATACTTCTCCAAATAAAGATTTTATAGTTATTTTAACTGAAACTAAGTTAAAAATTTATCTTTTAAATAATAAAAAAATAGGCAAACTAGAAAGGGAATTTGACTTGAAAAATGGAGAAACAGCAGTTATGTCTCAATGGTTATTAGGAAGTTATGTAGATAAATGGAATAAGTTAATTAAGAATATGAAGAAAAATTAATAGTACAGGTGTGTGATTATTATGAGTATAAGGTTTATATACGGAAGGGCAGGAAGTGGGAAAAGTTATTATTGTCTTCAAAGTATAAAAAAAAGAATAGAAGAAAATGAAAATAGAAATCTCATACTTTTAGTACCCGAACAATTTTCCTTTCAAGCAGAAAAAAATTTAATAAAATCAGTGGGACAGAAGGGAATGCTGAAAGCTCAGGTGTTAAGTTTTAAAAGAACGGCAGAAAGGGTATTTGGTGAAGTAGGTGGTGGTACAAGAAAACATGTAAATGATTCGGGAAAAGCTATACTTCTCTACGAAATAATAGAAAGGAATAAAAAGAAATTAAAAGTATTTGGGAAATCCACTAAAAAACAAGGTTTTGTAAATATGATTTCAGATATGATAACTGAATTAAAAAAGTATAACATATCCCTTGAACTCTTACAAGATAGCCTAGATAGAATAGAAAATATAAATCTGAAAAATAAGTTAGAAGATATAATAATAATTTACTCGGAGTTTCAGGAGAGACTTCATAAAAATTATATAGATTCTGAGGATATACTATCCTTGCTATATGAAAAACTTGACAAATCTGATTTTTTTAACAATGCGGAAGTATGGATTGATGAATTTTACAGTTTTACGCCACAGGAATATAAAGTGTTGGAAAAGATTATATGTAAATCATATAGGACAAATATAACTTTATGTACAGATATTTTAAGTGAGAATTCTTCCCTTGAAAGTATGGACCTGTTTTTACCTACAAAAATCACGGAAAAAAAGCTTTTACAAATAGCTAAAAATAATAATATAGCCTATGACAAACCAAAAGCATTAAAATGCAATTCTTATGGTAGATTTAAAGGTAATGCAGAGCTTGAGCATTTAGAGCAATACATATTTTCTTATCCTTATAAAATTTATGAAAGGCCAAGTTCAAACATAAGGGTGTTTAAGGCCTTGAATAAGTATACTGAAGTGGAAAATGTTGCCCGGGATATATTAAAAATGTGCAGGGATGAGGGTTTTAGGTTTAGAGATATTTCAGTTGTAACAGGAGATTTAGATGGATATGAAAATATTATAAAAGCTGTGTTCAATCAATATAACATACCTTATTTTATAGATAAAAAAAGAGAAATTGATGATAGTCCTATTATAATTTTAATAATTTCAGCAGTGGAAATACTCTCGAAAAATTGGTCCTATGAAGCTGTATTTAGATATTTAAAAACGGGACTCTTGGATTTAGAATTTGATGAGGTAGATATGCTAGAAAATTATGTGCTCGCCAATGGAATAAGGGGAAAGAGATGGGTTGATCCAAAGCCTTGGAATTATAGGATAAACTATGAAAATTATGATGAAGAAATGTCTGAAGAAGAGACAGAATATTTAAAAAAGATAAACCGTATAAGGGATAAAGTTAGAGAACCTATTTTAAAGCTTTCAGAGGATATAAAAGGCAACAAGACAGGACAAGAGATGTGTGAAGGGCTATACAATTTTTTGTGTAATTTAAAGGTGCCAGAAAAAGTGGAGTTACTTATAAAGAAATTTAGAAATACTTCTAAATTAGACAAGGCAAATGAGTACAGTCAAATATGGAATATAGTAGTAGATATATTAGATCAAATAGCAGTTGTTATAGGAGATGAATCCATTGGAATGGAGCTATTTAGTGAAGTGCTTGCAAATGGTTTTTCTCAATATGAAATAGGGGTAATACCTGCGTCTTTAGATCAAGTTTTAGTCAGTAGTGTAACTAGGCTAAGAAGTCATGATGTAAGAATACTTTATATTGTTGGAGTTAACGATGGAATATTTCCAGCATCTATACCTGTAGATGGAGTATTTACAGATGAAGACAGGGATGAACTGAGAGAAAGAGGAGTTGAACTTGCAAAAGATACTAGAAGCAGGGCTTTTGAAGAACAACTTTTGGTATATGGAATACTTACTAAAGCAGATAAATATTTAACATTTAGTTATTCAATGAGCGATGAAGAAGGAAAAAGTAAAAGACCATCTATTGTCATATCTATTATAAAAAAATTATTTCCTAAGATTCAAGAAGAGAGTAATTTAAAAGGCATTTTGGGAGAGAAAGCAGGAATAGAAGCTGTAAATGGACCTAAAGATACATTTAATGAATTGATTTCAAATATAAGAAGAAGCATAGAAGATAACAATTCTGTAGATCCACTGTGGATTAATGTATATAGATGGTATAAAAATGATCCTAGTTGGAGTAAAAAAGTTGAAACTGTTTTAAAGGGATTTTCCTATAATAATTATATTGAAATTTTGGATAAGAGTAAAGTTAGAAGACTTTATGGAAGACACTTAAATATAAGTGTTTCAAGGTTGGAAAAATTTGCACAGTGTCCCTTTGCATATTTTGTACAGTATGGACTTAAAGTTAAAGATAGAAAAATGTACAATTTAAGTTCTCCGGATTTGGGAAGCTTTATGCATGATATACTTAAAAAGTTTTCCATACAATTAAAAGAAAAAAATTTAACATGGAAGGATATAGATAAAAATTGGTGTGAGGAAAATGTAAAAATTGTAGTAGATAGTACTTTAAACGGTATACCGGGATCTATATTGAACAGCTCAAAGAAATATAAACATATTACAGATAATTTAAAAAAGATCCTTACAAGATCAGTATGGCTTATAGCAGAACATATGAAAAGAGGTAATTTTATACCAAGGGCTTATGAGCTTTCTTTTGGAGATTCTGGGGATATACCTCCTATTTCAATAAAACTTCATTCCGGAGAAGAAGTTAGTCTCATAGGTAGAGTGGATAGAATAGATTTATTAGAGCAGGATTCAGTTGTATATCTTAGAATAATAGACTACAAATCTGGTGCTAAGGAATTTAAGCTGTCAGATATATATTATGGTTTTCAAATGCAGCTTTTAATATATTTAGATGCTATACTTGCAGAACTAGATCAAAAACTTAATAAAGAAGCTATACCGGGAGGTATATTGTATTTCAAATTGGATGATCCTATAATAAAAACGGAAGGAAATATAAGTGACTCTGAGATAGAGAAGAGGATACTTAAGAGTCTTAGGATGAATGGATTGCTTTTAAACGATCCTGAGATAATAAAGCAAATGGATAGTGAAATGGAAAAAAGCTCGGATATTATATGTGCTTCTATAAATAAAGATGGCAATCTGTCAAAGGTTCAGTCATCTCTAGCAACTAGGGAGCAATTTGAATTGTTAAGGAAATACGTAAGAAGTACCATAGTAGACTTAAGTGAAAAGATACTAGAAGGAAATATAGAGGCAGTTCCATATAAAAATAAAAGCAAAACAGGATGTAGTTATTGTATTTATTCTGCTATTTGTCAGTTTGATACGTCTATAAAAGGGAATGAATATAAAATAACTAAGGATAAAAAAGATGAAGAAGTTTGGAAGGATATTGAAAGAAAAGTTGGAAAGTAAAAATTTCAAATGAATATATTGACTATTTGCTAGAATGATAGTACAGATACGTGCATATTTTACAGTTACAATAAATACTGTAAAAAAATATATAAAGTACAATTGACAGGGCAAATGACTTATTATATAATAAACTTATAAAAACGTTATCAAAGCATTTTGAATAGCTGTGAAAGATCTGGAGTACACGTAAGCTTTAGTTTTGAACCTACGTTATGTAAACGGAAGTTCAATATTTAGATGGGTACATGGAGCCTACTTATGATTGAAAGTTTAGGCAGATGAAGACATCTGTGAGGACATCCACCTATTTTTGGATAGGTGTCAAAGTAAAGTTAAACGGTATTTTGGATAAAATAAAAGTAATCGTCAAGATTATTATTTTTAAAGAGAGGTTGGGAGATCTCTCTTTTTATGTTCCACACAATGTACATACATTTTGCTTTGACTTGTTTTTAAACCATATTAAAAAATACTTGAAAAAGAGGAAATGTTATTTTAAGTTGTAATAAAATCTCAATAAAGTATTAAAAAATTAAACAAAAGTATTGTTAGTAACATTGACTTTAAATTCACAATGTTTTAAAATAAAAATGAAATTGTAATAGATAAAAGTAATTTATAGGTAAATTTAATATATAAAGTTATTAGGGGGTTAAACAATGGATAAAAAAGTTTTAACTGTTTGTCCTTACTGTGGTGCTGGTTGTAATTTATACTTGCATGTAAAGGACAACAAAATAATTAAAGCAGAGCCTGCTAATGGTAGGACAAATGAAGGATCATTGTGTTTAAAAGGACACTTTGGTTGGGATTTTTTAAATGATCCTAAAATATTGACATCTAGGCTTAAACATCCAATGATAAGAAAAAATGGAGAGTTAGAAGAGGTAAGTTGGGATGAAGCTATTAGTTTTACGGCTTCAAAATTGTCACAAATAAAAGAGAAGTATGGACCTGATTCTATAATGGGAACAGGATGTGCTAGGGGTTCTGGAAATGAAGCAAATTATGTAATGCAAAAGTTTATGAGAGCAGTTATTGGAACCAATAACGTAGATCATTGTGCCAGAGTTTGACATGCTCCTTCTGTAGCCGGTCTGGCTTACGTTTTAGGAAATGGTGCTATGTCAAATGGTATACACGAAATAGATGATACTGATTTACTGCTTATTTTTGGATATAATGGAGCAGCTTCGCATCCAATAGTTGCCAAGAGAATAGTTAGGGCAAAACAAAAGGGTGCAAAGGTAATAGTTGTAGATCCACGTATAACAGAGTCTGGTAGGATAGCAGATTTATGGCTCCCTATAAAAAATGGAACAAATATGGTTCTTGTAAATGCTTTTGCCAATATACTTATAAACAAGCAATTTTATGATAAACAGTATGTAGAGGATCATACTGTAGGTTTTGAAGAATATAAATCTATAGTTGAGGATTATACTCCTGAATATGCAGAAAAAGTTACTGGTATACCTGCAGAGGATATAGTAGAAGCTATGAGAATGTACTCTGGTGCTAAAAATGCTATGATATTATATGGTATGGGAGTATGTCAGTTTGCTCAAGCTGTGGATGTGGTTAAAGGGTTAGCGTCAATAGCTTTATTAACTGGTAATTTTGGAAGGCCTAATGTAGGTATAGGACCTGTAAGAGGTCAAAACAATGTGCAAGGTGCCTGTGATATGGGGGCACTGCCTAACGTATATCCAGGTTATCAAAGTGTAACTGACGATGCAATTAGGGAAAAATTTGAAAAAGCTTGGGGAGTTAAACTTTCAAACAAGGTTGGTTATCACCTGACACGGGTTCCTGAATTAACGCTTAGACAGGATAAAATAAAGGCCTATTATATAATGGGCGAAGATCCAGCTCAAAGTGATCCTGATTCTCAAGAAATGAGAGAAACTCTTGATAAAATGGAACTTGTGATAGTTCAAGATATATTTATGAATAAAACTGCACTTCATGCAGATGTAATTTTACCTTCCACATCTTGGGGAGAACATGAAGGAGTCTTCAGCTCTGCTGATAGAGGATTCCAGAGATTTAGAAAAGCTGTAGAACCTAAGGGAGATGTTAAACCAGATTGGGAGATAATTTCAGAAATTGCATGTGCTATGGGCTATGATATGCATTATAACAATACTGAGGAAATATGGGATGAACTTAGAAATTTATGCCCAAATTTCAAAGGAGTAACTTATAAGAGATTGGATGAATTAGGAGGAATTCAATGGCCTTGTCCATCTGAAGACCATCCAGGAACTTCTTATCTCTACAAAGGAAATAAATTTAATACACCTACTGGAAAAGCAAATTTATTTGCAGCTGAATGGAGACCGCCTATGGAACAAACAGATGAAGAATATCCAATAGTTCTTTCAACAGTTAGAGAAGTAGGTCACTATTCTGTAAGAACAATGACAGGAAACTGTAGAGCACTCCAGCAGTTAGCGGATGAACCAGGATATGTACAAATTAATCCAGCAGATGCAAAGACTAAGGGAATAATAGATGGTGATCTTATGAGGGTAAGTTCACGAAGAGGTTCTGTAGTTGCCCGTGCACTTGTAACTGAAAGGGCTAACAAAGGTGCTGTATATATGACCTATCAATGGTGGGTAGGCGCATGTAATGAACTTACAGCTAATAATTTAGATCCAGTGTCAAAAACTCCTGAATTAAAGTATTGTGCAGTGAAGGTAGAAGCTATAAAAGATCAAAAAGAAGCTGAAAAAGTTATAAAAGATCAATATGCTCATTTAAAGAAAAAGATGAATGTTTAATATTTAATATAAAGATGGCTAAAAAGACCTTGATTAAAAAGGTCTTTTGGCCAAAAGCTTTAAATCAATAGGAGTTGATAGACTGTGATAGACGTACAAGAAGCATTCAATATAGTGATAAGTAATACAAAACTGCTTAAAAGTGAGGATGTTACCTTGATAAACTCTCTTAATAGGGTATTGGCACAAGATATAAGTTCAAAAGATAATCTTCCTCCATTTAACAAATCCTGTATGGATGGGTATGCTTTAAAAAGTGAAGATACTAAAGATGAAATGTCAAAATTTGAAATTAAGGGAATTATAAAGGCAGGAGATTTTTCTGATATAGTATTACAAAATAGTGAAGCCATAAAAATAATGACAGGAGCTCCAGTACCAAAAGGTGCAGATGCAGTTATTCAGATAGAAAAAGTAAAAGTAGAGGGAAAAGAACTTCATGTATTGGAAAAGGTATCTCCTGGAACCAATATATTTAAAACTGGTGAGGAGATAAAAATTGGTGATGTTGCTTTAAAAAAGGGGAAAATTTTGAGACCTGCAGAAATAGGATTGTTGGCATCACTAGGTTATACCAAAATAAAATGCTATAAAGCTCCTAAAATTATAGTAATAAGCACTGGGGATGAACTTATAAATATAGATCAAAACTTAACCCAGGGTAAAATAAGAAATTGCAATGAATACACATTAATTTCCCTTATTAAAAATTTAAATGCAGAAGTTAAATCCTATGGGATAATAAGAGATGATAAGGATAAAATTTTTAATGCTATAAAAACTGCATTTGAAGAGGGAGATATAGTTATAACTACTGGAGGAGCATCTGTAGGTGATTATGATTTTATAGAAGATGTTCTTCGAGAAATAGAAATAGATGTGAAGTTTACTTCAGTAGCTATTAAACCAGGAAAACCAGTTGTTTTTGCAACTTTTAAAGATAAACTTTTCTTTGGACTTCCAGGAAATCCACTTTCAGTAATAAATTCCTTTGAAAATTTTGTAGCACCATCCATTAAAAAAATGATGGGAAGAGATGACGTATTTTCCAAGGAATTTCCTGTAACTTTAAAAGATGATTTTAAATCGGGAAAAGAAAGGGATGCTTATATATATGTATATATAAAAAAGGAAGGCAATCATTACTATGCTTACAATGTAGGAAGACAAGATTCCAATGGACTTTTTACATTAACTAAGTCAAATGGTGTGGTTATTATGAAAAAGGGAATTAGTGTTGCCAAAATTGGAGATATTTTAAATGGAAAATTTATATTCAAATAAAAAGTCAGTGATTTCTATCATTTCCTCTAGTTCAAATTCAGGTAAGACTACATTGATAGAAGGGATAATAAGAATTTTAAAAAGTAGAGGATATAAGGTTGGTGCAATAAAGAATGATGTTCGTAAATTTCAGATAGATTATCCTGGAAAGGATAGTTTTAGGTTTACAGAGGCAGGTGCAGACAATGTTGTCATTGCATCAGAAAGTACAGTGGCCATGATAAGAAAGGTAAATCAGAGAAGAAGTATAGAAGAACTACTGTTGCTTTTTCAGGATGTAGACATTGTAATAGTGGAAGGTTTTAAAGGTAACAAATTTCCCAAAATAGAAGTGTATAGAAAAGATGCAAGTAAATGCTTGCTGTACAAAAACTCTAAATATAATTTTGAAAATTTTGCAGCTATCGTAACTAGTGAAAATTTAATAACTGATATTCCTGTATTTGATATAAATGATATAAAAAAAGTAGCTGATTTTATTGAAAGCAACTTTATTGGGGGTAAGGAAAGTGGATAAAACCGTGGGACTTCATGTAGTCAAATATGACAGAAAGTGTAAGAAGACAGTGGAGGAATCAACTATTTGCGAATATCCTTTAAATGTATTTGTAAATGGTGAACATTTGACGGTACTCTTATGTACGCCTGACAAGCTTAGGGAATTAACAATAGGTTTCCTAGCGTTTAAAGGTATTATAAAATCTCTAGATGAAATAAAATCTCTGGAGATAGATGAAAAAAATGGAGTGTCTAGGGTAACTTTAAAAGATAGTCAATTTAATAAAGAGTTGTATTCAAAGCAAATACTTCCTACTACATTTGAAGAAGATGAGAAAAGTAAATTCTTTTCATATATTATAGATTCTATGAAAATTAGTTTAATTAAGAATGACAATGTTTACATGCATGCTGACAAAATCTATAATTTGATGAGGGAGAATCTTGGATATTCCAAGACTTTTAAACTCACGGGAGGAGCACATTGTGCAGCTCTTTGTGACGAAGATAAAGTAATATCTATTTGTGAAGACGTAGCTAGACACAATGCTGTAGATAAGCTCATAGGTGAGTCATTTATAAAAGATATTTATTTAAAAGATAAAATAATACTTGTGAGCAGTAGAGTATCTTTTCAAATGTTATATAAAATTGCAAGGTTTGGAATACCTATAATGATATCCAAATCTGCACCTACAAATCTTTCTATAGAATTTGCAAAAGCTTTAAATGTTACATTAATTGGATTTGTAAGAGGAGAAAGAATGAATATATATACAAATCCACAGAGAATAATATAGTAATTCTTGCTAATACATTTTTGAATGTAATCTTAAAAAATTAGTTATATAAAAACAATAAATATAATATTTAATAATGATAATTAGTTCCTAAATAGTACTAAATTTATATTTTTATTTTTAAACAAGGTAATTAAAATAATTTTAAATTAAATGTCTGTATGTTTTAAAATTATTTTTTAAGAATAGAGGCTCGAATATTTTATTTAGAGCTGATAGTATTCCTTCTAATGTTTTTAAGAGGGAAATCAATTATGATATTTAAAAATTATGATATTTAAAAGAGAGGGTGAAGTATTTAATGTTAATTAAACAGCAAAATGAAGACCTGTCTGGGCAAGATGTAATTGAAAAATATCCTAAAGAGCAGAGATTTACTCTTGCCATACTACAGGATATACAGAGAAAGTACAAATACATACCTAGAGAAGCATTGGAGAATTTAGCTAAGTATTTGGATACGCCTGTAAGTAGACTGTATGGTATGGCTACTTTTTATAAGGCATTGAGCCTTACTCCAAAAGGGGAAAACATAATAACTGTATGTGATGGAACTGCTTGCCACGTTGCTGGTTCTATGGTTGTATTGGATGAACTTGAAAAGGCAATAGGAATTGGACCAGGGGAAACTACAGAAAATCTTAAATTTTCAATAAATACAGTTAACTGTATAGGATGCTGTGCAATAGCTCCTGTCATGATGATAAATGACAAATATTATGGAAATTTAACACCTAAACTAGTTGAAGAAATTCTTAGTGAGTATAGGAGTGAGAGTGATGAGTGATAAAAAAACTGTCAATATATGTTGTGGGACAGGCTGCTTAGCTAAAGGCAGTATGGAAGTATATGAAGAAATGAAGGCACAAATAGCTAAATTAGGTGCAAACGCAGAAGTAAATGTTAAATTAAAAGCAACAGGCTGTGATGGATTGTGTGAAAAAGGTCCTGTACTTAAAATATATCCAGATGACATTGCATATTTCAAAGTTAAAGTAGAAGATGTAGAAGACGTAGTAAAAAAGACGTTGATGAATGGAGAAATAATTGAAAAATTATTATATTTTGAAACTGCTACAAAACAGAGATTAAGAAATCATAAAGAAAGTGAATTCTGTAAAAGACAATACAAAATTGCCCTCAGAAATGTTGGCGAAATAGATCCAATAAGTTTGGAAGATTACGTTGAAAGAGGCGGATATAAAGCTCTTAAAAAAGCAATAGGTAGTATGAAGCCTGAAGATGTGCTTGAAGAAATATCAAAATCAGGTCTTAGGGGAAGAGGTGGAGCAGGATTTCCAACAGGACGTAAATGGAAAACTGCTGCAGACATTGATACATCACCTATATATGTAGTATGTAATGGTGATGAGGGAGATCCTGGAGCATTTATGGATAGAAGTATAATGGAAGGAGATCCTAATAGTGTTATAGAAGGTATGACATTGTGTGCTTATGCAGTAGGAGGTACAAATGGATTTGCTTATATAAGAGATGAATATGGACTTGCTGTAGAAAATATGCAGAAAGCTATTAATAAAGCAAAAGAAGAAAACTTATTAGGTAATAATATATTAGGAACTGATTTTTCCTTCGATATACAGATAGTAAGAGGTGGAGGAGCTTTTGTATGTGGTGAGTCTACTGCACTTATGTCATCTATAGAAGGTATGGTAGGAGAACCTAGAGCTAAATATATACACACTACAGAAAAAGGGTTATGGGGACAGCCTACTGTTTTAAATAATGTAGAAACTTGGGCCAATGTACCTATAATAATTGAAAAAGGCGGAGATTGGTATCATGCTATAGGAACTATGGAGAAGAGCAAGGGAACAAAAGTATTCTCACTAGTTGGAAAAGTTAAGAATACTGGACTTGTAGAAGTACCTATGGGAACTACTCTTAGAGAAATAATATATGACATTGGCGGTGGAGTATTAAATGACAGAAAGTTTAAAGCAGTTCAAATAGGTGGACCTTCAGGAGGATGTTTACCAGCTGAATATCTAGACTTGCCAGTAGATTACGACACTTTAGTTAAAGCAGATTCTATGATGGGTTCCGGTGGAATGATTGTAATGGATGATAGAACCTGTATGGTAGATGTAACTAGATATTACTTGAGTTTTCTGGCTGAAGAATCTTGCGGAAAGTGTGTACCATGTAGAGAAGGCGTAAAAAGGATGCTGGAGATACTCACTGATATATGCGATGGTAATGGAAAAGAAGGAGATATAGAAGAACTTCTTGAAATATGTTCCATGACAAGCAAGGCATCTCTGTGCAGCCTTGGCAAGAGTGCTCCAAATCCAGTAAAAGCTGCTATAAGATATTTTAGAGATGAATTTGAAGAGCATATAAATAATAAAAGATGTAGAGCAGGAGTTTGTAAGGAACTTACTACATTTGGTATAGATGAAGATAAATGTATTGGATGCGATATGTGTAAAAAGAATTGTCCGGCTGATTGCATAACAGGGGAAATTAAGAAACCACATGCAATAGATGCGGATAAGTGTGTGAGATGCGGTAACTGTATGAACATCTGTAAGTTTAACGCTGTTAAAGTTCTATAGGAGGTGAATGTAAATATGAAAATTACAATAGATGGAAAAGCTTGTGAAGCTGAAAAAGGAGAATTTATATTACAAATAGCAAGAAGAAATAATATATATATACCCACACTGTGTCATAGTGATGCATTACCTGGGCTTGCTAGCTGTAGGCTATGTATAGTAAAAGTAATAGATAGGGGACGTGCAAAGATAGTTACTTCTTGTATATTCCCTGTAAGTAAAGAAGTAGAAGTTGTAACTAATGACGATGAAATAAAGAGAATGAGAAAGAACATAGTTATGCTTCTTAAAGTAAGGTGTCCTGAAAATAAAGAGGTAGATGAATTAGCTAAAGTCTTTGGAGTAGAGGAAAAGAGAGTAAAAAGATTCAAATTGGATCCAGAAGAAAATTGTGTTTTGTGCGGACTTTGTGCAAAAGCTTGCAAAGAGCTGGGTACCGGAGCAATTTCAACTGTCAACAGGGGTATGTATAAAGAAGTAGCAACTCCATATCATGAACCTTCACCAGAATGTATAGGATGTGCTTCTTGTGCTAATGTTTGTCCAACTAATGCAATAAAAGTTGTGGACAAAGATGGAGAAAGAAAAATATGGGGCAAAAAATTTAAGATGGTTAAATGTGATTTGTGCGGAGAATATTTTGCTACCGAAGAACACGTAAAATATGCTTATGATAGATTGGGAGTAGAGAAGCCAGAAAAGCTTATGTGCAGCAGCTGCAAGAAAAAAGTTACAGCCAAAGATATTAAAAGTATTTTTGAGAACGCGTAAAAATTAAAAGAGGGGTGGTAAGTTAAATGAAACCAGAGTTTAATTCTTTTGTAATAGCCGATCCTGACAAGTGCATAGGCTGTAGATCTTGTGAAATTGCCTGTGCTGCAAAACATAGAAAATACAATCAAGGGAAAACCATTGGAACTATGAATAATAAGGTAACTCCAAGGTTGTTCTTTGTTAAAAATAAAGGTAATGTAATGCCGGTACAATGCAGACATTGTGAAGACGCACCATGTCTAAATGCCTGTCCGGTTAATGCTATAGTTGAAAAAGATGGAAGTATCATTATAAATGAAAGTGCATGTATAGGATGTCAGACCTGTACAATAGTATGTCCGGTAGGGGCTGTAAGTTTACTTCCTAGAACTGAAGGTAATGTAGTTACAGGTGGAATCCAGGTTAAAGTAAGAGCAGCAGCTTATAAATGTGATTTATGCAAGGAAGAGGGAGGAGAACCTGCCTGTGTCAAAGAATGCCCAAAAGATGCTTTGAGATTAGTAGATCCTAGAGAAGATAAAAAAGATCGCAGTGTGAAAGCTGCTATGGAGCTGTTAAAGATAAACGCAAATCTCTAATTTATAAGTTATAAAAATCCGGAAAAGAAAGGAATGTTAAATATGCCAACTAGTGCTTCTATGATAAATATAGATGAAGAATTATGTACAGGCTGCAGACGATGTGCGGATGTTTGCCCTGTGGATGCTATAGAAGGTGAACAGGGTAAACCTCAGAAGATAAATACTGAAAAGTGTGTTATGTGCGGACAATGTGTTCAAGTTTGTAAAGGCTATCAATCTGTATATGATGAGGTTCCTACTCCACTTAGCAAAAGGTTATTTGATAGAGGGTTGTTAAAGGATGTAGATGAACCTTTGTTTGCAGCATATAATAAAGGTCAGGCAAAAAAGGTTAAAGAAATTTTACAAAATGAGGATGTGTTTAAAATTGTACAATGTGCACCTGCTGTAAGGGTTGCCATAGGAGAGGATTTTGGATTGCCTCTTGGAACTTTAAGTGCAGGAAAAATGGCAGCTGCACTTAGAAAGTTAGGATTTGACAAAGTATATGATACAAACTTTGGTGCAGATCTTACTATAATGGAAGAAGGCAGTGAACTATTAAAAAGAGTAGCTGAAGGTGGAGTTTTGCCAATGTTTACTTCCTGCTGTCCAGCATGGGTAAAATATGCAGAACAAACATATCCTGAACTTTTAGATCATATCTCAAGCTGTAAATCTCCACATCAGATGGCAGGCGCCATTTTTAAAACGTATGGAGCAGAGATAAATAAAGTTAATCCAGCTAAAATTTATAATGTATCTGTTATGCCGTGTACCTGCAAGGAATTTGAAACTGAAAGAGAAGAAATGGAAAATAGTGGATATAGAAATGTAGATGCAGCCATAACTACGAGAGAATTGGCACAACTATTAAAAGATGCCAACATTGATTTTAATACCATTGAAGAAGAAGAATTTGATGCTCCTCTTGGAATGTACACTGGTGCAGGAACTATATTTGGTGCTACAGGTGGAGTTATGGAAGCAGCACTTAGAACTGGATATGAACTTTACACTAAAAAAACTATTCCAAGTATAGATCTTACTATGGTAAGAGGCGGAGAAGGTTTTAGAACTGCTGAAGTAGATCTAGGAGATTTTAAACTAAAAGTAGGAGTAGTTTCCGGTTTGAAGAATGTAAAGCAAGTTATGGAAGCGGTAAAGGCAGGTAAATGTGATTTACATTTTATAGAGGTTATGACCTGTCCTGAGGGATGTATAAGTGGTGGAGGACAACCTAAAGTTATACTTGATTCCGATAAAGAAGAAGCTTATAATAATAGAAAAAAGGGATTATATAATCATGATGCTAACCTTACTTATAGAAAATCACATGAAAATCCAGAAATAAAGAAATTATATGAGGAGTTCTTAGGCGAACCACTAGGAGCTAAGTCTCATGAATTATTGCATACTAAATATATCTCAAGAAAAAAGGAGAATTAATAAAATGAAAAATTGCCTCGTAGTAGCAGATCCTAATAAATGTATAGGGTGTAGGACTTGTGAAGCAGCTTGTGGTATTGCACATTCAGAGGGAGATTTTTTTACTGCAAATGTATCTAAAATTAACTTTAATCCTCGCTTAAATGTGATAAAGACTGCTAAAGTAAGTGCTCCTGTTCAATGCAGACAATGTGAAGACGCTCCTTGCGGTAAAGCTTGTCCGGTTAATGCTATTTCAAATGAAAATGGTTGTGTTAGTGTAGATCAAGACTTATGTGTGGGATGCAAAATCTGTATGTTAGCTTGTCCTTTTGGAGCTATTGAATTGGCTTCTCAATATAAGGATGGAAAATTGGTAAATCAGAAGGAACTTAAGATGAGTGAAGAAGGCAACCCTACTGTAAATGGAAAAGGAAGAGTGGTAGCAAATAAGTGTGATCTCTGCCATGGTAGAGATGGAGGACCCGCTTGCATAGAAGTTTGTCCTACAAAATCTCTCAAATTAGTTACTTATGATGATAATCATAATATAGTTGAAAAAAAAGATGAGGATCAACGTGAAGTAAGCTAAAGATTATATAAAACTATAAATAACATTTAGGAGCTTTCATCATAGCATATGGTGAAGGGCTCCTATCTTTTTATTGTATATAATCTAACTCAATTTTGGCATTAAAAAAATAGAACGAAGCAATTTTTTAAATGCCAAAGTACAAAGATTAAAGAACAAATAAGGATAATTTTCTTCCTAACGTCAGAAAATATTAGAATTATAGATTTCCTGAGATACAAGGGGAATCATCATTATCTGTTCTTTGTTATTTGAACTTTGTTCTTTTCAAAAGATTTGCTTCTCATTATTTTTTTATTAAATCAAAATTTCATATGTGTGAAAGTTGGGTAATTTGATAAGTAAAAAATATTCCAGCATAGGGGTCTACTATGCTGGAATATTTTTTACTTAGAAATAATATTTAGTTTTTAGGGTTTTTAGGTTTGGGCTATTAAAATGTTTTTTCAAACATATATCCACCTTTATTTATATTAAAGCAATTTTTGTACCAAGTGCTTTTTTACTGCAACAAAACACTTTATATTTACATGTTATCACAATGATACAAAAAAATCAATATCATTATGATAATATATAAATATGTTATCATAATGATACAATGCTATCTTCTGGTTATTCTCAAAATGTGATATACTAAAACTAGATAGAAGAGTTATATATTGAGGAGGTTATAGAATGGAAGATATGAGTTTCCTGGAAGATGTGGGTAGTATGTGCAGGATTGATATGGACAGTATATTGGAATATGATATATCATCTTTTATACTTAAAGCTATTTTTGATTGCTGTTATGATGGTCTCATAATTACTGATGAAAACCTTTTAATAAAAAAGGTAAATATAACAACTGTTAAAATACTGGGGGTAAAAGAAGAAACTTTATATTTAACTTATTTAAATCAAATATTAAAGGATGAAATATTAAAAACTGTAGTACTTACTGGAGAAAACAAATGGTCACAAGATTGCAGCTTTTATATAGATGGAAAAAGGATAAGATGTGTTGTAAATTTAGTGCCTGTAAAATTGAGAGGACGAATTATAGGATTGGTACTTGCCATTAGAGATACCAAAAATTTACATAAAATGGTAAATAAATTAGTAGGTTATAAAGCTTCCTTTACTTTTGATGACGTTATTACAAAAAATGAAAGGGAGAAAACTGTTATAAAGCTAGCTAAAAGAGCAGCTAAAACAAATTGCAATATACTCATAGAAGGTGAAAGTGGTACAGGAAAAGAAGTATTTGCTCAATCTATTCATAATTACAGCAACAGAAGTCAGGGACCTTTTGTAGCTGTGAACTGTGCTGCAATACCTAGAGAATTAGTAGAAAGTGAACTTTTCGGATATGAAAAAGGTGCCTTTACAGGTGCATCAAAGGGAGGCAATCCAGGGAAATTTGAATTAGCAGATGGAGGTACAATATTTTTAGATGAAATAGGAGAACTTCCACTTGATATTCAATCAAAACTTTTGAGGGTACTAGATAATCTTAAAATAGTTAGAGTTGGAGGAAACTATGAAAAAGCTATCGACGTAAGGGTAATTGCGGCAACAAACAAGGTGCTTAAAGATGAGGTTGGAAACAAAAATTTTAGAGGAGATCTTTATTATAGACTTAATGTGATGAATATTCACCTTATTCCTTTGAGGGATAGAAAGGAAGACATAGAACTTTTAGCCCAACATTTTGTAAATCAACTTAATATTAAGAATCCATGTGATCCCAAATATATAGATTCTTCCTACATAGAAAAGTTGAAGAGGTATGATTTTGAGGGAAATACAAGAGAACTTAGAAATGTAGTGGAAAGATCTTATTATCTTTGTGAGGATACCATGATAACTTTAAAGTACCTTATTGGTAGGAGTGGAAAAGCTGAAGTACCAGAAAATAATGATTCACCAAAACAAGTTTTACCCTTAGAAGTAGTAGAAGAGAAGTGTATTCGAAATGCACTTGAATATTGTAAGGGAAATGTTGTGAAGGCATCGGAATTATTACAAATAGGCAAGGCAACTATATACAGAAAAATAACTAAGTATGACATAGACTTGAATTTATACAACGATAAATTAAAAAAATAATCAGTATTTTCAATAGTGCAATAATTGATAATATACTAAAATCGTATTAAATGTAAGAATTAATGAATAATATAGATAAATAACTTATGTATAAGCTTTAAATTGGCTAATTTAATTTAAAATAAGCTCTAAATATTTAAAAGAAGGCTATGATAAAAGTTAATTATAATATATAATCATCTCATACTAAACTTAAAAGAAAATTTAATTTTAGAGGAGCAAAAAAATGGGATCTAAATTAGAAAAACTTTTAATAGGAAAAAGTTTAAAAACAGAAGAATTAAAAGGTGAAAAATTAAACGTATTTTGGGGACTACCCATATTATCAAGTGATGCTATTTCTTCAGTGGCTTATGCAGGAGAGGAAATACTTTGGGTATTAATACCTGTAATTGGAATAATGTCATATAAATATATGTTTTATGCTACATTATGCATTGTACTTTTAATGTTTTTAGTTACCATGTCTTATAGACAAACTATAGACGCTTATCCAGGCGGCGGTGGATCATATATTGTAGCCAAAGATAACCTAGGTACAATACCAGGACTTATAGCAGGTGGATCGCTTACTATAGGGTATATACTTACCGTGGCAGTTAGCGCTTGTGCAGGAACAGCAGCAATAACATCTGCAATTCCGTCACTTTTTCCATATAAAGTTGCAATAACTTTATTACTTATATTATTTATGACTATAGGAAATCTTAGAGGACTTAGAGAATCTTCTAAAATGTTTGGTATACCTACATATCTATTTATTATATCCATATTAGTTATGATTGTATGGGGAATATGTAAGGTTAAAATTTTTGGATATACTCCAGTAGCTGCTTATAAAATACCTCAGGTTACAGGAGATATAACTCTCTTTTTATTTTTAAGGGCTTTTTGTTCAGGATGTACAGCCTTAACGGGTATTGAAGCAGTAAGTAATGGAATACCTAACTTCAAAGAGCCATGCCAGAAAAACGCTAAAAAAGTATTAGGACTTCTTTCTTTTACTGTATTTATAGTGTTTTCAGGTTTATCTTACCTGGCAACATTGTATCATCCAGTTCCAAATTCTAATGTAACTGTAGTAGCTCAGATAGCAGCTCAAGTATTTGGAAACAATGTTCTGTTTTATATAATTCAGGCAACTACTGCAATTATACTTATTATGGCAAGTAATACAGCCTTTGCAGGGCTTCCAATGCTTTTAGCATATATGGCTAAGGATGGTTTTGCACCAAGACAATTTGCCAAAAGGGGAAAAAGACTTGGATATTCCAATGGAATTATAATTTTAGGAATTATAGCTTGTTTATTAGTAGTATTATTTAATGGTGAAACCCACTATTTAATGCCTCTTTATGCTGTGGGAGTTTTTATATCTTTTACACTATCCCAGTTTGGAATGCTTGTAAGATGGATTAAAATAAAGAAACAAGGATGGGGGCACAAAGCTTTTATAAATGGGATAGGTGCTTCTGTAACCTTATTTACGGCTGTTTTACTTGGAATAACCAAATTTACAAGTGGAGCCTGGATAGTTTTTATAATTATACCAATTATAGTATATTTTATGGCAGCTATAAAAAAACATTATACGAAAGTTGCAGAACAGTTAAGGTTATCTATTGATCAAAAACCTAAGGAAATAAACTTTGCAGAACAAAAGAGATACGTAATAGTGCCTATAGATACTTTGAATAAATCTTTTTTAAAAGCTTTAAATTATGCAAGGACAATTTCTAAAAATATAATAGTTTTTCATGTTTCTGTAGATGATGAGGCTACAAATAAGCTTTTGAAAAAGTGGCATGAATATGATGTGGACATACCAATAGTAGTAAAAAAGTCACCTTACAGAAGTATTGTGGGTCCTCTTGTTAAATTTATAGAATCTGAAGAGTATTCAGCGGGATCTAAAGATACGGTTACTGTAGTTTTACCTCAGTTTGTAGTTACAAAATGGTGGGGAAATATACTTCATAATCAAACGGCACTATTTATTAAAACGGTGCTTTTGAGAAGAAGAAATATAGCTATAGTTACTGTACCATATATAATATTTGAAGATTAAAGAAAACATAATTAAAAATTAAGAGTTAAGAATTAATAGTTATGGATGATTTTCTTCCGTGTAACACTTCAGAAAATTTAAAGAGTGCTGTTGAAGCAAAGCTTCAACAGCACTCTTTAAATTTAAGATTTTTCGCAGCATAGTGGAGAAAAATGTTCATTTACTATGCATTTTCAGTTATTAATGCCTCAACTTTCGCAGTTTAAAAATAATGCGAAACAACTTTTCAGAGGACAATTGACAAAGGACAGAGGACAATGAAGGTGAGTTTTCCTCCTTATGTCAGAAAACTAATTTATTTTTAAGCTTGTTTTGCTAAAGCAAAACATCGCTTAAGTAGGTATCTAAAATCTATGATTTTCAAATAATTACTTACTAAAAGAGTACCCATGAAAAACAAAAGAACATAAGTTTTTTTAAAATTGAAGATTTTTCGTAGCATAGCGTAGAAAAATCATCCTTCACTGTCCTCTGTCAATTGTCCTCTGTCCTCTCAAAAAAAGTTGCTTCACAATTTTTTTATATTAAAAAAATTTTATATGTGCTAAAGTTGAGTTAATGCTTAAAAAATATAATTTGTATGTAAAGGATTACTTGCATTTTAAGGCAAAATTTTTTATAAAAACTGTTGAATATTTATTTTTATTATGATATTATAATTCATATATTTAGATAACACACATATGTATTTTGTTAGCGGACAAGGCGGGGTTTTATGAATAATAGATTTCTTGTAATTGATACTAAAATACTTCCTGATGTGTTTAACAAAGTTGTAAAAGTGAAGGAACTTTTGAGAACTGGCTGCGTAAAAGATATATCAGAAGGTGTAAAGAAAGTAGGTATAAGTAGAAGCAGTTATTATAAATACAAAGATTCAGTGTTTACATTATCTGAAGGTATAACAAGTCATAAGGTAACTATTGGACTTATACTAGCTCATAAAACTGGGTCGCTGTCAAACATACTTGATAAAATAGCACAAAGAAGTGGCAATATATTGACTTTAAATCAGGACATACCCATAAATAATGCTGCTGCTGTATCTATAACTTTTGATGCTTCTAAGTTGGAAGTGGAAATTAATGAACTTGTTGAAGAGATAGGTAAGTTAGACAGTGTTATAAGTGTAAGTTTGGTAGCAGTCGAGTAAATTTAATTTGTGTTAAAAACAATGAAAAGAAAAAGTAAATAATGAATTGCTTTTAGAGAGGGGGATTCGCAGGCTGTAATATTCCCTAAGTTAATATTATTGAAAACCATCTTTGAGTTGTATACTGAAATTTAATAGTAGGTATTTCCGCAGGTCTGCGTTATGGACATTGAGAGATAGTAATAGTTTTTAAGTAGAGGATAAATATCCTAGGCTGCATGGATTTTAGTTATTTTAGTAAATAACTAAAATAACTAAAAATTGATGCTGTTAATTGGGTGGAAACGCGATAAAACTCGTCCCAGTTGGGGAGAGTTTTTTTAACATTAGAAGGTAATTTAACACTTGAGTAAATTTGTCCGATGGCTACCATCCGTAACACTCCCATTCTGGGAGCTAACGGCTGATACGCCCCTGGATAAGTTCTTCTAAGACTCAGATGGAGAGAGGTATTCCTTTTAAGCAAACTCCACCTGAGTTTAAGAATCACTTGATAAGATTAAATAATTAGGGGGAAGTAAAATGGCAAATATAGCAATGCTTGGATATGGGGTAGTAGGAAGCGGAGTAGCTGAACTTATATCAAAAAATAGATATAAATTTAAAGATGAACTAGATGAGGAATTAGTAATATCAAAAATTCTGGTTAGGAATATAGATAAACACTTAAACAATAAAAATAGGGGGCTTTTAACAGAAAATATAGAGGATATATTCAATGAAAAGGTGGATATCATAGTGGAAGCTATGGGGGGTATAAACCCATCTTATGATTATATAAAAAGAGCTTTAAATGCGAAAAAACATGTAGTTACAGCTAATAAGGATTTGATTGCAGAAAGAGGATATGAACTTTTACAATTAGCTAAAAAAAATGGAGTTACCATTCATTTTGAGGCAAGTGTTGGAGGGGGAATACCTATACTGAAATCAATGAATGAATGTCTTGTGGGGAATGAAATAAAGAGTATTAGATCTATACTAAATGGTACTACAAATTTTATATTGTCAAAAATGAGCCATAATGGTATGAGTTATGAAGAAGCCTTAAAACTTGCTCAAGAACTAGGCTTTGCAGAAGCAAATCCAGAATCAGATGTTAAGGGATATGATTCAGCTAGAAAGCTTGCAATATTATCTACTATTGCTTATAACAGGAGGATAGATTGGAAAGATATAAATATAGAGGGGATTACACAAATTGATAGTGATGATTTCAGATATGCCCAAATGAAAAAGTGCAGCATAAAACTTCTTGGAATTAGCAAAATGTCTGAAAATGATATATATGCAGCTGTTATGCCAGTTATGGTAAAACAGGATTCTATGCTCGGAAAAATTGAGAATGAATACAATGCTATTTTAGTAGAAGGAGATGCGGTAGGAGATGTGATGTTTTCAGGAAAAGGAGCTGGAATGTTTCCTACGGCTAGTGCAGTTTTTGCAGATATAGCAGACATAGTTGAAAATAAAAGAGAAAAAACTATTACTTTTAGTAGTGAAAAGGCTAGAATAAATAAGAGCTGGGATTCAAAAAGTAATTGGTTTTTGAGAATTAAAACACAAAATAGAGTAGAAGTTATGGAAAGTATATCTTCAAGCTTCAAAAGTTGTTATATTTTGTCTAATAGTGTTTCTGGAAATAAAGAAGAAGTTGTAGCTTTTGTAAACGCAGATAACGAAGATGTAATATACGATTATATTGAAAAAGTAAAAAGTAAAAATCACGCACAGTTTGTAAAAAAATTATTGGTTTTAGATAGATAATAAGAATAGAGTTTTAGCAAAATATTTACGAATTGGAGGAATATTACACATGACTAAAGTGAAGGTTAGAGTGCCGGCTACTACAGCAAATATGGGTCCGGGATTTGATACTTTAGGTATGGCACTGAAATTATATAATGAAATTGAAGTTGAAGAAATAAGTGAGGAAACTGAAATATATAATGGGGGATTAAAGTCAGAAGGGGATTATAAAGAAAATCTTATATATAAAAGCATAGTGAGTGCTATGAATGAACAAAGGTATTCTTATAATGGATTTAAAATAAATGTAACTAAATGTGATATACCGATGTCAAGGGGACTTGGAAGTAGTTCTGCATGCATAGTCGGTGGCATAACAGCTGCAAACGCAATTATGGGAAATAAAATGGATATGGAAGATATAATTGATTTGGCTACAAAAATAGAGGGACATCCTGATAATGTTGTACCTGCAGTACTTGGGGGAATGGTAATATCTCTAAAAGTAGGTGAGGAGATAAAACATTCAAAGGTAAATGTCCCAGATAAATTAAAATTTGTTGCTATGATACCATCTTTTAAGGTTAGCACAGTCCTTTCTAGGGAAGTTTTACCTAAATCTTATTTAAAAGAGGACTGTATATTTAACACCTCTAGATCTGCTATGCTTATAAGTGCTCTTTATAATAATGAGTTTGACAAACTCAGAATATGTTTTCAAGATAAAATTCATCAACCTTATAGAAAAAGTTTGATAAGAAATTTTGATGATGTTTTTCAAAAATCAGAGGAGTTAGGATCTATGGGAGAATTTATAAGTGGGTCAGGCTCTACACTTATGGCAGTAGTAGATAAAAATGCAGATCAATTTGTAAGTTCTATGAAAAATTTTTTAAATCAACTAGAAGATACTTGGAAAGTTATTTTACTTGATCCAGATTTACAGGGAGCTAGAGTTTTAAGCTAGTCTAATAATGGTAATGTAGTTAACTGTAATTAGTAATTTAAGAATTCAGTGTTGTAAAGTTTTTAAAAAGTTTAAAGTTCAAATATCAAAGTCCGAATGATGATAACTTCCTTTGTACCTCATAAAAGCTATAATTTTAATATTTTCTGACATTAAGAGGAAAATTATCATTATTTGTTATTTATTCTTTGTTCTTTAGCAAATTGTATATTTTATACTAATTGATTTAATAAATAAAGGAATTTTAAAATTTGTGTAGAATTTTAAAGGTATAACCCTTTAATAAAGTTAAATCAAATTAAATGTACAAAAGAGGTGAAGCAATGCTGGATGTTAAAATAGAATATAAAGATATAAAAATCTCTAATGTGCAAGAAAAAGATTTAGTGACCATACAAAAATTGATGAAGAAGAAGGATTTTCTAGAAGGGGAAACAAATTTAGAAGAGCTGAGAGAGAGATTTTTGGAGAGCTATATAAGTCAGTGCGAATTCTTTTTGAAGATAGAAAAAGGCAGTATTTTAATAGGAATATTAAAGGGAAGAATTGAGTTTAAAAATGAAAATGAACTCTGGATATGGTATTTTTATTTGGCTGAAGCATATAAAAATACAGATTTAGGGGGAATTTTAATAAAAAAAATAATTGAGTATTTTTCTAGAGAGTATGATGTTACTGAATTTTTTGCTAGAACAATTAAAAATGAAATTGAAAATATGAATATCTGGAAAAGTGCCGGGTATAAATCTATTAGAATAGTAAAGGATTTTTATGATATAGATGGAAAGCACATGGATATGATAATTATGAAAAAATTTAATAATTAACAGTAATAATTTTTTTATCCCATAATATTAATATATAGAAACAGTATGAAATTAGGGGTGAAAAAATGAAGTACACGCGATATGATTTAAAAAGAGATAAAAGTTTTAAGCCTTTTGTAATTTTCACATGTATAATACTTGCAGCTGCATTTATACTGGGAACTGTTATATTTAAAGTGATATTCAAGACATCAGTTAATTTAAGTGATAATGCAACAAACACTATCTCCCAAAATAAGATTAAAAATACTTCTAATAAGGGTAATTCAGCTGTAGATGGTAAATATACTAAATTTATAGCTGTACAGGGTGGAGTTTACAAAGATAAAAATAACGCATCAGAGGAAAAAAGTTTGTTAACTAAATATGGACTCCCTTTTTCTATACAGGATTCAGATAAGACAAGGGTATTTTTAGGTATATTTCAAGAGGATGCAGGAGAGAAAATGATGAAATCTCTTACAGATCAAAAAGTGGATAATTCAAAAATCATATTTACAATAAAGAAGGATGACCTGTGTAATGTGGAAATAGCGGAAATAATAAATGCGAACTTAGAGATACTAAATAAACTTTCAGAACAAGATGTAAAATCTATACAAACAGATGAATTAAAAAAATGGTGTTCTTCTTTAAAAAGTGAAAAGATGGAAAATAGCAATAATAAATTAGTTTTAAAAGAGTTAAAGGAATATGTAAGTAAACTTCCTAAGGAAATAGAGAAGGATAAAGCTGAAGAAAATTATGTTTATATGTTTAAAGTATTGAAGAAAGTGAACTCTGTTTAATATTATTAGGATAATCAGTCATAATATAAGGGCAAGTATTGGGATATTTAAACCAATACTTGTCGTTTTTATGTTCAATAAAAAAATTTTTTTGAACAATAATATATCCACTTGTTTATGCTTTTATTAAATGATAAACTATATAAGATATAATATTAAGGTAGGGGGTTTTTGTGAAAGGGGTTGAAAAAAGTAAGAGCTTTTTATGGTTTCTTATAATTTTAGGAGCTATATGCGGAAGCCTTGTAGGAGATGCTATTGGAAATAATTTTAGTTTCTTAAGCTTTTTTAAAAATTCTTATTCTGTGGGGATGGCTGAACCAGTTGTATTAAATCTTAAGGTCATAGTATTGACTTTAGGGGTAGAGTTTAGTATAAACATTATGACTATAATTGGTATAATTGTGGCTATAATACTATATAGAAAATATTAGGAAGTGATGACATGAAAATTGTATTGGCTTCGGCTTCCAGTAGGAGAAAGGAACTTTTAAAGAGATTAACAGGAAATTTTGAAGTTATGGTAAGTGATTTTGATGAAAATTCTGTTGAATTTGATGGAAATTGTGGTTCTTATGTTATGGAGCTAGCTGAAGGTAAAGCTAAAAATGTGTGTTCAAAGTTGAAAGATAATAGCTCTATAATAATAGGATGCGATACAATAGTATTCTTTAGAGAAAAAATACTTGGAAAGCCAGGTAGTATAGAGGAAGCTTTTAATATGCTGAAATCCTTAAGCGGAAATGAGCATGAGGTATATTCAGGTATATCAATTATAAATAAATCCTCAAATAAAATAATTAAAGACTTTGTGTGTACTCGCGTAATATTTTCTAAAATAGATGATAAACGCATAAAGGAGTATTTAAAAACAGGAGAGTATAAAGATAAAGCAGGAGCCTACGGCATTCAAGGTCGTGGGGGAATTTTCGTAAGAGAAATCCATGGATGTTATTATAATGTAGTAGGATTACCTTTAAATAAGTTGTATAATATGTTAAGTGGGATGGGGTTAAATCTATAATAAGGAGTTTTTAAATGGATGAATTGGTAAAAATTATGGATTTACCACAAAATGAAAGACCAAGGGAGAGATTATTCAGATATGGACCAGAAGTTCTTTCTAATTCAGAACTTTTGGCAATAATACTCGGTTCAGGTACGAAAAAAGAAAACATAATATCTTTAAGTAGCAGGATCATAAAAGACAATGGTGGCCTAAATGGAATTTTTAATTCAAATTTAGAAGATCTTATGAATATTAAGGGCATTGGAAAGGCAAAGTCTGCTAAAATATTTGCTGTGGTGGAATTGGCAAAGAGATTTAAATCCTATAGGGATGGTGATGATTATAAAATATGCAATCCAGGAGATGCAGCAATGCTTGTCATGGAAGAAATGAAAGGATTGAAGCAGGAATATTTTAAAGTTATTATGTTAAATACCAAAAACATGGTTATAGGAATTAGAGATGTATTTATAGGAAGTTTAAATTCTGCATTGGTACATCCAAGAGAAGTATTTTACTATGCTATAAAGAAAAATAGTGCAACTATAATTGTGTGCCATAATCATCCTTCAGGAGATCCATCACCTAGTAAAGAGGATATAAATATAACGCATAGATTAAAAGAATGCGGTGAACTTTTAGGCATACAGCTAATAGATCACCTTATAATAGGGAATGAAGTATATGTTAGTTTAAAACAAAAAGGAATTTGTTGATATTGAAAGGGGTAATATAAATGGGATTTTTTGGAATGTCAAGGGACATGGGAATTGATTTAGGAACAGCTAACACACTGATATATGTTAAAGGAAAGGGAATAGTACTTAGAGAACCTTCTGTAGTTGCTATAAACAATGATGTAAAGAAGGTAATGGCAATAGGTAATGAAGCAAAAGATATGATAGGAAGAACTCCTGGTAATATTGTGGCTATAAGGCCGCTTAAAGACGGTGTTATTGCTGATTTTGATGTTACTCATACTATGCTTAGAAAATTTATAGAAAAAGTAAGTCCTAAGTCAGCATTTACTAGTCCTAGAATATTTGTATGTTTTCCATCTGGAGTTACTGAAGTTGAAAAAAGGGCAATAGAAGAAGCAACAAAGCATGCAGGAGCAAGGGAAGTGCTTTTAATGGAAGAGCCTATGGCAGCTGCTATTGGTGCAGGACTTCCAGTAAATGAACCAACAGGAAGCATGATTGTAGATATAGGTGGAGGTACTACAGAAGTAGCTATAATATCACTTGGAGGAATTGTTACAAGTAAATCTTTAAGAATTGCTGGTGATGAGTTAGATCAGGCTATAATAAGTTACATAAAGAAAGAATATAATTTGATGATAGGTGAAAGAACTGCGGAAAATGTAAAAATTGAATTGGGATCAGCTTTTGATATAGGCGAGGAAAATTCCATGGAAATAAAAGGAAGAGACTTAATATCAGGTTTACCTAAGGTTATAAATGTAACAGAATGTGAAATTAGAGAATCTCTTAAGGAACCGGTAGCATCAATAATTGATGCTATAAAAACTACCCTTGAAAAGACACCACCAGAACTTGCATCAGATATAATGGACAAAGGAATTATGCTTACAGGTGGTGGAGCAATGCTTAAAGGATTGGATCAGTTGATAAATGAAGAAACACATATGCCTGTTCATATAGCTGAGTCACCTCTTGACTGTGTTGCATTAGGCGCAGGAAAAGCTCTTGATACTATTGATAAAATAATAGCTAGTAGAAAATAGTGATATATTATGAGATTTTTAAGAAATAAACTTGTAGTAGCTATAATAGTTCTTTCAATTATTTTTTTAACTTTAATTTCTTTTAGTATCAAGGGTAATGGCAACTCGATAGTAAGAAACGGCATAGGTGTTACTTTTAATTCTTTTCAAGGAGGATTACATAAGGTTAATAATAGCATAAAAAATTGTTTGAGTTTTATAATAAATTTTTCTAGAGTAAAAAGTGAAAACGAAGAATTGAAAAAGGAAAATAGTTCATTAAAAAATAAATTAGTAGAATATAATTCAATTAAAAATGATAATTCCCAGTTAAGGAAAGAGCTGAATTTTAAAAGCCAAAAATCAGAATATGATTATATAGGCTGTGATGTAATAGGTAGAAGTAGTGATGGGATTTTAAATGAATTTGCAATAAATAGAGGCAGTAAGGATGGTATAAAAAAGCAGATGGTTGCAGTTACTGATGATGGACTAGTGGGACAGGTTGTCCACGTTGAAAACAATTGGTCTATAGTACAGTCTCTGGCTAATGAAAATTTAGCGGTAGGTGGAACTATTGAAGGTACTACCTCAGATACAAATGAAGTGGTAAATAGTGGTATGGTAAAAGGATACAGTGGCAATAATAATCAATTTTTAGCAAAGTTATATTATCTTCCACAGGATTCTACTGTAAAAAAAGGAGACGTTATAGTAACATCAGGAATTAATAATTCATATCCTAGAGGAATAAGAATTGGAACTGTAATAGATGTAGAGGATGATAAGGGAAAAGTAATGAAAAATGCTTTGATAAAGCCTTATGTGAATTTTGATAAGCTTCAGGAACTACTTGTCGTAGTGCCTCAAAACAAAATAGATATAAAGTACTAGGGTGGATGTAAAATGAAAAAATTATTAGTATTAGCTCTATTATCAATTCTGCTATTTATTTTGGATAACTCAGTGATACCTTTTTTTGCAGTAAATAATTTTTATCCAGGATTACTTGTAATATTTATAATTTGCTATTCAATTGTAAATGGAACGTGGGAGGGTATGTGGCTTGGAGTGTATGGAGGATTACTTCAGGATATATACTTTTCATATGGCTTTGGAATAAATTCATTTACAAATATGATAATATGTGTAATTGCAGGTGTTGTGGGAAACAGTATATTTAAGAAAAGAAGACTTATTCCTGTCATCTCTTGTTTTTTGCTTGTTCTATTTAAAGGCTTTTTAATAATGGGTATTTTATATTTATGTGGAGTGTATGTAAATGTAAAAAATGTATTTTTCACAGGGGTTTACGACATGATTTTATGTATCTTTATGTATAAACCAATATATAATCTTTGTCAAAAAGATTATATGGAAGCTAAGTGGAAATTTTAAAGGTGGGGATGATATTTTTTGAGAGAGAAGAAGCATTCTAATATTACAAGATATACTGTGCTAGTAGCCATTATGGTAATTATTTTTGCAACTATTACTGGAAGACTTCTTTTTCTTCAAGTAGTAAAGGGGCAAGAATATAAAGAGCAATCCAATAATAAATCTTTAACAGAAATACAGGAAGCAGCTCCAAGAGGAAAAATTTTAGATAAAAATGGTAATGTCTTAGCTACTAATATTCAAAGTTATGTGGTCGTATACAATCAAACGGATGAAAATGATAAGACTTTTTTTCCTACTATGAATAAAGTCTTTAAGATATTAGATGAAAGTGGGGAAAGTCAGAAGGACGATTTTGAACTTAAGATAAATCCTTATAGATTTGAATTCAGAAGTGATGATGAAAAAACTAGAAAAAATCTTGAGATTAAGTTTAAGAGGGATAGAGGATTAAATGATGAAATAGAAAACAAAATTAAAAAGAGCAATAAAGATATATCTGAAGATGAGTTAACTAGTTTAGTAAATAAGGAATTACTTAAAATAACTCCGGAGGAGACTTTTAAAAAACTTGTTGCCAAGTACAAAATAAGCAGTACATATTCTTTGGAAGAGCAGAGAAGATATATGATTATTAAGGATACTTTAAAAATGCAGAGTTATTCTGGATATAAACCTGTAACAGTTGCAGGCAATATAAAGAAGGATACTGCCTTTAAATTTTTACAAATGTCAAATGAACTCCCGGGGATAGATGTGAACACCCAACCTATAAGAAGTTATCCTAATAAGGAAGTAGGATCTAGTTTTATAGGATATATATCTAAAATATCTTCTGATTATGATAAATACAAGGAAAAAGGTTATGATGTAAGTAGTGATTACGTAGGTCAATCAGGTATAGAAGCTGCCCTTGAAGATAGATTAAAAGGATCAAAAGGAGGAAAGATAGTAAGGCTGAATAAAAAAGGAGACATAGTTGAAGAACTGGGACAGAAAGAAGCTTACCCAGGACAAACAGTTCAGCTAACAGTGGATACGAAGGTCCAAAAAGCAGCAGAAGATGCACTGGATACTACTATGGCAAGTCTCAGAAGTAATCCGTATGGACAGGAGCGATCAGATACTACTAATGCGACTAGGGGTGCAGCAGTAGTAATTGATGTAAATACGGGAGCAGTAATTGCAATGGCCAGCAGACCTGGCTATGATCCAAATATGTTTGCAGTACCTGGTATGATTTCTCAAGATTTATATAAAGAATATTTCAATCCGGATCTTGAATCTTTTGGTAGACAGTATATAGAAAAGAGAAATATAACTTCAAATTTTCAGGGAGAAACGGAAGATCAAGTGTTAAATACATTGTTTCCGCTTGATACTAGCATAAAAAATAATACAACTATAAGAAAAGATGTTTATGATATATATGCAAAGCCATTTTATAATTATGCTACTCAGTCTTTAATACCTCCTGGTTCTACATTCAAGCCAATGACTGCAGTTGCTGGACTTGAAAGTGGAGTAATAACGTCGGGTTTTTGTGTAGATGACGAAGGACAGTTTGATCAAGGCGGTAAAATTGTAAAATTTGAGTTAGATGGTAGAAATGGAGTAGTGGATTTGGTAACTGCTATACAAAAATCGAGTAACCCTTATTTTATGACTGTAGGTAAGCTTATTCGTGATGCCGTTGGAGACGATGGACTTGCTAAATATGCTTGGAAGTTTGGACTAGGTGTGCCTGTAAATAGCAGTGTAAAAGCATCCACTGGAATAGAAATTCCTGAAAAATTTGGCCAGGTATATAATACTGTATCAAATAAAAATACATATGCTAACACTTATTTGTGGCAAACTATGTCTACACTTAAAAATGGTGAAGACGATAAGGGACATATGGTAGTTCAAATTAATCTATATGATAATAGCAGTGATTCAAGTAAAGTAAAGCAAATTAAAAATGATATCAAAACTTTGATAAAGAATTCTGTAAAAAATGGTAAGAGTGCCTTTGATAAAGCAAAATATAAAGAATTATTTTCTGAACTTGTAAAGGAAGATCCTAATAATAAAAAGGATATAAGTAATGAGAAAATGAATGATTTAATTGACGTCATATACAGCATAACTGTTTCAGATGCAAATGCTCAATTAAAAGTACCAGCTAACATAGAAAATGCTTCTATAGGACAGGGATTAAATCAGTTTACTCCCCTTCAGATGGCAAATTACATTGCTACTCTTGCTAATGGTGGAACCAGATATAAGGTACATCTAGTAGATAAATATTTGGATGCCAATGGAAAAGTTATTGAACAGGTTAAACCGGAAGTTATAGAGAAAACTGGGGTTAAGGCTGAAAATATAGAAGCTATCAAGGCAGGAATGGGTGCAGTTAATGAGAAAGGTACAGCAGCTGCTATATTTAATGGATTCCAAGTAAGTACAGCTGGAAAAACAGGTACTGCAAGTTTGGGAAACCAGGATCAAATAGGAAGAACTGACTACTCTGAGTATGTGGGGTTTGCTCCTCTTGATAAGCCGGAAATAGCGGTATGTGTAGTTATATTTGATGGTGGTCAAGGAGGAAAGGGTGCAGCTACTGTAGCTAGGGATATTTATTCTGCATATTTTAATGTGAATAACAGTACTACCACTACTCAACAAAATAGTAATTAAGATGTAAAATTTGCGAATAGAATAGGCTATTCGCAAATTTTATATGATAATGATTTTAAACAAAATTTTTTTAATACAAACTTAATTAAACTTAGCTTAAATAAGAATTCCCAGAATAAGTATTAGATTAAAAAATAAAGTTGGAAATTAAGAAGGATTTATGTAAAGGGTGTTGAAATATTATATGAGGTGACTTATGGAGGCTAATTATGAGGAATAATAATATAATAATTAAGGGTAATAGAGATGGAATAAATATAATTATAAATAATAATGGTTTTAAAGATTTTGACGAAATGCTTCAAAGTTTAATAAAAAGACTTTCAACTGCGAAAATGTTTTATAAGGGATGTACTTTAAAAATAACAACAGAATTAAAAAGCATGAATGAAAAGCAATTTAATAAACTTAAAAATATATTGTTTGAAAAATTTCTCATAAAGGATTGTATATTCGAAGACAGCAATGAAAAACCAAGCAAAGTATTTTCAGGAATTTACGAGGGAAGAACTAAATTTTTACATAGAACAGTTAGAAGTGGTCAAGTAGTAAATTACTCGGGAAATATAGTTGTAATTGGAGATGTAAATGCAGGTTCTGAAATATATGCAGGGGGTAATATAATAGTTTTTGGAGCACTTCATGGATATGCCCATGCTGGATTTGGGGGGAATTCTAAAGCTATAGTTGCTTCAATTTGTTTGCAGCCAGAAATGCTTCAAATTGCAGATATAGTTACCAGATCACCAGAGGACAATGTTAAACCTAAGTATCCAGAAGTAGCTAAGATTAGGGAAAATATAATAATAGTAGAGCCCTATTTGCCCAATAAGTTTATTTGATATCTCATGGTTAGTAAGAACTTCAGCTTAATTTTATGCTGAAGTTTTTTGTTAGTAACTTTCAAACTGCCTAATTGGTATAAATTGCACTGAATAATATTCTGGATTATTGTTACTATGTCTAGTATAATATTCTATAGATGGTTTTATTGCTTAGATGATTATAGTTAATGGTATACGTTCATATATTGGGTGACATTTATCTAATAAATTTATTTGATGGAGGTAGTATATATGGGAGAAGCAATTGTAGTAACATCAGGCAAAGGTGGAGTTGGAAAAACTACTACTACGGCAAATATAGGCACTGCATTAGCTGTTTTAAATAAAAGTGTAGTGGTAGTAGATGGAGATACAGGACTTAGAAATTTAGATGTTCTTATGGGACTTGAAAATAGAATTGTATTTACTATACTTGATGTAATAGAAGACAAGTGTAGATTAAAACAAGCTCTTATAAAGGATAAAAGACTACCAAACTTATATCTTTTGCCTACGGCACAAACGAGAGATAAAGATGACATAAATACCCAAGATATGCTGAATTTAATTGAGGAATTAAAAAGTGAATATGACTATGTAATTATAGATTGTCCTGCAGGAATTGAGCATGGCTTTGAAAATGCAATAGTAGGGGCAGATAGGGCATTAGTTGTAGTAAATCCTGAAGTTACCTCAGTTAGGGATTCTGACAGAGTTATTGGAAAGTTAGATGCTAAGGGAATTGAAGAACATCAACTTATAGTAAACAAAATAAATTATGAAATGACTAAAAATGGAGATATGTTGGATGTAAGTGATATATTAGACAGTTTGGCTATAGAACTTATAGGAGTAGTGCCAGATGACAGAAATATAACCATTTCTACCAATAAAGGTGAACCCATAGTATTAACTAGTAGTTCATTATCAGGACAAGCATTTAGAAATATAGCTAAAAGAATAACAGGAGAAAAAGTACCACTTATGAATCTGGGTATTAGTCATGAAGGATTATTTTCATCAATAAAGAAACTATTTGGTATTAAATAAGGAGGTAGTAAGGGAATGGATTTGTTTAAGGTGTTCTCTAAGCAATCTTCCAAAGATGTAGCTAAAGAAAGATTGAGATTAATACTAATACACGATAGATGTGACATATCTAAGGAAATATTAGACAATATAAAGGATGACATACTTAAAGTACTTTCAAAATATATGGAGATAGATAGTTCTGAAATAGATGTAAAAATGACAAATTCGCCGGAACTAAGTGGAAATTCAGCAGCACTTGTGGCCAGTATACCTATAAAAAAGGTTAAGTATAATAAATAGGCTATGTATAAATTATGCATAGTTTTTTTATTTTCCTGTGGTATAATCATTATAGTTACATTGGAGGGATATATAGGATGCTTGAAAAATTTGCTATAAACAGGAAACTTTTAAGGGAATTCGATTTTCCTATACTAATTACTACTATAATCATATGTATCTTTGGAAGTTTAAATATTTATAGTGCTTCCCGTATGAGTTATGGAACTCGTTTTTTTAAATCACAGCTTATTTTCATGGTTGTAGGGCTTGTTATTACTTATTTTATACTTCTAGTAGATTATTCTGTAATAAAAGGTTATGTTGGCATAATATATTGGTTTGGTGTGTTTTTACTTATATTAAATTGCATACCAGCGCTTCAGTCTACAGTTAATGGAGCTTCATCGTGGATTAAAATTGGTCCTATTACCATGCAGCCTTCTGAATTTGCAAAAGTAGGAATTATATTAATGCTTGCAAAGCAGCTGGAAGATATGGAAGGAAATATAAACAATGTAAAAAATTTTATGAAGCTGATGATTTATCCACTTATTCCTATGGCTTTAATTATAAAGCAGCCCGATATGGGAATGACAATGGTATGTTTTTTTGCAGTTCTAGGAATAATTTTTGTTGCAGGATTAGATTTAAGAGTTATAATGGGAGGACTTTTAGCATTAACTGTTTTAATAGTGATAGCTTTGAATACACCTCTTATAGAAGAATATCAAAAAATGAGAATTATATCCCTATTTAGTCCAGAAAAATATCAAATGTCTTTTTCCCTTCAGCTCAACCAATCACAAATAGGAATTGGTTCAGGTGGGATTTGGGGAAAAGGATTCCTAAAAGGAACCCAGATATCGGGAGGATATGTGCCAGAAGCACATACAGATTTTATATTTTCTGTAGTTGGAGAAGAATGGGGATTTGTTGGGGCTTTAGCTTTAATATTGTTTTATGTTATTATACTTTATAGATCCATAAGAATATCCAAGGAAGCTAAAGATATTTTTGGATCTATAGTATGTGTAGGAATAGTATCAACTATCCTATTTTCAATTTTTCAAAATATATGTATGACTATAGGTATACTTCCCATAACAGGTATAACACTACCTTTTATGAGTGCAGGTGGAAGTTCTCTCATTTCGGCATTTATAGAACTATCTTTAATTTTGAACATAGGTATGAGGAGGAAAAAAATTAATTTTTAGGGGGAAGTTGACATGAGGATTGCTTTTATAGCACATGATAAAAAGAAAGATGATATGATAGACTTTGTAAAAAGATATAAAGATGTTTTTGAAGGTCATGAAATTTTTGCTACAGGAACTACAGGAAAACTTATAAATGAGATGACAGGTCTAAAAGTTACTAGATTTCTTTCAGGACCTTTAGGTGGTGACCAGGAAATAGGAAGTAAAGTGGCACGGGGAGGAATGGATATAATTATTTTTTTAAGAGATCCTTTAACTTCACAGCCTCATGAACCAGATATTGCTGCACTGCTTAGAATTTGTGATGTTCACTGTGTGCCCCTAGCTACTAATTTAGGTTCTGCAGAGATTTTTGTAAAAGCACTAAAGTCTCATAATTAATAGACAAGCTATATTTTTTAAGTTAAGAGTTATTAACTCAACTTTCGCACATATAAAATTTTTACTTAATATAAAAAAATTGCGAAGCAATTTTTTAAAAGAACAAAGTACAAAGTTCAAAGAACAAATAAGGATAATTTTCTTCCTAACGTCAGAAAATATTAAAATTATAGATTCCCTGAGGTACGAGGAAAATCATCTTTATTTGTTCTTTGTTATTTCAACTTTGTTATTTTCAAAAGCTTTGCTTCGCAAAATTTTTAATTTATAGGCTATTAGAGCTTTGCTTCAATAGCCTATAAATTAAAAATTTTTTGAAGTGTTAGCGGAAGAAAATCACTCATAACCATTAATTCTTAACTCTTAATTTTTAATTATTAAAAATATGTGCAAGTAATAAATAGGGCAATCCTTAAATATATATAATTATGTGTATCATTTTAAATGGGGGAATCTATATTGGGAAATTATGATTCGGAATACCAAAATTATTATAATTCTTTGAAGGGAAGAGCTAATTATTCACCTTCCTATGATAGAGTGTCAAATACCGGAGGATTCTTTTTTCAAAAGGGCAATTTTTTGGTCAGGAGAATTATAAGGGATTTGATTGGAGTTTTAGTACTATTTATTTTCGTTATAGGTTGTAAGACTATTCAGATGCCTCAGACTAAAAGTATATATAGTTATTCTAAGGAAATTGTGGATAAAAATTATGATTATAGCAAAATAGAAGCTCAGTTGAAAAATATAAATATAAGTGATATTGAAAACGGGGCTAAAAATGTAATGAATCGGATTAGGGTAAATCAGGAATAATAAGATTTAAGAGGCATTTCTGTGATTAAAATAAGTAAATATTTTATACCTTATGTAATATTTTTAATTTTCATAGGGTATAAAGGGAAACTTATTTATACTTTTATTATAGTTTTTTTCCATGAAATGGTTCATTACTTAGTTGCTAGATACTATAAATTTTCTGGATTTGACATAGAATTTATAGCAATAGGAACAGTTATAAAACTTAAAGATTTAGATGAAGCATTTCCAAGAGAGGATTTAATAATTTCAATTTCTGGTCCTGCAGCTAATTTGATTTTTAGTGCAGTCTTTTATTTTGTATATAAGAATTTTTGTTCAAGCCTTTCCTATATGCTTTTCTCTATAAATTTAGCTATAGGATTGTTTAATTTAATACCAGCTTTTCCTTTGGATGGAGGAAGAATACTGAGAAGCATCTTAAATTTGAAAATGACTTATAAAAAAGCAAATAGGATTATGATAATCACAAGTATATTTATTGGAATGGCACTTATGTTTATGTATATTTTTTTATTTTTAAACGGGTATAGCAATTTTAGTATAGGAATAATAGGAATATTTATAATTACGACTTCTTTAAGAGAAAATGAAAGGATATCATATATAATTATGGGAGATATAATTAAGAAAAGATATAAATTCATAAAGAGAGGATATATTGAAAACAGGACTTTATCAATACACTATAAGCAGGATTTACTCACAGCTATGGGATTATTTGATAAAAATAAATATAATATATTTATGGTATTGGATAATGAGATGAATTTAATGGATACAATATATGAAGAAGAAGTTATAGAAGGGTTAAAGCTATATGGAAATATAACTTTGGAAAAATTTATTGAAATAATGAACCACAAATAAGATCTTTAACCTAAGGGAAGGATAAAATTATGAATTTTGTCCTTCCCTTAGGTTTATATATTTTAAATTATTTTTGGTTATGCTAAAATATAGGAATGATACCTAAGAGGAGGATTTTTAATGAACACAATTTCTGATGATATATTATTTAAAGTGGAAAAACCTGCCCGATATATTGGAGGGGAGATGAATTCCTGTGTAAAAAATAAGGATGAAGTAGATATTAGATATGCGTTTTGCTTTCCAGATGTATATGAAGTCGGAATGTCTTATCTTGGTATGAAAATACTTTATTACATATTGAATGAAAGAAAAGATACTTATTGTGAAAGAGTATTTGCGCCCTGGCCTGATATGGAAGAACTTATGAGAAAAAATAATATATCACTTTATGGACTTGAGAGCAAAGATCCTATAAAGAGTTTTGATTTTATAGGGTTTACTCTTCAATATGAAATGAGTTATACTAATATTTTAAATATGTTAAATTTGGCTGGACTTTCTGTTAGGGCTTCTTGTAGAGGAGAAGAAGATCCTATAATTATGTGCGGTGGACCTTGTGCCTATAACCCTGAACCCCTCTTTGATATAGCAGATATGTTCGCTTTAGGTGAATCTGAGGAACAGATGAATGAAATTATGGATCTTTATAAGAAATATAAAGGAAGAAAAAAGAAATTCTTGAGGGCAGTGTGCCACATAGAAGGTATATATGTACCTTCCCTTTATGATGTAAGCTATAATGAAGATGGAACCATAAGAGAATTTAAACCGCTTTATGACGATGTACCAGCTAAAATTACTAAAAGGATAATCAAAAATTTCAATGATGTGGTATATCCAGATAAAATTATAGTACCTTATACGGACATAGTACATGATAGAATAACTCTTGAGACTTTTAGAGGATGCACTAGAGGGTGTAGGTTTTGCCAGGCAGGTATAATATACAGGCCTGTAAGGGAGAAAAAAACATCTAAACTTTTAGAAATAGCAGATAAACTCATAAAAAGTACAGGATATTCAGAAGTGTCTCTTACTTCTCTAAGTATATGTGATTATTCAGACTTAAAAAACTTAGTTGTTAACTTTATAAATGAACATGAAAAAGACAAGGTAGGGTTATCTTTGCCTTCACTTAGAATAGATTCTTTTTCTGTAGGACTTATAAATGAAATACAAAAGGTTAGAAAAACTGGACTTACTTTTGCACCAGAGGCAGGAAGTCAGAGAATGAGAGATGTAATAAATAAGGGTGTTACAGAGAAAAATTTGATGGATTCTGTAAGCAGTGCTTTTGAGTCTGGTTGGTCTACCATAAAGTTGTATTTTATGATAGGGCTTCCCTATGAAACTATGGAAGATATAAAAGAAATTGCCCATTTATCCCAAAAAGTAGTGGACGAATATTTCAAAGTTCCTAAAGATGTAAGAAAAAAAGGATTAAAGGTAACAGTTAGTACTTCAATATTTGTACCAAAGCCTTTTACGCCATTTCAGTGGATATCACAAATAAAAGTGGAAGATGTTAAAGAAGAGATTAGAGAATTAAGATCTTCTATAAGCAGTAAACATATAGTATATAACTGGCATGAAAGTCCCTTAAGTTATTTAGAAGCTGTATTTGCAAGGGGAGATAGGAGACTTTGCGAAGTACTTATTAAAGCCTACGAAAAGGGAGCTAAATTTGACAGTTGGTCAGAGTATTTCAATTTTGATGTATGGGTAGAAGCTTTTAAGGAATGTAATGTAGATGGTGATTTTTACGCTTATAGAAATAGAAGTTATGATGAGATACTCCCCTGGGATTTTATAGATGTGGGGGTAAATAAGAAATTTTTAATAGAAGAAAATGAAAAGGCTAAAAGGGCTGAAGTAACTCCGGATTGTAGATTGGGATGTAAAAATTGCGGTGTTAATGTTAATTTAGGAGGTAAATGCTTTGAGGGTGCAGTATTTAATAAAGTTCAGTAAGAAGAATAGTATAAGGTTTATAGGACACCTTGATTTATTGAGAACTATACAGAGAATGATAAAGAGATCAGGACTTCCTGTAGAGTATTCCAAGGGATTTAATCCACATATAAATATGTCTATAGCACAGCCGCTACCTGTAGGAGTTTATTCCAGCGGAGAATACATGGATTTATATTTTGAAAAAGAAGTTTTAGAAGATCATATTAAAGAAAAATTAAATAAAAGTGCACCTAGTGGAATAGAAGTGTTAAGGGTAGATAGGGTGAAAAATGTAGAAAATAAAAAAGTATTTAAATCCATGGCAGAAATAAATGCAGCTAAGTACATAATTAACATAAAATATAAAGATGTAAGTGAACTTAAAGAAAATATGGAAAACTTAATGAAATCCGAAAATTGGAATACAATAAAGAAGACTAAAAAGGGAGAGAAGAAAATAGATATAAAAAAATTAGTAAAGAAATTGAGTTATGATATTTTTGAAAATAGGCTTAGGTTAGAAACTGTGATAAGCTGTGGAAGTGTAGAAAATTTATCTCCAGAACTTCTATCAAGTTTTATACAAGACAATACTGAAAATGCTGACAAAGATTGTTTTATTGATATAATGAGAGAAGAAGTATATGTGAGAAGACAAAATAAGTTATTCCCATTATATGAGTATGTATCAAAATTATATTAATCTGAAGGAGAGGTGAACTATATTTTGGAAGAAATATTTGTTGAAAGAAGTGCTGAAGGGTTTTTAAGAATTGTTATAAAGGATAATGCCATTTTAAGAGAATGTCACATCCAGGAAAAAAAAGGCAATGCCTACCCGGGAGAAGTGTATATAGGTGTAGTTAAAAATGTAGTACCAGCTATAAAATGTGCTTTTATAGATATAAACTGCAGGAGAAATGCCTATATGTATATGGATAGTAAATTTAGAAATCTTAACTTAAAAAAAGGTGAAAAAATTTTGGTACAGGTTACAAAAGAAGATTATGGAAGAAAAGGAGCTAAAGTTACCCAAATTATAAGTTTGCCTGGTAAATATTGTGTTTTAAATAGTTTTGACACAGGCATGAAGTTTTCACAAAAAATACAGGATGAATCTTTTAAAAAAATTATGCTCGAGAAAATAAAAATACCATCAGGTGTTAGTGTATTGATAAGAACTGATACCCAAAATGTTCCAGTAGAACTTATAAACAAAGAAATCCATAAGTTGAATGATATATATAACAAGATAAAAAATAAAGCTCAGTATGTTCTAAAGCCTGAACTCATGTTTGATAATGGAGGTGCACTTGGTGAAGTACTTAGAGATAGATTGTGGGATAGTAATTTAAAGATATATGTAAACAATGAAGTGGATTATAAATACATAGAGGATTTTTTTAAAGGAGTATGTAACATAGATGCAAACATAGAACTGTATACGGGTAAAAAAACTCTCTTATCTCATTATAATATGGAAAATGAAATATTAAATTTACGAAATAACAGAATAGAATTAAATTGTGGTGGATATATAGTTATAAATAAAACAGAAGCTATGTTTGTAATAGATGTTAATTCGGGTAAAAACATAAGAAATAATAAGATGGATAAAACAGTATTTATAACTAATTTGCAAGCGGCAGAAGAAATTGCAAGGCAAATACTGCTTAAAAATTTAAGTGGAATAATTGTAATAGATTTTATAGATATGGAAGATGAGGAAAGTAAGAAAAAGATTATGGACAAACTCAAATCTGGATTGTCAAGTAGCAAAAGTAAGGTTGTTGTATATTCTTTTACAGAGTTGAATCTAGTGCAGATAGCTAGAAAAAGACAGGGTAAACCAATATATGATTATATAGAGGAAGATTGCAGGTACTGTGAAGGAACAGGAAAAAAAATAAAACTATCTTATATGATGGTTCTCATAAGAAATGAAATTTCAAATATAAGTTGTGATAGGGATGTAAAAGATTTTCACATACACATGGATGTATCTTATGAAAAGGATGTTGAAAATAACATGGATATGTTTATAAAAGGTATAGGTGCTGGGGACAAGAGAATATATATTACTTATGAAAAAAAAGTATCTTATAAGGTAGAACCCCTTCAATTTATGAGCCAGATAGAGCATCTGAAAGTGTTTAGAGTAAATTGAAAAAACTTTACAAACAAGAACAAATGTGTTAAAATGACATCTGTAGGCCGCTCAAAAAAGGTTTTATAAATTATAGAAAGAATGGATTTTCTATATACCTTTTAGGCGAGACTGGATTGAGGAGGTGTTTTAAATGTATGCAGTTGTAGCTACTGGTGGAAAACAGTATAAAGTTTCAGAAGGAGACGTTATATATGTTGAAAAATTAGATGCTGAAGTTGATTCAACAGTTGAACTTGACAAAGTTTTAGTAGTAGGTAAAGATGATGAAGGTGTAGTTATTGGAAAACCTGTAGTTGAAGGAGCTAAGGTAAGCGCTAAGGTATTGGCACAGGGAAAAGCTAAAAAGGTTATAGTTTTCAAGTATAAGGCTAAAAAGGATTACAGAAAGAAACAAGGACATAGACAGCCTTACACTAAATTACAAATCGAAAAAATTGATGCATAATTATGATTGAGGCATTGTTTAAAAGAGAATCCTGTAATTTGGTTTCGGTTACACTTAAAGGCCATGCGGAGTCGGTAAATCAGGGATATGACATGGTGTGTAGTGCTGCTTCTGCCATATCTCAAACTACGGTAATAGGAATAACAGAAGTGTTAAAGCTTAAATTGAATTACTGTATAAAAGATGGATTTTTAAGTTTTTCTTTAAAAGATATGAAAGAAGATGACATTTTAAAATGTCAGGTACTTGTAGAAACTATGTTACTTGGTTTGAAAAGTATTGAATTTAATTTTAGTGAATATATAAATGTAAAGGTAGAGGAGGTGTAATTTTATGTTGATTATGAATCTTCAACTGTTTGCCCATAAAAAAGGAGTAGGTAGTTCAAGGAATGGTAGAGATAGTGAATCAAAAAGATTAGGTACTAAATCTGCTGATGGACAATTTGTTTTAGCTGGAAACATATTGGTTAGACAGAGAGGAACAAAAATTCATCCTGGAGCTAACGTTGGAAGAGGATCTGACGATACCTTATTTGCAAAGATTGATGGTGTAGTTAGATACGAAAGAGTAGGAAAGACTAAAAAGAAGGCCAGCGTATATCCTTTAAAGTTAGAAGAATTAGCAGCTGAATAGTGTTATTAAGGCACCCTAATGAGGGTGCTTTTTTAGAATTTCTTAATTCAAGAAAAAAGTTGTATACTGCAAATTAGAGCGAATTAGTTGCTTATCTGTGGGAATAATAAATTTTATATACTTAACTTTTGAAAGGAAGTGAGAAAATGAGTAATATGTTTGTAGATACAGCCAAAATATTTGTAACCTCTGGAGATGGTGGAAATGGAGCCATTTCTTTTAGAAGGGAAAAGTATGTAGCCTTTGGGGGACCAGATGGTGGAGATGGCGGAAAAGGAGGAGATGTTATACTTGTATCAGATACAGAAAGTACTACACTTTTGGATTTTGCATATAGGAAAAAGTATTTTGCAGAAAAAGGTGAAAATGGATCAGGATCTAAGTGCTTTGGAAAAAATGGAAAGGATCTTTACATAAAAGTACCTATGGGAACAGTTGTAAGGGATGTGAAAACGAATAAAATAATGGCAGATCTTGCCCATCCTGAAGACAAATGCATAGTTGCAAGAGGTGGAAGAGGCGGAAGAGGAAATGTGAGATTTACAACTTCCGTAAGGCAGGCACCAGATTTTGCTGAACCAGGAATGCCAGGAGAAGAAAGATATATATCCTTGGAACTTAAATTACTGGCAGATGTAGGACTTTTAGGGTTTCCGAATGTAGGTAAATCCACTCTTTTGTCTATAGTGACTAAGGCTACACCTAAAATTGCAAATTACCACTTTACAACATTATCTCCTAACCTGGGGGTAACTAACATTTCAGGAATAAAAAGCTTTGTAATAGCAGATATACCAGGTATAATAGAAGGTGCAGCAGAAGGAGTAGGCCTTGGAATAGAATTTTTAAGACATATCCAAAGGACAAGACTTTTAATACATGTAGTAGATATATCGGGAATTGAGGGAAGAGATGCTTTCGATGACTTTATCAAAATAAATAAGGAATTAAAAAAGTATGATGTTAAACTATGGGATAAACCTCAGATAATTGCTGCAAACAAATCAGATATGCTATATGACAATGAATTATTTGAAAACTTCAGAAAAAAAGTTGGACAATTAGGATACGACAAAGTGTTTAAAATATCTGCAGCTACAGGACAGGGTGTTAAAGAGCTTATGAAGGAAGCAGCTAGGATACTAAGTACTATACCTGTGGAAAATATTGAAATAGATGAAGAAGATAAATTCATACCTGAGGAAAAGAGATTTACTTATAATATAAGGAAAGAAGAAAATACTTTCGTAGTAGAGGGAAGTTTTGTTGATAGGTTACTTGCAAGCGTTAATGTAAACGATCCAAATGAATTACGATATTTTTATAAAGTACTTAAAAATAAGGGAGTTATACAGAAACTAATTGATATGGGAATTAAGGATGGGGATGTGGTTAGGTTGAATGATTTTGAATTTGATTATGTAATGTAATAAAAAAATAAATGGAGAGAAAATAGATGGTTAAAAAAGCTATTTTTGGGGGAACATTTGATCCAATACATAATGGACATATACATATAGCTTATGAAACTTTATATAGATTGGGAGTAGACAATATTATATTTGTACCAACAGGTAATCCTCCTCATAAAACAAAAAGAGATATAACAAGTGCTTTTTTGAGATATGAGATGGTAAAGGCAGCTGTAAGTATGGAAAGTAAATTCTCTGTAAGTAAATATGAAATAAATAAGCCTAATTTGAGTTATACGTATAATACATTAAAGCATTTTAATAAAGTTGAAAGAAAAACCCGATGGTATTTCCTAACGGGAGTAGACTGTCTAATGGACATTGAAAGTTGGAATAGGGTAGAAGATATATTTAAGTTGTGTCAATTTATAGTATTTAATAGGCCAGGATTTCCAGATTTTACTAAAAAAAATATAAAAGAGCAGAAGGAAAAAATAGAAAAAAAGTATTCTGCTAAAATTATATATTTAGATGCTCCTCTATTTGATATTTCTTCTACAGATATACGAAAAAACATTAAATTGGGTAGAAATGTAAGTTATCTTCTTCCCGAAAGTGTTTATCATATTATTAAACAACATAATCTTTATAAATGAAATTAAATAATTTTTTGGAGTGATAAGGGATGTGGAGTGAAGAACAAATCAAAGGATATTTGAAGGAGAAGCTGAAAAAAAACAGATATGAGCACAGTTTGAGCGTGCAGGATACAGCTGAAAAATTAGCAAAATTTTACCATGTGGATATTAAAAAGGCCAGCACAGCAGGACTTGTCCATGATTGTGCTAAGTATATGTCAGATGATGAAATTTTGTTTATGGCACACGAGAATCAGGTTCCTATAGATGAAGTAAGTGGATTAAATCCTCAACTTCTCCATGGGAATATTGCTGCAGTGATAGCAAAAAATATTATGGGGATTTATGACGAGGAAATATTAAGTGCAGTAGCATGTCATACTACAGGTAAGAAAGATATGAGTCTTTTAGAAAAGGTAGTGTATATTGCAGATTACATAGAGCCTTTAAGAAATTTTCCTGGAGTAGAAATACTTAGAGAAGAGGCGTTTATAAACCTAGATACTGCACTTTTGGATGCCTTTAACAATACTATAAAAGTTGTAATTAATAGGGGACAACTGCTGCATGTAAATACAATTAGTGGTAGAAATTATTTGGTTTTTAAAAAAGCTCACAGTAAGGCATATTCAAAAAAATAATTAGTATATTACAAATTTTAGGTTTATTTTAGGAGGTCTTTTATAATGGGAAAAAAAATAATAAGCACAAAAAAAGCACCGGGGGCTGTAGGACCTTATTCTCAGGCTGTTAAGGTTGGAAACTTTTTATTCACATCAGGCCAAATTCCACTGGATCCATCTACAGGAGAATTGGTTTCGAGTGATATTAAAAAGGCAACAGAGAGGTCACTTGAAAATATAAAAGCTTTACTGGAAGAAGCAGGAACATGTTTTGATAAAGTTATTAAGACTACTGTATATGTAAAGAATATGTCAGATTTTGCAGCTGTAAATGAAGTATATGCAAAATATTTTAAAAAGGATATGCCTGCAAGATCCTGTGTAGAAGTAAAACTTCCAAAAGATGCACTTGTTGAAATAGAAGTAATAGCATTAGTGGATTAATTATAGAGTTCTTAAACGAAAAATAAACTTATACTCCGAATATTTTTACAATCACAAGTACGATTAAATGTTTTGATAAGTCTAAGCAGAAAATTTACAAAAACATAAGGGCTTTTGAAAACTCGTACCTCAGACAATTCAAAAGCCCTAAGTTTTTTGTAAATTTTCCACTAAGACTTATATACAAAACATTTAAATGTACTTGCTTATTGTAAAATATTTCTATGTGTAAGTTTATTTTTAAGTTTAGAAACTCTTAATACTTTAGAAAATTATCCATAACTATTAATTCTTAACTACTAACTCAACTTTCGCAGTTTAAAAATATTGCTTCGTAATTTTTTTGTATTAAGTGAAAATTTTATATGTGGGAAAGTTGAACTATTAATTATTAATTGTATTTAGCAGCTTGTTGCAGAAAGGAAAAGTTGTATGAAGGAAAATAAAATAGTATTTACAGTAGATGAAAAAGATGACGGCTTGAAATTGAGATATTATTTGCAGAGAGTTCAGAAACTTTCAGGTAGACTTATAAAAGGAGCAGCCTTGAGTGGAAGGATAGAAATAAACAATAAAAAGGTAAAATTAAATCATATAGTAAAGTCAGGGGAAAGCATATCTTTAAACCTTGTAAAAGAGGAGTCTCAAAATGTAGAGCCTGAGAAAATGGATATAGAAGTAGTGTATGAAGATAATGATCTAATAGTTGTAAATAAAAGGCCTGGAATAGTAGTGCATCCTACAAGAAGTTATCCTTCAGGAACGTTAGCTAATGGACTTATGTATTATTTTAAGGAAAAGGGAGAAGATTGTATAGTTAGATTAGTAAGTAGATTGGATATGGATACTTCAGGTCTTATAATAGTTGGAAAAAATCAATTTGCACATATGGCTCTGGCAAGAGACATGAAAAGTCAAGAATTTGAAAAAAGTTACATTGGTGTCATTCATGGAAAGATGGAAGAAAGTGAAGGAACTATAGATTTGCCAATATATAGGCAAGAAGGAGAAGACATAAGAAGGATTATAGATGAAAGAGGACAGAAAAGTATTACTCACTATAAGGTAATCAAGGATTTTAAAAATGATCAGCTATTAAAGCTTACGCTGGAAACGGGAAGAACACATCAAATAAGGGTACATTTAAGTTATTTAGGACATCCTCTTTATGGAGACACATTGTATGGAAAAGAGGCTGATAGTGTGTATATAAATAGGCAGGCACTTCATGCATACAAACTTAAATTTCCACACCCTAGGGGAAATAAAATATTGGAGTTAGAAACTGGTATTCCAGAAGATATTCTAAAATTAATAGAAAAAATAAGCTGAAACTCTATGTCTTTAAGCTTCAGCTCATTTTGATATAATCATTTATTAGAAAACACATGTCTTTTTAATATAAATATAATAGTTAAAATTATAATTATAGATGGTACAAGGAGCAAATATTTATTTTTAATAATAATTTTTGCCATATTGTTGGAATTTAATACTTGCTTTTCACTATGATTTATGCTGCTGGCAAGTTTTAATTTCCCTATTTCTCTTCCTTCAAAGGATATAGAAGCTCCATCGACTATATCTCCTTTTTTAAAGAACCTAAACGTTAAGTTTTTATCACTTAAAGTTACATGGGGTACATTTATATCATCCTTAGCTTTAATATAGTAAAAATCATAAGCAGCAATCAGTGGAACAGAAAGTCCATCTTTATTATAAGTTGTGACTAAGGCTCCTCTTTGATACAACTTAATAAGGTTAAAATTGTTAAATCCAAAATTAAATAAAGCTACTGCATCAGGAAAAAAAGTTTTGTTTTTATCGTGAATTAGCGCCACTATAAGTTGTTGTCCGTTTCTTGTAGCTGTAGATACGTAGGAGTGCAATGATTGCACTGTATAGCCTGTTTTACCTCCTAAGCATCCACTGTAATAATAGGTGGATTGTCTTTGTATTAATTTGTTTTCATTCCATACTTCTCTAGCTTGTGGACATTTGATGGTAGGCGGAATAGTATAGGACATAGTAGTAGCTATTTTAGAATATTCAGGGTGCTTAGATAGTGCTCTCATCATTAGAGCTAAATCCCTTGCTGAGGTTTTATGTTTTTCATCAAATAATCCAGTAGGGTTTACAAAATTGGTATTTTTAGCCCCAAGTTCCTTAGCCCTTTTATTCATCTTAACTACAAACTTATCCATAGTGCCGCTTATATGTTCTGCTAATGCTTCTGCACAATCGTTGTCTGAAGCTAGTAGTAAACCGTATAACAAATCTTTTACAGTTAACTGCTCACCTTCACAAAGTCCAACTCTAGTTCCATCTACATTTGGTGGATTTTTACCGACTATAACTTTATCATCTAAGTTTGTATTTTCAAGGGTTAAAAGTGCAGTCATTATCTTTGTAGTGGATGCTGGTGGATAAGCAGTATCTGGGTTCTTGGAATACAAAAGTTCACTGGTAGCTGCATCCAATATTACAGCGCCATCAGCTGAAACAGGAGGAGGCATTTCTTTAGCATGAACTACTCCATAGGGGTTGTTAGAACAAATAAGAAAAAACAGTAGTGCAAAGGTGACTATTCTTTTCATTTTTTCCTCCTTTAGGACAATTCCTAAATATTATATCAAAAAAATACTATATATGCGACATAATTTTTTTAAATTGTCAATAATTTAAATTATAAACATAAATATATTTCATTGCAAATTACAATTATTAAGAGAGGGAATAATAGAGAGGGAATAATAATGAGAGATAAGAAAAAAATTATAGGTTCAATTGTTATTTTGATTGTATTTGCCATATTTTTAGTTGTAGGGTATGTGAACTCAAGGCCATCCAATACTCCAGTAAAAAGTGAAGAGGTATTTAAAGATCAGGATAATGCCGGAGAAAGCTCCAAAAGTAAATCGGATAAAAGTATAACTGTATATGTAAATGGAGAAGTTAAAAACCCAGGAGTGTATAAATTAAAAAATGATAGCAGAATACAGGATATTGTAAAGGAAGCAGGTGGATTTACATCTGCATCAGATACAAGTAAATTAAATTTGGCTAAGAAGTTAAAGGACGAAGATTATATATATGTGGATAAAAAAGGAGAGAATGGATCAAATAACGATCAATCTGTGGGAAAAGTAGGTAATGGAGTAGGTCAGGATGGAAAGGTAAACATAAACAGAGCTTCCAAAGAGGAATTAAAAACAATACCTGGAGTTGGAGATGTGACTGCTCAAAAGATAATAGATTATAGAGAAAAAAATGGGGATTTTTCTTCTATTGAGGATTTAAAAAAAGTAGGAAGAATAGGTGATAAAACCATTGAAAAGATAAAGGATAAAATAGATGTGAGGTAAGTTAAAGGTGGGTTTATTGTAAACAGATGAAGTTTGTTACAAAATGGTGTACAATATTGTAGAGAAAGATTTCTATTGGAGGTGTTATTTTGGAGTATAAAAGACTAACAGAACTTACTCGAACTTCTGGATGAGCAGCTAAAATAGGACCGGAGGTCCTTTCTAAAATACTTGATAAATTACCTCGAATGGAAAATGAAAATTTAATGGTTGGTATAGAGACTTCAGATGATGCTGCAGTTTATAAATTGGATAATGATACAGCAGTAATACAAACCCTTGATTTTTTTACACCAATAGTGGATGATCCTTATACTTTTGGTCAAATAGCTGCAGCAAATTCTCTAAGTGATGTATATGCAATGGGAGGAAAGCCTAAAGTAGCACTTAATATAGTTTGTTTCCCTTCTTGTCTCCCTGAAGAAATGTTGGGAGAAATACTAAAAGGTGGTGCTGACAAAGTTATTGAAGCAGGTGCAGTAGTAGTGGGAGGTCACACTGTAGAGGATAATGAGCCTAAATATGGGTTGTCAGTTATGGGACTCGTACATCCAGATAATATACTTAAAAATTATGGATCTAAAGAAGGGGATATGATTATACTTACTAAACCTTTGGGTATAGGTATAATAAATACTGCTATAAAAGGAGAAGTGGCATCTAAAGATGCTTATGATAAAGCAGTTAAAGTTATGTCCACGTTAAATAAATATGCAGGGGAAATAATAAGTAAATATTCTGTAAGTGCGTGTACAGATGTAACTGGTTTTGGAATTATGGGGCATGGATATGAAATGGCTTCTGCCTCTGGTGTTACATTAAAGCTTTATGCGAGTAGAATACCTTATATACAAGAGGCAAGAGAATATGCCGAAATGGGTCTGGTACCAGCAGGTTCATATAGAAATAAAGACTATTTGGAAGGCAAATATGGCATAAAGAATGTACCTGAGTGGATGGAAGATATTTTATTTGATCCACAAACATCTGGTGGACTTTTGGTAACCTGCAGCAGAGAAGAAAGTCTTAAAATTATGGAGGAACTTTCAAAGCTTGAAGTAAAATCTTCTGTAATAGGTGATGTTATACCTTTTAATGGGAAAAGATATATAGAAGTAGAATAATGGTTTAAAGGAGGAAAAAGTCAAGTTGTGGATAAGAAACAATTATTAAGAAAACTTCCTAAAATGGATGAACTCTTGAATGAAGAAGTGGTAAAATTAGAAGCTGAAACTACAATGAAAAAAATTGTAATGGAATCTTTGAGAGAAGCGGTAAACAATTATAGAAATCTTATTTTAAAAGGTAAAATTGAAAACTTTACGGAAAAAGATATACTGGAAAGCTTTAGAACAATAATTGAACAAAAAAAAGAGCCCAACTTGAAAAATGTAATAAATGCTACGGGAGTTATCATACATACGAATCTAGGAAGATCTATTTTAAGTGAGAATGCTTTGAAAAATGTAATTGATGTAGCTCACAATTATAGTAATTTGGAATATGACCTGGAAAAAGGAACAAGGGGATCTAGGTATAGCCATGTAGAAGAGCTGATTAAGACGATTACGGGAGCAGAGGCTTCTTTAGTGGTAAATAACAATGCAGCTGCAGTAGTCTTGGCTTTAAACACTCTTTGTAGTGGTAAGGAAGCTATAGTTTCTAGGGGACAGCTGATAGAAATAGGAGGGTCATTTAGAATACCTGAAGTTATGGAATTTAGTGGAGCCAATCTTGTGGAAGTAGGAACAACTAATAAAACTCATCTAAAGGATTATGAAAATGCCATTAGTGAAAATACGGGAGCATTTTTAAAAGTGCATACGTCCAATTTCAAAATAATTGGTTTTTCAGAAGAGGTGTCTTTAGAAGAATTGGTGAAATTATCAGTAAAAAGCAGGATACCAGTAGTGGAGGATATAGGAAGTGGAACACTTATAGATTTTTCTAAGTATGGATTTGAATATGAACCTACGGTACAGGAGAGTATAGATAAAGGCGTTGATGTAGTTACTTTTAGTGGGGATAAAATGCTGGGAGGGCCTCAGGCAGGTATAATTGTAGGTAAGAAAAAATACATAGACAAAATGAAAAAAAATCAGCTTACAAGAGCACTTAGAATAGATAAAATGACTCTAGCAGCTCTTGAAGGTACTTTAAAATATTATCTAGATGAAAATGAAGCAATAAAAAATATACCAACGCTCCATATGATACTTGCAAGTGAAGATGAGCAAAAACGTAGGGCTTTTGTTTTGAAAGAAAAGCTTGAAAGTAAGAATTTGAATTTTAAATTTACAATAGAAGAGGATTATTCCATGGTAGGAGGAGGATCTATGCCAGGACAAAAAATACCTACCTATGTAGTTAAAGCACAAAGTAGCAGTGTATCACCAGAACAGGTAGATAAAAAGTTTAGAAAGAGAAGCGTACCTATAATTGTACGATTAGCACATAATGGAGTTATAATGGATTTAAGGACTATACTAGATAGAGATTTTGACATTTTGGTAGATGCTTTTACAGAGATGTAGTTTAACTTGATACATTTCAGTTTGGAGGTAATTTTGCATGAAGCATGTTGTAATAGGAACAGCGGGGCATATAGATCATGGCAAAACTGCACTTATAAGAGCCTTGACAGGAAGAGAAACGGATACTTTAAAAGAAGAGAAAGAAAGAGGAATATCCATAAACCTTGGATTTACTTTCTTTGATTTGCCATCAGGAAAAAAAGCTGGAATTATAGATGTACCCGGTCATGAAAAATTTATAAAAAATATGTTAGCTGGGGTTAGTGGTATAGATTTAGTACTTATGGTAATTGCAGCAGATGAAGGAATTATGCCACAGACTAGAGAACACTTTGAAATACTTCAACTTTTAAATGTAAGTAAAGGTATTATTGTTGTTACTAAAATAGATCTAGTAGATGAAGAATGGTTGGATATGGTAATAGAAGATATAAAGAAAGAGTTTAAAGGAACTTTTTTAGAGAATGCTCCTATATGCAAAGTCTCTTCTAAAACTAAAATCGGTTTAGATTCTCTGGCAAAAGAAATAGATAGACTTACAGAAGATGTTTCCTGTAAAGATGTAAGAGGACATTTTAGGCTTCCTGTAGACAGAGTCTTTTCTATAAGTGGATTTGGCACAGTTGTAACGGGTACTGTAATTAGTGGAAGTATTAGAGAAGGTGAACAAGTGCAAATATATCCTTCTAAAGTATTATGTAAAGTGAGAGGCATACAAATAAATGATAAACAGGTAAAAAAGGCTGAAGCAGGTGAAAGATGCGGAATAAATTTAGCCAGTGTAAAAACTAGTAGTATAAATAGGGGAGATGTCATATCCCTAGAAAATTTAATGGAACCATCTCTCATGATAGATTGCAAATTACATTATTTAAAGAGTGCACCAAAACCTTTGAAGAATAGACAAAGGGTAAGGATTTACCATGGTACCAGTGAAATCATATGTAGGGTAGTGATACTTGATAAGAAGGAAGTAAATCCAGGAGAAGATTCTTACGTTCAATTTAGATTGGAAAAGCAGCTTACTTCCCAGAGAAAAGATAGATTTGTAATAAGAAGCTATTCTCCTATGAGTACAATAGGGGGAGGAATTATAATAGAACCTTCTGCTAAGAAAGCTAAAAGATTTAATGAAGAATATATAGAAGAGTTAAGAATAAAAGAAAAAGGGAATACACAAAATATACTAGAAGGTGTCATTAAAAATTTAAGCGAAAATTATCCTAAAGAAGAGGATATATTAAAAGCTTTGGGTAAAAATGAAGCTAGTATAAAGGATCAGTTAAAAAGGCTAGTAGATAATGGAACAATAGTAATATTAAATGGAGGAGAAAAGACTGTATATCTTCATAAAGATTTTTTGAATGAAAAAATTAGTGTATTAGAGGATATATTAGAAAAGTTTCATGAAGATAATCCTTTAAAAATAGGAATATCAAAAGAGGAAATTAAAAATAAAGTATTTGGGAAAAAAATTAAGCAAAAAATATATGATTGTATAATGGAGTTTTTAGAGGATAAAAATGTTATAAAGACTTACAAAAATTTTGTATCCCTAATAGATTTTCAACCTAAATATAATGATATGCAGAATGCTATTAGGAAAAATATACTGAGTGAGTTTAAAAAGCAAAAGTTTATTCCACCAAAGTACTCAGATTTAGAGAGTATGTGCAAGGATAAAAAATCATTTAAAATGGTATTTGAATCTTTAGTTGATAGGGAAGACATAGTTAAAATTTCTGAGAATTTCTGGCTTCTCTCTGAGTACTATCAAAAAGCTAAAGATATTGTAATAAATTTTATAAAGGAGCATGGAAGCATATCAATTGCTGAATTTAGAGATGAATTGCAAACCAACAGAAAGTATGCTTTGGCACTTATGGAGCATTTTGATACTATAAAGTTTACCAAGAGAATGGAAGATAAAAGAATCCTTTATTAACCACATAGGAATTCGTTGACATTGGGTTTTGGTTTACTTATAATAGTACTTGGTGATTTGAAATGGGAGTAGATAGGTGCTGGTGTGCCTGCCAGTCTTCAAAACTGTGTTGTCGTGCTAATACCACGATGGGTGGGTTCGATTCCCACATATTCCCGCCAAATATGGTAAAATTAGCGATCTATGGTAAGTTTAAAAACTATATAAGGTTGATTATATATTAAAAGAGGATTTACTTGACTATATTATATATTTAAAAGATATTACTTAACTTATATTACATAATTACATATTTAAAAGAGATTTCTATAAATAGTTATATTTGTAGGAATCTCTTTTTTTTATATAATAAACTGTTATGCTATTTTAAAATTTGAAAAAAGGAAAAGAGTGTAGATATATCAATGGCTAAAAGGAAAATTAATTTAAAGCACATTACAAATTTAAAAAAACAAGTAGAACAACTGACAATATAACTATATATGAACTTAAAATAATAAATTATCAAAGAATACAACAAGAAACTGATATAGTTTTATAAAACATTACAAAATTATAAAAGTATATTTAAAATAAGTGTTGAATAATGATATATTAATAATTA
>ENA-UOOE01000122-UOOE01000122.1-fermentation-metagenome-genome-assembly--contig:-NODE-122-length-78809-cov-16.389758_pt1 | contig 78809 bp, 61 predicted proteins | sample MGYA00245776_ERZ724021 | MGnify/ENA primary metagenome ERZ724021 (study PRJEB28704, sample SAMN03018321) | fermentation metagenome | biome: anthropogenic terrestrial biome; feature: soil; material... | reverse complement strand
ATAAAGTGCTGGAAGTGGTGGGGGAGATCTGTGGCGACATTATTGAACCCAATGCTGAGGAGGTAGATCATAGCGGCCCTACTGTAGCTGATGGCCGTGTTACGTATGCAGCCAACACCCAGGAGAATCTCGATGTGCTCAACAGGGCAGAGCTGATGGGAATGCGGTTTTCCCGTAAATACGGGGGGCTCAACTTCCCGATGGTTCCCTACATGATCAGTGCCGATATTGTGAGTCGCGCCGACGCCAGCTTTCAGAATATATGGATGTTACAGGACTGCGGTGAGACCATCTATGAGTTTGGGGACGAAGAGCAGAGGAACAATTACATCCCGCGTGTGGTGAAGGGAGAGACCATGTCGATGGACCTCACGGAGCCCGATGCCGGATCGGATCTTCAGGCGGTGATGCTGAAAGCCTCCTTCAATGAGCAGGAGAACCAATGGTATCTGAATGGTGTAAAGCGTTTTATCACCAATGGAGATGCCGATATTCACTTGGTGCTTGCCCGCTCCGAGGAGGGGACCAAAGATGCCCGTGGCCTGTCGATGTTTATCTACGACAAACGCAGCGGCGGCGTGAATGTGCGCCGCATTGAAAACAAGATGGGCATCAAGGGAGCGCCCACCTGCGAGTTGGTTTTCAAGAATGCCAAAGCTGAACTTGTGGGCAGTCGCCGGATGGGGCTTATCAAATATGTGATGTCACTGATGAATGGCGCCCGCCTGGGCATCATGGCTCAGTCGGTTGGCATCTCCGAAGCGGCCACGCGCGAAGCATACAACTATGCCATTGAACGGCGTCAGTTCGGTAAGGCTATTATCACCTTTCCGGCAGTATATGAGATGTTGGCAAATATGCGGGCAAAGACCGATGCCTCACGTAGTGTCCTTTATGAAACCTGCCGTTTTGTGGATATGTACAAGACTTTGGAAGATATTGGCCGTGAGCGCAAGCTTTCTCCGGAGGAGAGGGAGGAGATGAAATATTATTCCCGCCTGGCCGATGCCTTTACTCCGCTTGGTAAGGGGATGAGCAGCGAGTATGCCAATCAGAATGCCTACGATGCCATTCAGATACATGGCGGCTCGGGATATATGAAAGATTATAAGTGTGAGCGTCTCTACCGTGATGCCCGCATCACCAACATCTACGAAGGAACCACGCAGCTTCAGGTGGTGGCTGCCATCCGCCATGTCACCACCGGTACTTATCTGCAAAGGATAAAAGAGTATGTCGCCATGCCGCTTACTCCCGAACTGGAGCCGTTGAAGAACGTACTGGCAAAGATGACCGAGACATATGAAAAGATGGTGGAGACGGTCGTTGCAGCCAAGGATGAAGAGTACCTCGATTTCCATGCCCGCCGGTTGGTAGAGAGTGCCGGGCACATCATTGCGGGATACCTGCTTCTGCAGGATGCCAACAAAAACCAGGAGTTATTCCGTCGCAGTGCCGAGGTGTATGTCCATTATGGACGGAACGAGTTGGTGAAAAACTACAACTTTATTGCTCAGTCGCGCATCGAAGATCTTGCCTATTATAAGCCCGATCTTACGGAGCAATAGTGTATTCTTATTTTCAGGAAAAAGGGACTGTTTCAGGTCCCTTTTTTGTATGCCAGCCAGTATATCCGGAAGTCTTTCGATTTCTTTCGCGATCACCCTAAAATAATGGAGCTTATCTTTTTGGGCGGAAGAGCAGTTCCAGCTTGGGCTGGGGACGCATTTTTCCGGTAAACATGTCGCGCATCCATATCACGCCGGCTTCTACACCAGTGGTGGAGTTGAACCAATGCTCCACGGAGCCGCCATAGTAAAGAGTGTGCATCGTCGGGAGCATCGGCCGCAAGGGATGGCTGTTGCTTTGGCTTACTGGCATTCCTCCGTATGCATTCAAATACCAGTCGTTGTTCAGTTGGTAACGGCCATGTAGGTCGATTAGCAGGGCCGACTGATTCAGGCCAAACGTATTTTTTCCAGTCTGCAAATAATTGATTCCCCCTTCGATCAACAGGTTCGGATGCAGCATATACGTTGCGTCGATCCCTGCATTCCAAAAGGGGAGGATGCCGAAACCGGAATTATATCCCCCGCTGATTCCCACATTCAGAGCCGGAGATATAGTATAGTTTGCTCCGGCATCCAGGATGTAATAGGTGCCTTTCCCAAACCAGGGTGTTTCCACCAGGCCCAATGTGGTCGAAGAGTGAAGCAGCAGGTTGCGTGCAGGCATGGTCGTAGCAATGGCAGTGCGGCTTTTCGAATTGATATAATCGGATGCCACACCTCTCCAATAAATCGGCGGCAAAAGTCTGCTGGCAGATGCAGACGGTGTGCTGACCGTAAAGCGCTGGTAGGGTGTGAGTTGTGGATGCATGTCCATGGCCGGATTCAGCCGGGGTAGTTTCAGAGAAACATTTCTTGATTGAACTGTATCTTTCTGCTGGCGTAGCGTGCCTGTGGCGATGATGGTTTTAAGGCTGTCCTGCCTCACGGTGATATCCTGTGCGACCCCCGTTGAGAAAAGATAACTTAGAAGCAACGGTATGAAAAGACGTCTCATAAATTTTTCTGAATAAAAGATTACACCTTTTCAAACAAAGGTAGTAAACTTCGCGGAAAAATCCTGTTTTTAACTTTTTATCATCCCTGTCGCCATCATTAATCTGTTATTATGCTTGTTCTGTATTCTTTTTTTATTTTTCTTTGTTACCGATAAATAACAAACGCTAAAATTGATTGCCTATAAGTCCTCTTTACTCCATTAATTTAACATAACAATTGAAGAAGTAAAGCAATGGATACTTTCAGTGCGATGACCGACGAAGAATTGGTTGTATCGTATGCCTGTGGCAATAACGCAGCGTTTGATGTACTCCTCGAGCGTTATAAACAGTCTCTTTACACCTACATTCTCTTCACTGTCCGTCATAACGGTCTGGCGGAAGACATTTTTCAGGATACCTTTATAAAAGCCATCACCACCATCAAGCAGGGGAGATACACCGAAACTGGCAGGTTCAAAGCGTGGCTGATGCGAATTGCGCACAATCTGATGATCGACTATTTCCGGCAGAAGAAAAACGAGAATACTATTTCCAACGACGATTATGACCTGGATCTGTGGAATAGTTCCTCCCTCGGTGAGGATACTGTGGAGGTCGAACTGGTGCGAACAGAGGTGCTCTCGGATGTCAAAAAGCTTGTTGCCTGCCTGCCCGATGCTCAGCGAGAGGTGCTGGAAATGCGTTACTACAAGGATTTAAGCTTTAAAGAAATTGCCGATAGAACGGGTGTGAGCATCAACACGGCTCTGGGGCGTATGCGTTATGCCATCCTCAACATGCGCAGAATGGCCGAGGAGAACAAGATGATTTTTACTCTGGATTAGGATATACATAAAAATAGCCCCGGTGGATCCGGGGCTATTGCAGGGTAGGAGTTCAAATCGTTTTGCACGGACGGTGCAGATGTTGCTTTGCGTGCATAGCTATATGTGCAGGTGTTTCAAATCTGTAAAACCAAAACAAACGTTTTAAGCTTATTTTGATTGCTCTACATAAAAGGCAGATACTTCAGAATACGGATACCTCAAGTAACGTCTAAAACAGTGTTTGGCTGTTAAAGCTGTTCCGAGAAGTCTCAATATCATTCGGTTCGATAACATTAAATCGTTTGATATTCATTTTTCCGGACTGTGAAGCAGAATAAATAACGCGAACATTCTTTTTGTTTTACAAACTACAAGTAAACTTGCAGATGTATTGCGTGAAAATGTTCAGGTAACTGTATTCAGCCTTTTTGAAACTGGTTGTTGCCGGGAAATAAATTTCCTGTAGCAACTTCCATAATATCCGGGCCTGTGAAAATCTTCCTACTTTAGATAGGAGAGGCTCACGGTTCCGAAAAACCTTATAGTTTTTGCAAGCTTTTGCAGCAACTTTCGGAGAAGAAAGATACTCGCGAAGGATCACTCTTCAACAGAGCCACTGGCAATTGCTTTTGCAAATGTTACATGGTGCAACAGAATTGCATTCAGTCCTTCCGGGAAAAGCTGGTAAGCCTTTCTCATTAAGAACATTGGAATGACAAACTGAGTTTGTGCATCTCGTGAATGAAATTCTTCCGGTCGTATGCAAAATTTCAAAGAACTCCTATATCTTTTGCACGTTGTGTGCACGGATATGTTTTGTTGCTCTCTGCAAATATAACGTCCGGAAAAGGAAAAAAGCAACTATTTTGGACTAAAAATACGAACAACTTATGAACAGGTTATGAACAGGATATCAACATGGTTTGTAGTTTATTGGTAATTAGACTATTGCGTCTCTTTCTCTGCAGTTTTGTTCGAAAAAAGAACTGCTTGTTAACCTGAATTTTGGAGTACATTGGAGAAAAAATGATTGGTACATCAAAATTACAGATGTTTCGACATCAATTGCAACCCCACAATAGAAAAAATTAACGCACTCAGGAAAAACAACCGCCAGAAAGTAACGGGTTCCTTAAAAACAAAAATGCCCAATATGACCGTTCCAACAGCGCCGATTCCTGCCCACACAGCATAAGCAGTACCAGTAGGAATAGGGTGATCGCCTCCCATCGATTTAAAGAGCAACAACATGCTCAGGCTCACCGACAACATAAAGACGATTAACCACATCCACATCTCCTTCCCGGATGTTTGTTGCATTTTTCCCAGGCTCATTGCAAAAATCGATTCGAACAAGCCACCAATAATCAGGATTATCCAGTTTATGCTCATACTCTTTGTCCCTTTCTGTTTATTCATTTTATCGGATATAATTTATTGGGTCGCAAATACGCTCAACAACGGCGCTGTGTTCAATGTCCATCCTTTTTTATTTGCAAAAAACGTTTTGTCAGATATTTGCGTGCTGGCTCGTCAATCATCTTCAGGCACAGATATGCGACCAGGATATTTCCAAACAATAAAATAAATGCAAATGGCCATGTTTGGGCGAACGTGAGTTCTTTCTTCCACACAAAAGAATAGAAAAGGTACATAAAGGGATAATGCACCATGTAGAGCGGATAGGATATATTCCCCAGAAATTTACACATCCCGACAGTAAATTTCCCGGTTATTTTTCCCGAAGCCCCCAGATAAACAAGCATGGGAAAGATTGCGATGGTGCATACCGCATCATATATGCCATTCATCCATGGCGAATTGCCATTGCCAATATAGGGCATGGAAAGCAAAACTACAATAACCAGACTGCATTTCCAAAAAGCCCCCGTGATATGGACCGGTTTGAAAACACGCGATAAGAGGAGTCCCGCAGAGAAGGCAAAAAGCAACCGTAAAAAACCTCCAAGCAGGTTGTAATCGGCCAGGGTCCAGCCCACGCCCAAATGCCCAAATCCGGAAAGATTGCCAATGGCAAACGAGGCTAATCCCACACCTGCCAGGGCGACAAGCGTTGCGAGAGCCCGTGTAGACAGCCTGCGCAGAAAAAAAGCATACAGCAGGTTTCCAATATATTCAAAAAACAGGGACCAGCTCGGGCCGTTCAACGGGTACATTTCTCCGTTTCCACGTACTTCAGCCCCGGTACCCGGTACGGCCGGGATCAGGAAGATGTGGAGCAACAACGCAAACATCACCAGAAGAGGAGCAACCGGTGTCCCATCCCATTTTTCGCTTCCTTGCATGAAAAAGGTTATCGCTCCTAACACGGCCCCTGTTATCACCATTGGCTGAAGACGTATTAACCGGCGCGTAATGAAATTTCTGGTTTCCATACTTTTCCACCGGTCGTCGTAAGCATACCCGATCACGAACCCTGACAGTATAAAGAAGAAGTCTACAGCAAGGTATCCGTGATTGAATTGTTGATCTGCAGGGCTTGTGGCAAAGGCTTCAAAGATGTGATACCCTATCACAATCAGTGCCGCAATTCCACGTAACCCGTTCAGAATCTGATAATGTGGCTTTGAGTCTGCAAATGTAGCCGATGAGATATTTGACATTTGTCCAACGTTCACTATTTTATGTTTATCTTCCCGGATTGCTGTCTGTCCAGAATATATCCGGGAGGGAGTTCTAATCTCAACATCCATTATTTCTTCCAGCTGGGGTGGATGATGCTGCCTTTTTCGGGGTGATGCTCGATATAGAGGTGCACATCAATCTCCTGCTGCATCTCCTCCACATGCGAAATGACACCCACAATGCGGTTTTCCTTGCGCAGCGACTTTAGGGTGTCGAATACAATATCGAGTGACTCCTTGTCCAGCGAGCCGAAACCTTCGTCGAGGAAGAAGAAGTTTTGGCTTGATTGGGTAATCTTCTGGATGTTGTCGGCAAGAGCCAGGGCAAGCGACAGTGAAGCCTGAAATGTTTGACCTCCCGAAAGAGTTTTAACACTTCTTGTCTTTCCTCCATTCATGAAGTCACGCACCTGAAAGCTGTTGTCGGCCGTGATCTCCAGGCTCAGTCGCTGCCGGGTAAGCTGAAAGAAACGATCGTTGGCTGTGTTGCAGAGATTCTGCAAGTAGACAGAGGAGATGTAATCCACAAAACCGCTTGCCTTGAATAGCGACTTCAGGGTTCTGATATCCTCTGCTCTTGCTTCCAGGCTGTCGTGCTCCTTGCGAAGCAGCGTCTGATTCTCCATATTTTCTTGTAACTTTTTAAGCTGTTCCGCCGTTTTTCCCTGTTCCTGAATTTTCTGTGTGGCCTGCTCCCGGAGCATGGCAATCTCCTCCTTAAGGGCCCGGTGCACACCGGCATCATACACCCTGCCGGCTGCCTCATGCCGGAGTTGCTGCAGGGTGGATGCACAACGCAGCAATTGTTCCCTAAAACGGGTAAGGTGTTGTCTCTCCGCTTCCGTATCGATGGGTTGCGACAGAATGCCGATTACTTCTTCCACCGATTGGAAGGAGGATTGCTCCACCTGCAGTTTCAATGCATTGTTTAGCTTGTCGATGGCCGACTGTTCCTCATTCAGTTCCTTTTGGTTGGATGCCAGGCTGCCGGCAAGCGTATCTTTTTGTTTACGATGTTCCTGAAGGATCTTGTTGTTTTCGGTGTACTCCTTCTCTAGGCGCACGTACTCCTTCAGCAAGCTGTTTTTCTCCTCTTCAATCAAAGAAGGAGGCGTTTGGCGATATTGTTCAGGCTGTATCCACTGAAGCTGCTGCCCGATGGTCCTCAACCTGGTTTGGTTTACCGTGAGCGATGTTTTTATCTTTTCCAGTTCTTCCCGGAACCGCTCCCTGTTATGCTCCTGTTTTTCCAGTTCTTTTGCTGCTTTCTGCAAGTCTGCCTCCTGTCTGTTTAACTTTGCCTGAATCAACTTTGCCTTATTGAAAGCGTTGCTCACTTCTTTTTCCTCACGGTAGGCATCCCAGGCAAATTGTTTGAGATGGGATACGGCCTTATCGCCAAGCAATCTCTTCTTTTGGCACAGATCATGCAGTCCGCTGGAAATCTGCAATTGCCGGCTCTCGAGAAGGCTTAGTTCCTTTTCCAAAACAACAATACGCTCCTGTCGCAGCTCCAGCGAGCGCTTTTCTGCAATAAGCCGGCTCAATGTGTCGTGATATGCTTCGCTTTTATAGCGTTCCGGATGATGCAGTGATCCACAGACAGGACATGGCCTCCCCTCGGTCAGTGCCTCGGCATAGGCTTTCAGCTGTTCTTTTAGCCGGAGGCTGTTCTCCTGTTCACCCAGCAGCATCTGCTTTTCTTTTATCGTTTCGCCTGTTGCCTGCAGATGGAGAATGTATTCCTTGTAGCCGGCATCTTTTGACAATCCTTCAAATTCTGTATCCTCCAGAATCAGCAATTTTTCTTCGAGAGTCTTGTTTTCCTGCTGCAGATATTTTTTCAACTCATTTTCCACTTCCAGCAGTTGATCGTCGAGATGATGTTTTTCTATATACCACGCTTTGATGGAGGACAGAAGCGACAGGTCGGGCATAGTGTCTCGTGCTGCTTTTATCGCCTGCTCCAGCGATTCCTTTTTAATCTTTAGCTTTTGTATTTCCGCCAGGGTGCTTTCCAGGGCCAGGGTGCCTTTCTTTACACGAGACTCTTCGACGGAAACGATCTCCTCCAGCATCTTTATTTGAAGCAGACGTGTAAGCTCTTCTGCCTTTCTGTTTAACTCATCCCTTTTCTCGTACGCCGTTGTTATTGTGTCCAGCCTTTTCTCGAGTCGTTCAATTTCCTCTTCCTCTCTTCGCAATTTATCCGTGTCAATGCGAATCTGCGCATCCCGGAGTTCTTTTTTCTTCCGGCTTTCCTGCAGCAGGTCAAGCTGATGCTTGAACAACATCACGCTCTGCTCGTAGCGCTCAACCCTTTTTTCAAGAGAACGAAAGTGAGGCTCCTGCTCCTGAAGCTGTTGTTGCTCCTTTTCTGCATCGCTAGTCTTTTGGGTCAGCTCCTGCAGTTTGCGGAGTTGTTCCTCATGCAATGTGTTTTCGTCCAGCTTCCGGTTTAGGTCGCCAATCTCCTTTTCGAGCAGCAACAATTGCTTACGATAGCTGTCCGCCTGCTCCGGATCAACGGATCCCAGTTGTTGTAGCTGGCCTTCAATGTGTTGCTTGCGTGCGTTGTTTTTCGATTCCAGAGACACTACCTTGTAATAGAATTCGAACTTCCCAAGGTTGAAAAGATCCTTCATCATCTGGGTGCGGTCTTTGTTGCCGAGCTGTAGAAACTCCTGAAATTGACCCTGCGGGATGATGATGGTGCGCTTGAAGTTATCGTAGCTCAATCCTACAACCTCTTCCAATGATGCAACATCAATGGGGACCCAGTCGTGGCCGACTTTCCTGTATGCAGAGCGTTCTAACGTTTTTACCTCATCGAACCGCTTGCTGTTGCGCCTTCCTTTTGTTATTGCCCGGTAGGCTGTCTGATCCTTCCCGGCTTCGAAGATGAAATCGATCAGGAGCTCGTTCGACTTTAGGTTCATCATGTTGTAGTAGCGGTTGTCGCCCGAGAGGTTCAACCGATCGGTGCGCCCATAAATAGCGAAAGTAATTGCTTCGAGGATGGAAGACTTGCCGCTGCCCACCGTTCCGAAGATGCCAAACAGGTTCGCACCGGTAAGCCTGGTGAAATCGATGGTTTGTCTCCCCTGGTAGGAATAGAGTCCTTGCAAGGTTAACTCTATGGGTATCATGATTCCTCCTCCTCTGCCATAATCTCCCTGAACAGGCTCAGAATCTCCTTGCCGGGCTCCTGCCCCTTCTCGTGCAGGAAATAATCACGAAAAAGTGTTTCCATGCTTTGACTCAGGTCGATATTGGAGGGAGAGTGACCTGTCAGGGCGTCCATGTCGGATACTTCCGGAATAATGGATATGATTCCCTCGTGCGTAGCCTGGAGCCTTCTCCTGTCTTGTGCCGTAAGAAAAGTATCGGTGACCAGTGTGAGCTCTACCAAAGCATCCCTGTTTTCTGCAAGCCATAGCAATGCTTCCTCTACTCCATACGCCTTTTTGCGCAGGAGACGCTTGCCACCCGTGAGCGGAATTTCCCGTACCGTGGCTCCATGACCCGGTTCGATCTCCACCAGCAAAAGATACTTCTGTTGGTCGGCCTCAGAAAAACTGTAGGAGAGGGGACTTCCGCTGTAATAAACGGGTGAGGGCGATGTGTCGTCCGCCTTGTGCATCCGGTGCAGATGCCCCAGCGCCGTGTATTGAATCTGTGAAGGAATATTTTCGGTATACACGGCCTGCGCGCCTCCTACATGCAGGATGGGTTTCTCCTCCTCCGGCTCCTCCGGAAGCGGGTCGCCCTTCTTTACCATAAACAGGTGCGACAGCAGGATGTTTACGCCACGGTCATCACAGTATTGGCTGGCGATGCTTTCCCATCTTTGCTGAAGGATCCTGCGCAGTTCTTCTTCGCTGTTTTCGTGTCCAAGAAAGGCTTTTAGCCGATATTCGTTGGCATAGGGTGTAAGCAGAATGCGCAGCGGGCTGTTGCTGCCCGGAAGTGTTAACTCCAAAAAGCCTCTATCGCTTTTCAGTACTTGCAGGCCGGATTCGAGGATAAATGGGGGTACAATTGAATTGGGGTAACCGGCGAAGATGATCCCGCACTCGCGGGCAAGCGGGTCGGGTGCTTCAATGCGGTCGGGCGAGTCGTGATTTCCGGCAATGGCAATCACCGGGCGGCGTCCATTTGCGGTGAGCCTTTTCAGGACTTTGTACAGCAGATCTACAGCCTCGGTGGGAGGATTGAACGTGTCGAACAGATCTCCTGCGATCAGCACAGCATCTGCCTCTTCCCGGTCGGCGATCTCACAGATCTCCTGCATCACCGCTTGTTGTTCCTCCAGGCGGGAGAAATCTTCAAGCCTTTTGCCCAAATGCCAGTCGGATGTATGAAGGATTTTCATTTTTTAGCTTTTCGCAAATATAATGCTTTTCTTCTGAGTTATTCCAGACAGTTACTCGAACTGAATGGATTTGGCAGGCGTAATTTTAGCCACAAGGTAGGAAGGTCCAATCATCATCAGCAGGGATACGAAAAGGGTGCCTGCATTCAGCAGGATGATATAGAGCGGGTTCAGGTCCACGGGCACGGCCGCGAGATAGTAGGTGGAAGGATCCAGTTTCAATAGCTGCCACCGGTACTGAATAAAACAAAACAGCAGTGCGATCACGTTACCCCATAGCATTCCCTTCCCGATGAGGAAGGCAGAGAGGTAGAGAAAAACCTTGCGGATGCTTAAATCCCGGGCACCCATCGATTTGAGAATGCCGATCATGTTGGTGCGCTCCAGGATAATAATCAACAAACCGGAAATCATGGTGAAACCGGATACCACCAGCATGAGGATGATGATCACCCATACATTCATGTCCAATAGGTTCAGCCAGTTAAAGATCATGGGATTGATGTCCTTGATGGAGCGGGTGTAAAAAGCATTGCCCAGCCGGTCTGTGTGAGAGGCCATATCAAAGAAAAGCTCCTGCGCGGTCCTGTCCAGGTTGTCGTAATTCTTTACTAGCACCTCAATGCCGCTCACCATATCGGAATCCCATCCGTTAAGACGGGCAAGCACTTCCTTTTCGGTGAGGATGTAAAGTTTGTCGTAATCTTCGAAGTTGGTTTCGTAGATGCCCACGATATCGAAACGGCGTGCACGCACCGGATCCTGCACAAAGTAGCAGGTGAAGCTGTCCCCCCTCTTCAGTAGCAGCTTGTCGGCCATCTCTTTGGAGATGATTGCCCGGTTGCCGTCAGCCGTGTCTGCGGGTTCTATCACCGTTCCCTCCACCAGGTTCTTCCGGAAGAATTGCCAGTCGTACCCTTCAGCCACACCTTTGAGGACCACTCCCATAAAATCGTCGTCGGTCTTGATAATACCCGGCTTGGTGATAAACTCCTGAATGTTGCTGATAGCCGGATTGGCACGCAGATGCGCAAGCAGCGTGTCGGATACTGCAATGGGCATATGTTCGTAGGAGGAGTTGCTCTCGAAGGCGGTAATCTGAATGTGAGAGCCAAAGCCGATCACCTTGGCGCGGACCTCCTTCTTGAAGCCCACGATGATGCATACCGCTACGATCATCACCGCCAGCCCCAGAGCGATACCGGCAATGGCAATCCTGATGGCGGGCGACGAGACCCGTTTGTTATTCTTCTTATCGCCTTTGTAGATTCGTTTCGCTATGAACAGTTCTGCATTCATGCATGCTATCTTCTGTTTGGATAAGCCTCCAGTGCCTTCTCGAGCACCGTCAACGCCTTGTCCAGATCTTCTTTATTCAGCACATAGGCTATACGTACTTCGTTCTTTCCAAGGCCGGATGTCACATAAAAGCCGGTGGCCGGCGCCATGAAGATGGTCTGCCCCTCATACCGGAAATCGGAGAGACACCAGCCACAAAAGGCATCGGCATCGTCGATAGGAAGCCTGGCAAGCGTGTAGAATGCTCCTTGCGGCATGGGCGAGTAGACACCGGGAATCTTGTTCAGCCTTTCGATGAGGAAGTCACGTCGTCCCTTATATTCGTCAAAGTTGTGTTGCATATAACTGCTGCTCACTTGCAACGATGCGTTGGCAGCAATTTGTCCGATCAGGGGCGGACTTAGCCGTGCCTGGCAAAATTTCATCACGGTGTCGTGAACCTTCTGGTTCTTGGTAATCAGCGCGCCAATGCGGATGCCGCACTCGCTGTATCTTTTTGAAACGGAATCAATCAGCACCACATTTTCTTCCACCCCCTCCAGGTGGCACGCCGATACATAAGGTGTGTCGTTATAAATAAACTCGCGGTATACCTCGTCTGAGAAGAGATAGAGGTTGTACTTTTTCACCAGATTCCTGATCTGTTCCATCTCTTGGGGTGTGTAGACATATCCCGTGGGATTGTTGGGGTTGCAGATCAGGATGCCCTTGGTGCGCTCGTTGATCAGATTCTCAAACTCCTCCATCGGAGGAAGGGCAAAACCCGTTTCCATGGTTGAGGGGATGGTGCGAATGACCGCACCGGCCGAGATGGCAAAAGCCATGTAGTTGGCATAGGCAGGCTCGGGGACAATAATCTCGTCACCCGGGTTCAGGCAGGCCATGAACGCATACAACACAGCCTCCGAGCCACCGGCTGTCACGATGATCTGTTCGGGCGTAAGGTCGATGTCATACTGTTTGTAGTATGTCGTCAGATTCTCTCTGTAAAACCGATATCCGTCGCTAGGACTATATTCCAGCGTGGTGCGGTCGATGGAGCGAATCGCGTCGAGTGCCGTCACCGGCGAAGGGAGGTCGGGCTGACCGATGTTGAGGTGATATACTTTTACACCCTGTGCCTTGGCAGCATCAGAGAGTGGAGCTAATTTGCGTATGGGTGATGCGGGCATCTGCACTCCCCGCTGGGAAATTTCCGGCATAATAACTGAAATGAATGATTTGTCTACTACTATTTAAAAACTTATAAACAGGGAGCAAAGGTAGTAAAAAAGTTTCCTTATCTGAGGGATAATAGCTACTTTTGCAGCGAAAAAATGGTGAGGTAATCATTTGCTTTGCCTGTTATTGATGCAAAGTCATGTTGCGGATGCACCTGTTTTTGACATTCCGGATTAAACAAAAGACGAAAAGAACGACAAAACCATTAAAATGAAAAAAATTACAACTTGGCTGGCACTGTCAGCAATCTCACTGGGGCTGATCTCCTGCTCAGGTCAGAAAGAAAACGAAGACGAAAAAGCAAGAAAGGGATGGAGCCTTGTATGGGAAGATGATTTCGATACATCGCTCGATACTGCCTCCTGGTTGAAGACACCCAAGAGCAAACTCCCTTCCTTTCGCTATATGAGTCATCACGAAGGACTGTATGTTTTACAGGAAGGCAACCTGGTGTTGCGCGCGCTTGCCAATGATGCGGACAACGATTCCATGCCTTTCCTTACTGGTGGTATCAACCGCCCGGCATTCAACGCCGGCAGCATCAACCGCATTGAAGTCAGGGCCCGGATGAACACCGTGGAGGATGCTACCCCATACCTTTCGTTGGTGCCGGCCGATAAGACGAAAAATATATCGATCGACTTCATGGAACGATATGGTCTGGATGAGTTTGTGTATCAGTCTGTAACTTCCGAATACACCACTACGCAGGGGATGCCCGACAATCCTCCCTCCAGTGTGCTGGTAGGTGTGAACCCCGGCCAGTATCATACGTATGCGGTAGAAAACTATGCCGACAGCGTGGTCTTCTATGTGGATGACATCCGCACCAAGAAATACCCTCGTATTCTCACCGATATTCCCGGCCAGTTCCCGTTTTACGACCACGATTTTGATCTGTTTATCGGCGTCAGGTTGAATAAGGATACCGATCCGTCAGTGCTACCGGCCGATCTGTTTATCGACTGGGTGCGTTACTACGAGCCGCAACAGCCAGTCACATCTGAAAAATAACCCGTTGCCATCCGGGAAAAGGGAGGGATTATAGCGGGAAGGAGTGGCCGAAGAGTCTTTCTTCGGCCATTTTTTCGTATTTTGTGCCTTTACGGCCGTAGTTGGCATAAGGATAAATGCTGATGCCCCCGCGCGGTGTGAAAATTCCGGTAACCTCAATGTACTTGGGATCCATGAGTGCCGTCAGGTCTTTCATGATGATGTTTATGCAGTCTTCGTGGAAAGCGCCGTGGTTGCGAAAGCTGAAGAGATAAAGCTTCAGGCTCTTGCTCTCCACCATCTTTTCATCGGGGATGTAGTCGATGCGGATGGTGGCAAAGTCAGGCTGACCGGTGATGGGGCAGAGGCTGGTGAATTCCGGGCAGTCGAACGTCACCCAATAGTCGTTTCCCTGATGTTTGTTCACAAATGCTTCCAGCATCTCTGGTGCATAATCCTGTTTGTATATTGTCTTGCCACCCAGGTGGCTGAGTCCTTCTATCTGCATATTGTTGTTGATTTATTTATGAGTGTGGTAAACCGGTCCGCTCAGTAAGATACTCCTCCAGCCCTTTGCGGCGTAACAGGCATGCAGGGCATTCGCCGCAGCCGTCTGCCGGGATGCCGTTATAGCAGGTGAGAGTTTCGTTTCTCACGATGTCGAACACACCCAGCTCATCGGCAAGCTGCCATACCTGTTTTTTGTTGCGCCACATGAGCGGCGTGTGGATTACAAAATGCCTGTCCATGGCCAGGTTGAGTGTGGCATTGGCCGAGTGAATGAAGGTGTCCCTGCAGTCGGGGTAGCCGCTATAGTCCGCCTCCGAAACACCTGTCACCAGGTGGCGTATATCCTGCGCATGAGCAAGGGTAGCGGCAAACGTGAGAAAAAGCAGGTTTCTTCCCGGCACAAATGTGTTTGGATAAGAACCATCCGGCTTCTCCTTGTCCATCTGCATGGAACGATCGGTGAGTGAGTTGGGTGCCAGCTGCGAGATGATGGTTGTATCGAGCACCCGAAAGGGTACATCAGCCATGGCCGCCAGCCGGCGTGCATTGTCCACCTCCTGTGAGTGGCGCTGCCCGTAGGAGAAGCAGAGCGCGTGAGTACGACGGAACTGTTGTTTGGCCCAGTAGAGACAGGTGGTAGAGTCCTGGCCTCCCGAAAAGAGCACGAGCGCATCCTGCGCTTTATATTCATTCATGTTTCTTTGTTTTTTAATGTGGTTTCCTAAGCTACACAGAAAAGCAATTGCTTTTCACCAACAAAAGTAGACATTTTCGAGCAGTAATTCAACTTCTTTAGTACTTCCAAAAATTGCTTTATTCTTTTTTTTGATTCCGGTTTTTGGTAATTTGCCTATCCCATTCCTTATCCTGAATTGTTTTTTTACTCCCGAGTCAAAAAGGATGATCCGATATTTTTAAGAAAAAATACCGGAAAGGCTGAACATGTTTTTTCCCCTTTTGTTATAACAGTACACATCATCAATAAGCCACCCAAGTTGCACAGTGTAAGTGGTTTTGCAATTCATGTAGCGTATGGATAAAAATATGATGAAAGATATCCTGGAAAGCAACTCCAAACGGAACAGCATGGCAAAGGCGCTCCTTGTCCGTTGGAAATGGAACGATGACAAAACATACCGCATCCTGTTGGGGTTGCGTATTGGCGGAACAGCCGAAACACAATATGACCTGAAGGTGAAATATCCGGAACAGTCAAACGAGCAGGTTACCCTGGTTGTCCATGCCGATCAGTTGGCTGGGTTGATGTTGGAAGAGAAAATCGACAAGGTTGTAGAATTGCTCACCGACGAGATGTGGAGGTGGGATCCCGCCCACATGTTGAATTTCCGGGAAAAAGTGGAGAAGCTCATCAAATAAGCCTTCACGTGGTAAACTTAACAAATATGTAACATATTCGTAACCGAATTGTAACATTCATATCGTACTTTTGCGGTAAAATATCCTAAACAGGACAATTAGGTTTATTATAGATGCGACATTTTCTACTGTGCTCCCTTCTGTCATTTTTTGTGTTATCGTGTAACAATGTCTCTACCGACTCCGAAGGCAACAAGCTTGCGACATCCATTTCGGGCGCAGGAGCCACCTTCCCTTATCCCTATTATAATATAGTATTCCGTGATTACATGCGCCAGCATGACGGCATCACGGTGAACTATGGCGCCATCGGCAGTGGCGGCGGTATTCGCAGCCTCCGTGACCGGTCGGTCGACTTTGGTGCGAGCGATGCTTTTCTCAATGAGAAGGAGATTGCGTCGATGAAGGCAGAGGTCATTCATATCGCCACCTGCATGGGAGGAGTGGTAATGGCTTATACCCTTGAGGGTGTGGACAGCCTCCGGCTGACAGGAGCCCTGATCGCCGACATTTATCTCGGAAAAATAAAAAAATGGAACGATTCCCGTCTCGCAGCGGAAAATCCAACGATAAAACTACCCGACCTGGAAATAACCCCGGTTTATCGTTCCGACGGTAGCGGTACAACCTATAACTTTTCTGAGTATCTTTGCGTGGTGAGCCCCGAGTGGGACAGGATCATGGGTAAGGGCAAAGCCCTGAAATGGGAGGCCGGCATAGCCGCCAAAGGTAACCCCGGTGTGGCAGGTATCGTGCAGCAGACCGAAGGGGCCATTGGTTATATCGGCTCTGAGTATGCCCTCACCCTAAAGTTGCCCACGGCAAAATTGAAAAACCGTGCAGGCAGGTATGTGAACGCCACGCTGGAGGCCATCTCGGCTGCAGCCAACGTGGATCTGCCGGAAGATATGCGGGCAACGATTACCGATTCGGGTGATCCGGAAGCTTATCCGATGAGCCTCTTCACCTGGATTCTGGTATACAAGAATCAGCAGTACGACAGCCGCACACGGCAGGATGCAGAGCAGTTGGTGAGTTTGCTGCAGTACATCATCAGCCCCGAGGGACAAAAAGTTGCGGCACAGATCAATTATGCACCGCTACCAATGCAGGCACTGGAAAAAAACAGAAAACTGATAAGCGAAATAAACTATGGCGGAGCACCCGTTGCTCTCAATATCTCTTCCGAGCCTGCCGGCGACGGTGTTGGAGCGGTTTTGAACGAATAACATGATATGAAGGATAAAATTTTCCGGTTTCTTCTGTTTGTGGCGGCATTGCTCATCCTGCTACTGTCGGCGGCCATTGTCTACGCACTGGTAAGCCGTTCTGGCGAGACCTTTCGTGAATATGGCATTTGGGGATTTATCACCAGTGCTGAGTGGGATCCCCGTTCGGCCACGGAAGAATACGGCGCGCTCTCGTTTATTCTGGGAACACTTTACACGGCCTTCTTCGCTCTGTTGCTCTGTGTCCCCTTTTCACTGGCTGTAGCCTTGTTCAACGGTGAATATTTCAAAGGTAAAAAAATAGCGGGTGTAGTTCGGTCGGTGGTCGACCTGCTCGCCGGCATCCCTTCTATCGTGTATGGCTTGTGGGGCTTTTACACGGTGCGCCCACTTGTCATCGCCCTGGACGTGAATGCGCAGGGATTTGGCATCTTCCTCTCGTCGGTTGTCCTGGCCATCATGATCATTCCTTATGCCTCTTCGCTGAGCGGCGAATTTTTGTCGATGGTGCCCAACAACCTCAAGGAGGGGGCCTACAGTTTGGGAGCTACCCGCATTGAGGTGGTACAGCACATCAGCTTACCCACTGCAGCCTCCGGCATTGTAGCTTCTTATATTCTGGCGTTGGGGCGCGCCCTGGGTGAGACCATGGCGGTAACTATGCTGATAGGCAATACCAACCGGATTCCGGGAGGATTACGCGGCACGGGAAACACCATGGCGAGTGTTATCGCCAACCAGTTTGGAGAGGCAGATGGGCTGAAGCTTAGCGCGTTGATTACCATCGGTCTACTGCTCTTTATTATTACGGCTGTCATCAACCTGATAGCCAAGCTTGTCATGAAAAAATTATCGCACGCATGAGTCAGGTAAAACCGATATCGTTCAAATCAAGAAAAACAAAGGACAAAGCGGCATTTATCCTTATTTGTCTCTTCTCTTTTCTTGCAATGGTTCCCCTTTTCTTTATCATTTGGGACGTGGTTGCCAAGGGCTACAAAAATTTCAACCTGCGTCTTTTCACTGAGGTGACTCCCTCGTCGGTAGATGCCCTGATGGCCCGAATGAATGGAGATCCTATTCCCGGGGGTATCCTGAATGGGATTACCGGATCAGTTCTTATTGTGGGGCTTGCCATCCTGATCTCTGTCCCACTGGGATTGTTCATCGGCATCTATCTGTCGGATAACCGGGGAAAGAAGTTCGCGAAGGTAATCAGTTACCTTACCGACTTGTTGCAAGGGATGCCCTCCATTGTAATTGGTATTATTGCGTATGCATGGGTGGTGAAACCACTGGGAGGCTACTCAGCCCTGGCCGGTAGCGTAGCCCTGTCCATTATGATGCTACCCATGATTGTGCGATCCACCGAAGAGACCTTGAAGATGCTGCCAGCCTCATACAAGGAGGCGGGACTTGCATTGGGATCGTCCTATACCAACGTTGTATTTAAAATTTTATTACCTTCGGGATTTGGAGGAATCTTCACCGGTATCCTTCTTGCCATCTCGAGGGTGATGGGAGAGACCGCCCCCCTGATGCTCACTGCATTGGGCGCCTCTGTGGTGAACTGGAAGATCACGGAACCCACCAGTGCCATTCCTCTGCTCATCTGGGATTTTTATAACGATCCCAACCTGGTGGATCTGATCTGGTCCTCTTCGCTTTTGTTATTAATTGTCATCTTCCTGCTAAACTGGATAGCCAAAATTGTAGCTCGTAAATGGAAAATATAAAAATTACACACAGTAAAAACGCCATTCTTCAATTGAAAGATGTATCGGTATCCTATACACCGGAAAAGTTTGCTGTAAAGAAGGTCAGCACCGACATCTATCCCAACACCATTACCGCAATAATGGGCCCTTCGGGGTGCGGCAAGAGTACGCTCATCCGCGCCATCAACCGTATGCACGACCTTTATGCACATATTACCACCACCGGTGAGATCCTCCTCAAGGGAAGAAATGTGCTGGAGATGGATCCCATGGAGGTGAGGCGCATGGCAGGCATGGTGTTTCAACAGCCCAACCCTTTTCCTACCATGAGCATTTACGAAAATGTGCTGGCAGGCTATTCGCTCAACGGTATCCGCCTGAACCGGAGTGAGAAAGATGAAATAGTAGAGCAGAGCCTTATGAGCGTTGCATTGTGGGACGAGGTGAAAGACGTGATGAGCAAACGGGGATCGTTCCTTTCGGGTGGACAGCAACAGCGCCTCTGCATTGCCCGCACGCTCGCTCTGAAGCCGGAGGTGTTGCTTATGGACGAGCCTACCTCTGCACTCGACCCGATCTCCACGAACAAAATAGAGGAATTGTTGTTGGAATTAAAACAGAAGTTCACCATCATCATTGTGACCCATAATATGTCACAGGCAGCCCGCATTTCCGACAACTCCATGTTCATGTATCTGGGTGAGTTGGTGGAACATGGTAACACCGCGCAGATGTTCACCAAGCCGCAGCATAAACGTACCGAAGAGTATCTGACGGGTGTATTTGGTTGATAATAAACTGTCGGATCTTCGTCATGAGAGAAAATGAAGCGTAGTTCCGAAACGGAACCCGAGGAATCGGAGTCGGTAAGAAAATGAAATATCAGAGATAGGAGAGGATCAATTTGAATCAAATTAAATTATGGATACACAGAACGATAATAAAGAATATGCTCCCGCGCTGGGAATAAAAGATAGATATCTGGAGCAGCTGCAGAGTGACTTTCAACTGCTCGCCGAGATTGTATTGACCCAGATAACGCTGGCTTCGTCGCTGTTGCAGGATAACCACAGGGAGGATGTTATCCTTGAATTAAAACGCAACGAGAAAATTATCAACTCACTGGATATTACGATTAAGGAGAAGGTAATTAATGCAATTATGCTCTTTACGCCCCGCGCGTCCGACCTGCGCCGGTTGATGGCCTACCACGACATGACAATTTCCATGGAACGGGTGGGCGATCTGATTGAAAATATCATCCAGTTGTTGCAGGAGATTGATTTTTCTCTTCATGGATTCGACAACTATAAAAAACTGCTCGATAAGATGTTCGTGCATACCGACAAGATGATTAAAAGTGCTGTGTTCTCCTTCGCCGGAGGCAGCAACGAGATGGCATACGAAACCATACAAATGGATGATAAGGTAGATAAACTGGATAAAAAAATTGAACGCAAGCTGGCTGATGAATTCAAAAATGAGGTGCATAGCTCGCAGTCGCTTATTAACATTATGAACATCAATAGTGTATCCTACTATCTTGAGCGAATAGGCGACAAGGCGGTCGATGTGGCAGAGTCGGCTGTTTATCTGATTGAGGGGAAAGATATCCGGCATACCAAATCTCCAAATCCCAGAAAATCAAATCCCTAAAAAAGAAACTAAGTACACTTTTTTTTGCACGCTATGGAAGAGAGAATTTTAGTGGTGGACGACGAAAAAGATATCAGCGACATTCTTCAGTTCAATCTCGAAAATGAAGGGTATATCGTGGATGTGGCTGCATCGGGAGAAGAGGCACTGCAGAAAATTACCGATGTGCATCAGCTTATTATCCTTGATGTGATGATGGAGGGCATGTCCGGCTTCAAAACTGCCGAGACATTGCGCAAAAGCGAGAACTATGTGCCCATCATTTTCCTCACGGCAAAGAACACAGAGAACGATATGCTTACCGGCTTCTCACTGGGAGGCGACGATTATATCTCCAAGCCTTTTTCGGTGAAGGAGGTGTTGGCACGCGTGAAGGCATTGCTAAAGCGTACTTCGCTTATCAGGATGCCCGCTGAGACTAAATGGTCGTACAGGGGGCTTACTATAGATATCCCTACTAACCGGGTTACGATCGATGATAACGAAGTGTCGCTTACCAAGAAAGAGTTTGAAATCCTTTCGCTGATGGCTCAGGCATCGCCCAACGTGCTCACCCGTGCCGAAATTCTTAACAGTGTGTGGGGCGACAACGAGTTTGTACTCGACAGGACGGTGGATGTGCACATCACGCGTCTGCGAAAGAAGCTTGGCGACTATGCCAACATCATTGTCAACCGCTCCGGCTTCGGCTATTATCTAAACATAGATTCAAAAAATGAAGAATGAAAAAGAAGATTACTTTTAAGCTACGTATTCTGATAATTTTTTCGGTCATCATTGCCGCATTCACTGTAGGTGTAATCCTTTTTGAACGGCAGCAGATAAAAAAAGAACGAACCGACAGCCTGGAGCGCTCCCTCAATAACAATGCCGACATGATCCACCAATATCTGTCGTTGAATAAAATACCTGTCGGGGAAAGTGGTGACCGGGTGGGTGAGTTGTTGCAATACATGCAGCCCGAAATGCGGGTGACCATACTCGACTGGCAGGGAAACGTGATGTACGACAACAGGGCGGATGCCCACAAAATGGAAAATCATTTGCAGCGGCCTGAAGTGCAAAAAAGTATCGGATTTGGTACAGGCACCCACGTACGCTTATCCGATACCAACAAGGTGAAGTATCTCTATTTTGCAAAATACTACGACGAGGGATATTTTATCAGGGTGGCTGTACCTTACGATGTTAAGTTGCAGTCGTTCATCAACTCGGGAAACTCCTTTGCTTACTTCATTCTTCTATTCTTTGTAGTGTGTGTGCTAATGATGCTCTATTTCTCCAACAGGTTTTCCAAATCGATGAAGGAGCTCCGCGAGTTCTCCCTGAGTGTGAAAAACGGATTGCCCGTACCATCTTCTTTTCAGTTTGCCGACGATGAGGTGGGAGAGGTGAGCGCCGGCATTGTGGAAAATTACAACCTGCTGCAGGAAAACCGTCGTAAGCTGGCTGCTGAACGGGAAAAGCTGTTACAGCATTTTCAACTTTCCGAAGAAGGTATCGCCATTTTTTCGCACGATCGTCATCAGGTATATGCCAACTCCCACTTTTTGCAGTTTTTGAATGTGATCCTCGATAAACCGACACTTGAAACTGAACAGCTTTTTTCCGATTCCAATTTTGAAGATATAGTCCACTTTCTGGACGAGCGTTCACGCAATAAAAATATGTTCACCAAGCGGATCGATAAAAGCGGAAAACAGTTTAATGTGCGGGTGATTATTTTCGACGATGGGGATTTTGAACTTTATATCAGCGACATCACCAAGTCGGAGAAAACCCGGTTGCTCAAGCAGGAAATGACCAACAATATTGCTCATGAACTGCGTACGCCGGTGACCAGCATCCGTGGTTATCTGGAAACCATACTTAATATGTACCACGACGAAGCGGATGAGCGTATCCATGGTTTTCTCGACAGGGCTTATGCCCAGACCATCCGTCTCTCGGAGCTGATCCAGGACATCAGCATGCTCACCAAAATAGAGGAGGCCTCCGATCGGTTCGATCTGGAGCCTGTAAGTATGAAGGAGTTGCTGGAGGAGCTGCAGGCTGATCTGGCCGATGACCTTAGCGAAAAGGAGGACAGTTTTACGGTGGATGTGAGTGAATCTGTTGTCATCAACGGTAATCGTACTCTCCTTTACTCCATCTTTCGCAATCTTGCGGAGAATTCAATATCCTACGCTGGAAAACAAATCGACATAGTCGTACGTTGTTACAACGAGAACGACGATACCTACTTCTTTGAGTTTTACGATTCGGGTGAGGGAGTGGATGAGAAGCACCTGGTGCGCATCTTCGAACGTTTTTATCGTGTGAACGAAGGACGGACCCGCATCACGGGCGGCTCGGGCCTGGGCCTTTCCATTGTGAAAAATGCCGTGTTGTTTCATAAGGGAAGCATTATAGCAAAAAATCGCTTCGAAGGAGGCTTGTGGTTTTTAATGACGTTCCCTAAATTAAAATGATGTTATGAAGTATATTGGAGCCCATATCAGTGCCTCGGGTGGTGTGGAGAATGCGCCGTTGAACGCCCATGCTATCGGAGCGAATGCTTTTGCCTTTTTCACTAAAAATCAGCGACAGTGGTTTGCCTCTGCATACACCCAACAAAACATAGATCTGTTCAAGTCGCGCTGCGAAGAGTTTGGATACTCATCCAATCATATTTTGCCCCACAGCAGCTACCTCATCAACTTGGGAAATCCCGGCGAGGAGGAGATTGAAAAATCCCGGTCGGCTTTCTTCGATGAGATGAGTCGGTGCGAGCAACTGGGCCTGGACAGGCTCAACTTTCATCCTGGCAGCCACCTTAACCAGATCTCTGTAGATGCTTGCCTTGATCGTATTGCCGAGTCGATCAACATGGCGCTCGATAGAACCAGTGGAGTAACGGCGGTTCTGGAGAACACAGCAGGCCAGGGTACGAACCTGGGACATACGTTCGAGCAGCTGGCGCATATTATTGATAAGGTGGATGACAAGAGCCGTGTGGGCGTTTGCCTTGATACGGCGCATACGCTGGCAGCCGGATATGAAATTCGGACACGCGAGGGGTACGACGAAACATTCCGCAAATTTGACGAGATTGTTGGTTTTCATTATTTACGGGGCATGCACATCAACGACTCCAAGAAGGAACTTTCCACACGGGTCGACCGGCACGACAGTATCGGTAAGGGGGTGATGAACCTCGATCTTTTCTCCTTTATCGTGAACGACACTCGCTTCAACAATCTGCCGCTCATCCTGGAGACGCCCGACGAGACACTCTGGGCCGAAGAGATACAACTGCTCTACTCACTAATAAAGTAGATCTACTTCCCGGACTGATTCTTTTTAGGCATAAAAAAGAGGCTGTCTCAAAATGAAAATTTGTGAGACACCCTCTTTCAAGTACACCCGGCGGGAATCGAACCCACATCGTCGGAACCGGAATCCGGTATTCTATCCATTGAACTACGGGTGCATGAGCATGCTGGTTACCTGTAGGATGCGTTTTTCCATGTCAATACCACGGAATCGCTTTTCAACAAAGGCTTTAATTCTTGTATCTGATCTTCGGTCAGTCGCTCTTTGTAGTGAAACAGTAGCGTCAGATCTGTCCCTGTTTCGTTGAACGTAGCCGAGATCGGATAAATGTCCGGCAAAGATACGGTATATTTGTCATTTTCCTGCTTTTTTGGGGAAGAATTAAAGAAAATTTCCGCAGAAATATCCGGGAGGAAAGCTTCGTTGTCCAGTTTTGTCCAATCAGTAGTATAGAAAGAAATGTTGCTGTCACAAACCCCTCCGCACACTGTCCTGATCAGGCATACAACCAGGGAGTCCTTCGCCACAGGAAGCAGCTTCAATTGGAGAGTTCCGATATTGGATGTTTTAATTTGCAGATAATCGTCGCTTTGCGCTGTCTTCTCTATCTCTCCCAGGGGGGAGGGGACAGCTGTTTTGCCGCTGTCCACCAGTAACATGGTCTTATTGCCTTCCGTAACCCCCGGAAGGAGTCCGCCGGGCATCGACTTGAAAAGGTCACTCACGTTCTGTGCAAAAACAGCGGAGGAGGCCATCAGTAAAAAAAAGAGAATAGATTGTCTCATACGTTTATTTTGTTAATATGCCAATTTGGTACATTTCCACCGAGGGCTTTCCTCCGTCAACACCATTTACTGTTTCCAGCTTTATAAATCGGGCATCTACTGACTTGTTGAATGAGATGCGCTGTGGAAGAGGGTTGTTTTTGATATTGCTGAATTCTCCTTCAATGATCTTTTCCCAGATTTGTCCATCTCCGCTTACGCTGAATATGTAGGTGAATACCGACTCTTTGGCATCGTCGGGACTGTAGGTAAATCCTTTCACCGGGTGTGATTCTCCCAGATCCACAATAAGCGGGTGCTCCTTAATTGTTCTCCATGATTCGGGCGCAATGTCCGTCAGGCGGTCTTCCTTTGCTTCCACTTCCAGGTGGGGTGCATGATAAGCCCCCACTTTTTGAATGTTGGCAATGTCACGCGTTTTGTCGACAGTGATACGCAACTTGGCAGGAGTTACATCTTTAAACCGCAAAAGCCGTTTGTAGCCGATTGTGGTACCTTCGGTAAGTTTTATCCACTCGTTGTTTATAAATCCTTCCACAAGAAATTTCTCCACACGCTGTCCTTTGCGGATATCTTCCTGGAGCATGACCGTGTTGATGATTTCGCCCGCTCTCACGTGATACTCTTTCGATGCTCCCGAACGCGCTTTCCAGAGTATTTCTCCATCGATGAGCTTTTCGTTCTCAAACGTACTGGCGATGTAGGTGCCAAATTGCCTGAGCCGCTCCACGTCCACCTCGTGCAGTCGACCCCTGGTGTCGGGCGGAACATTGAGCAAAAGTACCGAATTCATGCCTACGGACAAGAAATAAATATCCACAAGCTGAGCAAGTGATTTCACCTGATGATCCTGTTCCGGGTGATAAAACCATCCCGGACGGATGGAAACATCTACTTCCGATGGGTACCAGTATAGCGTCTGTGTCTGCTCAATGAGATTGCGACTGCCCAGATCATTTGCAGTGGGCGAGATATTCAGTCGTTTGTTTTCGATTGCTATTGCTTCGCTGATGTCGGGTTGCAGGGGTGTCACGCTCCACTCCGTTTCTCTTCCCAGCCCACTTTCGTTGCCTACCCAGCGTACATCGTCGCCCATGATGGCTTTCACGGCTGCAGGCTGCAGGCTGTCAATCACGTGGTAGAAACGAGCCCAGTCGTATTCCTGTAATCTCCCGTTTGGTCCTTCACCGTTAGCTCCGTCAAACCACACCTCGTGTATTTCGCCGTAGTGGGTAAGCAACTCCGAGAGCTGCTTTACAAACAAGGCGTTATAGCGGGGCGAGTCGCCGTAACTTTCCGCATTCCGGTCCCACGGGGAAAGGTATACACCAAACTTTATGTTGTGCTTGTCGCATGCTTCCTTCACCTCTCTCACCACATCCCCCTGTCCGTTGCGCCAAGGGGAGGAGGCAACGGAGTGAGCCGTGGTCTGCGTGGGCCACAGACAAAAACCGTCGTGATGTTTGGCTGTGAGGATGACCATTTTAAACCCCGCTTCCTTTAGAGAAGATACCCATTGATCAGCATCAAAGTCGGTAGGGTTAAATAGGACGGGACTCTCGGAGCCGTCGCCCCACTCACGACCGGTGAAGGTGTTTATTCCGAAGTGGATGAACGCAGTCAGTTCCAGCTGCTGCCATTCATATTGTTGCCGGGTGGGTACCACGTAAGCAGCCAGTTTCACTTTTTGATCGGAAGTCAGGATATTGGGAAAAGTCAGTTTTTTCTCAAAATAGGTGTTGGTTCTCTGGTTGCATCCGGAGAGAAGCAATAAGGATATCCATAATCCCGGGAAAAGAATTTTTCTCATAAGTAGCCGGTTTGATAGAAATAGATAAGCGTGAAACAGCCGATTCCTATTATTGAAAGGTTGCCCTTCACCGGGCAAAGTTAACTTTTTATGCGATATCAAACAAAAAAAGCCATCCTTTTGGGATGGCCTTGTCCAATCTCTTGCAACTCCTTATTGATTGGGAGCAACTTCTTCAATAACCTGGTTCAGTGTATCGGCGGCTGCAGCTTCAGCAGCTTCGATAGCGGCCTGAATACTATCGGCCTGAACTTTTGCAATGCTGTCCAATCTGGCTACTTCAGCAAGACTGTCTTGTCTGGCTTTTTCAGCCTTTACCTGTGCATTGTTGCATGAAACGAATCCCAATGTTGCTACAGTAGCAACCAATAACAATACTTTTTTCATTCTTAAAAATTTTAAACGATAAATAATTTATTTCAATAAATGGTGTCGTTTTCCCTGCAATGAAATATCGTCACCAAAGTTACCTTTACTCATATGCTTAAGGAAAATGTTCCTTTCTAAAAACGATACAAAATTATATCAAAAATATGTTCTATAACATAATTCAATCGACATTTTATAGTTAAATGATGTTAAACAGCTCACGCTCTTGCAAATTGGTGTGATAACGTTTATTGAAAGATGTTTTTCAAGCTGGGGGTATGCGAACGAGAAAACACCCTAAACGACAGAGTGTCAGGGTGTTTGTGCGTTTGTGCGGAAAAAGTCAGTTGTAGAGATAACGTTTGATGCTTTTCTTGGGTGTCTTCTCAAACTCTTTGTCTACAACTTCTATCGCGGATATTTTCTCATACTGAGCGACTGATTTATTCAGTATGCTTTTATTTTCATTCATGATCGAGGCAAGTTTATCAGGACCGATGTTGTCTGTTGTTACTGCTGCCATATCGGGATAAACCAATGCTACCAGTTTGAAGTTGCGTAACACAACAATGCTCTCATTAATATAGGGAAGGTTATTTAATTTCGATTCGATCTCTTCGGGATATACGTTCTGGCCGTTTGCCGTAAGAAGCATGGTCTTTAGCCGGCCTTTGATAAAAAGTCGCCGTCCTTTCATGATTCCCGAATCACCTGTTCGGAGCCATCCGTCCCCGGTGAAAGCGAATGCTGTGGCTTCGGGATTTTTATAGTAGCCTTTCATCACGTTTTCTCCGCGTACCTGGATCTCACCGGGCACTTTCTCCGGATCAACGGAGTCAATGCGTGCCTCCATGATCTCTTCCAATACTGAACCGCATGATGTGGGAACAAAATCATCGTGGTGCTCGTAGGAGATGAGCGGGGCACATTCTGTCATCCCGTACCCCACGGTGAAGGGGAATTTTATTTTGTAAAAAAAAGCCTCCACTTCGGCATTGAGTGCTGCGCCGCCAATAATTACCTCCCGGAAGTTCCCGCCCAGTGATTCTACGAGTGATTGTTTGATCTTGTTTAATATTACCCTGCTGACTCCCGGTATTCTCAGAAGCAATTTTACTATGGGCTTATTGATAACAGGGAGTATCTTCTTTTTGTATATTTTTTCAAAAATCAATGGAACGGTGATGATCAGCTCTGGCCTGACTTCCTGCAGGGCGTGAATAAGATTCTGTGGTGTGGGAATTACTCCCAGCAGCGTGATGTGCACCCCCGCAGAGAGTGCATAGAGAAAATCGAATGCGCAGCCATACACATGAGCCATGGGTAAGAAAGCCAGTATTCGTTCACCGGTAAAAAGTAGATTGAGCTTTCCGGCATAGGTCACGTTCCCGGCAAAGTTATTTGCCGTAATCATTACTCCTTTGCTGAAGCCGGTAGTGCCGGAAGTGTAATTGAGACAGACAACCTCCTCGTTACTCACTTCGGCATATTGAATATCTTTTTTGGCAAAACCGTCAGGATAACGGAGACCGAATATTTCGTCGAGAGAATTAGTCTTGTCTGCAGTGGCATCATCACCCTTGAGAAGGGAGAGTGCGGGTATTTCGAAGACAGGAACAGCAACGTTATCGCTTTGAAGCGATTTCCATAACGGGTCGTTGATAAATACGAGCTTTGAATCTGAGTGACGGATAATATCTTCAATACTGCCGGGATTGAATTCATGCAGGATGGGAACAATGACCGCACCATAGGTGATGGCAGCCATGAACAGAATCGACCAGGAAGAATGGTTTTTACCAACCAGTGAGATCTTATCTCCTTTTTCGATACCCAGCCCCGAGAACAGCAGATGAAGCTTCGCAATCTCACGGGCCAGTTCTCCGTAAGTGAATGAAGTTCCTCCTTTATAGTCGGTTAACGCAGGAAGGTCCCAATGGTTTTTGAAACTTTCTTCGTATAGTTTGATGAAGTTCTGTTCGATCATAAGTGCACACTTTTGCTTATTTTGTGCAAATTTAATACCTAAAAATCGAATCCCAAAGGAAATGTGACAATAAATTGAGGGTTTTTTGTAAATTTGTGCTTTCGTTTGAATAATTTTTTTCACGTTCCGTACAAGCTGGTTTTATTACTGCAAAAATCCGGTTCGGGTATTATCTAGAGTATGATCGATCAATCAATTTTTCAAAATAAAACGGCCTCCTACTATACATTAGGCTGCAAACTTAATTTTGCGGAGACCTCGGCCATTGGCAGGCAGTTGTCGCACGCCGGCGTAACCCGTGCCAGAAAAGGTCAGCAGGCTGATATCTGTGTAATCAACACCTGTTCTGTGACGGAGCTTGCCGATAAGAAAGGACGCCAGGCCATCCGGAAAGTAATACAGGAGAATCCCTCCGCTTTTGTGGTAGTTACCGGATGTTATGCACAGCTGAAGCCGGACGAAATTGCCACCATTGAAGGCGTGGACCTGGTGTTGGGAGCAGAACAAAAACTCGATGTGGTGAAATACCTGGACGACTTGCAGAAAAAGGATAAAGGTGAAGTGGTTATATCCAAAACACACCGTATCCGCTCGTTTGTCCCGTCACTTTCTGCCGACGACCGTACTCGTTATTTTCTCAAAGTGCAGGATGGCTGCGACTACTTCTGTTCTTTCTGTACCATCCCCTTTGCAAGAGGCAGAAGCCGTAACGGCTCCATTGCCGACCTGGTGAATCAGGCCCGGCAGGTGGTAGAGGAAGGGGGAAAGGAGATTGTGCTCACGGGAGTCAACATCGGTGATTTTGGACATACCACGAATGAACTTTTTATAGACCTTTTGAAGGCACTCGATAAGGTGGATGGGGTGGAAAGGTATCGCATATCGTCCATTGAGCCAAATTTATTGACGGATGAGATCATCGACTTTGTGGCTTCCTCCAAACGTTTTGCCCCCCATTTTCATATGCCGCTACAGGCAGGCAGTGACGCGGTACTCAAGCTGATGAAGCGGAAGTACGATTCGGTACTGTTCCGTCACAAGGTAGACAAGATAAAACAAATCCTTCCCCATGCTTTTATTGGCGTAGACGTGATTGTGGGGGTCCGTGGCGAAACCGATGATTATTTTTCAGAAAGTGAGGCGTTTATCCGTTCTATCGATTTTTCCCAGTTGCATGTTTTCACCTATTCTGAACGTCCCGGCACACAGGCACTGCAGATTGACTATGCCGTGGATCCCAAAACAAAACATGCCCGCAGCAAAACGTTGCTCGACCTTTCGGAGGAGAAGCTGCGTCAATTTTACGAGTCCCAGAAGGGTACACGCCGGAAAGTGTTGTTCGAACATACAAAACGCGGTCAAAAGATGCACGGGTTTACAGAAAATTACGTAAAATTGTACGCCGAATACGATTCCCGCTATGTGAACCGGGTAATGGACGTGGAAGTAGGTGCATACTGCGAGGAGGAAATGGCGATGGAAGCCCTGTTTTAAGGGAAGTAGAACTATGGGGGCGACGATCCCGGACAATAATGATATGACAATGATAATTCTGATTGAATGGAGGACAATAGCAGTAAAAAGGGGATAGGTTATTCTCTGTTATTTGTAGTGGCGTATCTCCATGCGTTGTTGCCATTTTCGATTCTCTATCTGCTGTCGGATATACTTTTTTGGGGAGTATATTACCTGGCACGTTACCGGAGAAAACTAGTACGAAGAAATCTGAAGAACGCTTTCCCCGGGAAATCGCAAAAGCAAATTGTAAAACTCGAAAAGAAGTTCTACCATCACCTGTGCGATTACTTTGTGGAAACCATCAAAACACTTCGTCTCTCCGACAAAGAAGCACGCAGGCGAATGAAATTTGAAAACCCGGAAATCATCGACCGGCTTACTGCCGACGGAAAGTCGTGTATTCTGAGCCTGGGCCATTACGGAAACTGGGAGTGGGTGCCTTCTATCGGGTTGTATCTCCAGCCCGGGGTAAAACAGGGCCTTATTTATAAGAAGCTGCATTCCAGAGAATTTGATGAGCTTTTTCTGAAAATACGCAGTCGCTTCAGCCCCAGACCCATAGAGATGCGCTCGGTCTACCGGAAGATGATCAGGCTACAACAAGGAGGGGAGAAAATGGTGGTAGGCTTTCTCACCGACCAGCGCCCCCCCCGGTGTCTCGATCAGTACTGGACCACCTTTCTTCGTCAGGATACTCTTGTGCAGACAGGTATGGAAAAGATAGCAAAGCTGCTGGAGTGCTCCATCGTGTACCTCGACATCACCAAAGTAAAACGGGGCTACTATGTAGGGAAATTTTTTGTGATCACAGCCGACGCTTCAAAAGAGCCTGAATTTATGATCATGGAACGTTATATGCGAAAGCTGGAGGAGACCGTACTGAGAGAGCCCGCCTATTACCTCTGGTCACATAATCGCTGGAAGTTCACTCGTCCGGTAGTCAGCCCGACACCGAAGACCGAACGCTGAGCATTGGAGGGTGGGTGAAGCTGGGTAGATAAGAATTAGAAAAAGGAGAGGAATAAGAATAAAAATAAAATCTGAACACAGAACACTGAACTATGAAAAATCGGAGTATGGTAAAAACATCCGTTGTTATTTTGAACTGGAATGGAAAAAAACTGCTTGAACAGTTTCTTCCATCCGTACTGGCCCATTCATGGAGCGATGTGTGTAATGTGGTTGTGGCTGACAATGGATCTACCGACAATTCGGTTGAGTTTCTGAAAGCGAACTATCCTGCTGTACCCCTTATAATATTCGATAAAAACTACGGCTTTGCCGATGGATACAACAAGGCAATACAGCAAACGGATTCTGAATATGTGGTGTTGTTGAACTCCGATGTGGAGACGACCGAAAACTGGTTGTACACATTGATATCGTTTATGGACCTCCACCCCGAAGTGGTGGCGGTACAACCCAAGATACGCGCATACAACGATAAAAACAGGTTTGAGTATGCGGGTGCTGCGGGTGGTTTTATTGATCGGTACGGATATCCTTTCTGCAGAGGCCGCATTTTGGAGGTTGTGGAAGAAGACAGCGGCCAGTATGAAACGGCCATCCCTGTTTTTTGGGCAACAGGTGCCTGTCTCTGTATCCGAAAAAAAGAGTATGTGGAAGCAGGAGGACTCGATGCCAGTTTCTTTGCCCATATGGAAGAGATTGATCTCTGCTGGCGATTGAATGCAAGAGGTAAGATGGTGATGTGTGTTCCATCGTCGGTGGTGTACCATGTGGGAGGCGCCTCGCTGAGCAAGGACAACCCGAGAAAAATGTATCTGAACTTTCGGAACAACCTGTTGATGATCTATAAGAATGTTCCCCGGTCGGACTGTATGTTCGTCTTTTTTGTGCGCTGCCTCTTCGATTTTCTGGCCTACATTCACCTACTGCTGAAAGGACAGTTCAAAAGCGCTCATGCTGTGGTTGAGGCCTACAGGGATTTTCTGAAGATGTACTCTTCCTATAAGCCTGTCCGCAGGGAGAACCTGAAAAAAACAACCGTGAAGCAAATCGGCACCCAATACCGGAAAAGTATATTGCTGCAATTCTACCTGAACAGAAAAAGCACGTACCTGTCTCTTTACTCGAAGTGAACACTCAGTGTAATCATTCGTTGCGTGGCTTTCGAGAGAGAGCGTGCGTATTTTTGCAGACTTTCATCCGTCAGATCGGTCCTGTCCGTGTTGAGTATATCGATCATGCCAAATTCAAATTTCAGTTCGGGAGCCAGCTTGAACAGAGGCAGGTAAAAATCACATCCCACACCCAGCTCAATCCCGAAGTCGTATGGCTTCAACAGCACAGCCTGTTTCTTTTGCGACCCCAATTCGATGCTCCCATAGCCTCCAAGTAGAAAGTAGGGCCTGAAGTTGTCGATTCGCCCCGTAGATATTTTCAGATGAATAGGCAGGGAGAGATAGTTGTTCCGGATGTGTGTGGAAAACTCTTCACCCGACAATTGCTCCCTGAAGACAAAATGCTTTTCCCCCAAAGAAAGCGTGGGTATAGCACGCAGATTCAGGTAACGATTCAGGTGCATGTCGGCAATCATCCCCGCCGAGAAGCCGGGTGTGTAGTTGGGAATTTCGGAAAACCAGACCTCCCCGTTTTCGTTTACGTAGCCCGATTGGGTGAGAATGAGATCCTGGGTGTGCAGCCCCACTGTAAATCCCAGATGGAAGAGCCGCTGATCTACATAGGGCCTGTGCTGCAGCTTTTGGTGCTGTCCGGTAATGTGGCCCGAAAAAAGAGGCAGCAAGAGGCAAAAAAATATTGTTGTTTTTTTCATCCCTTCTTCAAACGATTTTATGCGCTAATTATTGTATTTTTCCCCCGGATAAAGATATCAGAATTTTTTTTTATTCTTAAAAAACTCATTACCTTTGCAGCAACATAACTAACTAATTACAACAACTAACTTATTTCACTATTATGGCTTACGTAATTGATGACACTTGCATTGCTTGTGGAACGTGCATTGATGAATGTCCTGTTGATGCAATATCCGAAGGTGATATCTATGTAATTGATCCTGAGGTTTGCACCGACTGTGGTGCTTGTGCAGATGTCTGCCCTACAGAATCAATTCATCCGGCATAAAACACTGGTAATTTTGAAACAAAGAAAAAGCCGAACAGTTCCTGTTCGGCTTCTTTATTTCCTGCTCCTGCCAATCACCTGATTCACCCGGCAAGAAGCATCCGGCCATAAAAAAAGCGCCTCTGAAAAGAAGCGCTTTTTTGTGGAATACCGATATCGGAATATCGTATGTTATGCATTGTTTACAGTCGACATGTGTGCAATCAGGTCGAGCACTTTGTTGGAATAACCCCATTCGTTGTCATACCAGCTGATTACCTTCACGAAAGTGGGGCTCAGTTGGATCCCTGCTTTTTCGTCGAAGATAGAAGTACGTGCATCGCCAATGAAATCGCTCGATACCACGTCTTCGTTAGTATATCCGAGGATGCCCTTCAATTCGCCTTCCGATGCTTCCTTCATGGCAGCACAGATCTCTTCGTAGGTGGTTTCTTTTGCCAGACGTACAGTCAAGTCAACCACAGATACGTCCAGTGTGGGAACGCGTAATGACATACCGGTCAGTTTGCCGTTCAGCTCGGGAATTACCTTGCCTACTGCCTTTGCAGCTCCGGTAGAAGAAGGAATGATGTTGCCGGCAGCAGCGCGCCCGCCTCTCCAGTCTTTTGCCGAGGGGCCGTCAACCGTTTTCTGTGTAGCAGTTGTTGCGTGAACAGTGGTCATCAAGCCTTCAATTACGCCGAATTTGTCGTTCAGTACTTTGGTCACGGGTGCCAGACAGTTGGTGGTACAAGAAGCATTGGAAACGAACTGTTCGCCTTTGGTGTAGGTGTTTTCGTTTACGCCGCATACATACATCCGGGTATCGTCTTTTGAAGGAGCTGACATCACCACATATTTTGCACCTGCATCAATGTGAGCCTGAGCTTTTTCTTTGGTGAGGAACAGGCCGGTTGATTCAACTACATATTCTGCACCTACAGCACCCCATTTCAGGTCGGCCGGATTTCTTTCTGCGCTTACACGAATCGTATTTCCGTTCACAACCAGGTTACCGTCTTTTACGTCGATAGATCCCTTGAACTGACCGTGAATCGTGTCGTATTTTAACATATAAGCGATGTAATTTACATCGAGCAAGTCATTGATACCCACAATCTGGATATCGTCTCTGTTTTGAGCTGCGCGGAAAACCAAGCGTCCGATGCGGCCAAATCCGTTAATACCTACTTTAATCATACTTAATTGAATTTTATTTGTTAAAAGTGTTCGTTTATATTCCGTCATTTGCTGGCGATGAAGGAGTGCTTTTTTTTCGCATCATGTTCATAATGATCATCGAAAGCGATCCTAAAAACCATCTTTTTTATTCAGTTACAAAAATACAACATCTTTTCATTTTAACGAAATTATTTGCATCAAAAAACCGAAATTTATCTTTGTTCTACCAATGAAACAAACGATTGTTTTCAATTTGTGAAAGTTCACTTTGTGGATATTTTTTTTGCATTTAGCAAATGTCCCGGAATCACAAAGGCCACAAACCAGGCCAAAGACTCAATAAGCAACTGTTCCGGTAGCTCCAGAGAGGATGCGGTAAGTGCCAGCACTCCAAATATTACTCCTCCAACAAGTACAAAGGGATAACGTAAAATTACCCCTGTCATAACAATGGTAAAAGCCATCAGTACCATGAAAAGAGGGTGTTGCAGTTCAAAGTTGATTTGATGCATTACACGGTACTGAATGAGGTTGACGAGGATCATGCAGCCAACCATCGAAATCCAGAGCGAATACAACGCAATTCTTGTCGGTTTCCCTCCCTTGTCTTTTCGCTTTTCAAAGAGATAATATCCTGTAAAGGTAACGACGATTACCGGCAGTATTATTTTAAGGAGATTTAAGATGTCTTCTGCTAAAAAAGAATAAACCATCCTCCTTTTAACGTATCCGGCAAGAGTGGTAAAGACAAGTAGCCAGCCCCATACGATGAACAGGATTCCGTATTTTTTTGTCAATCTGATTTTAGGAAAAACATTCATTTTTGTGTTTAAATAAAGAGGATTATATTTATATACTTATAAAACAAAATATGGGGCATTGTGTTCGTTTGTAAAATAAATATTGTTGTCGGTCAGCCGAATGCAACTTGCCATGAGTTACCGAGTGAACTATTTCCTCAAATTTCACTATCTTTGTGCTCCGTTACGAAATAAAATATTGAAAAATATTGATTCATATTTACTTAGGGCGGTAAAGGTGGAAGTAAAAAACGAATTTATTTACTAAATATATATATGGCTGACGATAAAAAGATTATTTTTTCCATGGTGGGGGTGAGCAAGACATTTCCTCCTCATAAACAGGTACTGAAAGATATTTACCTTTCATTTTTCTACGGTGCCAAGATCGGCATCATCGGTCTCAACGGTTCGGGAAAATCGACACTGTTGAAGATCATTGCCGGAATAGAGAAAGAGTATCAGGGAGAGGTGGTCTCCGATAAAAGCTTTTCGGTAGGATATCTGGAGCAGGACCCGAAGCTCGATCCCGATAAAACGGTTATCGACATTGTTCGCGAGGGTGTGAAGCCGGTCATGGATCTGTTGGCGGAATACGAAGATATCAACCTGAAATTCGGGCTGCCCGAATATTATGAGAACGAGGATAAAATGAATGGCCTCTTTGCTCGTCAGGCCGAGCTGCAGGATAAACTCGATGCAGCCGATGCGTGGAACATCGACAACCGCCTTGATCGCGCCATGGACGCCCTGCGCTGTCCCCCGGAAGATCAACCGGTGCACGAACTCTCGGGAGGGGAGCGACGTCGTGTTGCCCTTTGCCGGCTGTTGCTGCAGGAGCCCGACGTGCTGCTGCTCGATGAGCCGACCAACCACCTCGATGCAGAGTCGATCGACTGGCTGGAGCAGCACCTGCAACAATATCAGGGAACGGTGATCTGTATTACCCACGACCGTTACTTCCTTGACCACGTAGCAGGATGGATTCTGGAACTGGACCGCGGCGAGGGAATTCCCTGGAAGGGAAACTACACCTCCTGGCTGGAACAGAAGACAAAGAGGATGGAGCAGGAAGAGAAGCAGGCCAGCAAGCGCCGCAAAACGCTGGAGCGGGAGCTGGAGTGGATCAACCTCGCACCCAAAGCACGTCATGCCAAAGGTAAAGCACGTCTGAACTCGTACGAACAGCTGCTGAACCAGGATCAGAAAGAACGGGAAGAGAAGCTGGAACTCTTTATCCCCAATGGTCCCCGTCTTGGAAACAAGGTGATTGAAGCCATCGGCGTGAAGAAAGGATTTGGCGATAAGCTGCTGTTTGATAACCTCAACTTCATGTTGCCACCCAACGGCATCGTGGGAGTAATCGGACCGAATGGTGCCGGTAAGACAACCCTCTTTCGCCTGATACAGGGCATGGAGACCCCCGATGCCGGTAACTTTGAAGTGGGCGAAACGGTCGTGACTGCCTATGTGGACCAGTCGCACGAGGCCATTGATCCCGACAAGACTGTTTACCAGGTAGTATCGGGAGGTTCCGAATTTGTGCGTGTAGGCGGAAAAGAGGTCAATGCCCGTGCTTACCTGTCGCGCTTCAACTTTTCCGGTGCCGATCAGGAGAAACTGTGTGGCGTGCTGTCGGGTGGGGAGCGTAACCGCCTTCATCTGGCACTGACGCTCAAAGCGGGCGCCAATGTGCTGCTGCTCGACGAGCCGACGAACGACATCGACGTGAACACGCTTCGGGCCCTGGAAGAAGGGCTGGAGAACTTCGCCGGCTGTGCCGTGGTGATCTCGCACGACCGCTGGTTCCTGGATCGTATCTGTACGCATATTCTTGCTTTTGAAGGAAACTCCGAAGTGTTCTATTTTGAAGGGTCCTACAGCGAATATGAGGAGAATAAGAAGATGCGCCTCGGAAACGTGGAGCCAAAACGGGTACGTTACAGGAAGTTGTAGCCAGAAATTTTGTGAGGGTGTATCACAATGTGATTTCACCCTCTTTTTATTCGGATATCTATCTGAGAACATATCCCAATATTCATTTCTCAGGAGGTTAAATTTTATTTTGAGACAGCCTCAGGTTGGAAGGTAGCATGACGATGAGAAAAACGATATTCTTTGCACTGACTTTTGTTTTATATGGCACTCTTTACGGGTATAACGCCCTCCACAAGGGAACGGTGATTGATGCAGCATATAACGTGCAGGATAGTCTGGTGGCAGGGAAAAGCGGCGGTTTCCAGGCCTTTCTCAACCGCGCAACCAATTTTGTGAAGGACGACTGGATTCCTCTTGGAAACCCGGAAACAAACAAATTTGATTTTGGACGAATCCAGACTTTCCCCACCTACAACTCCATTGAAGGAGTCCGGCTGAGGGCAGGCCTTGCCTCCAACTCCAGGTTCAGTCCTCATTTTTTTTTGAAAGGATATGCTGCTTATGGCTTCAAAGACCAGAAACTTAAGTACCACGGTGAGGCAATCTATGCTTTCGACAAGAGAGTATACCACGAGGAGGAGTACCCGAAAAATAACCTGAGTGTGGTATATGAGAGCGACCTCTACTCACCGGGTGAGATGCATCCCCGTTCGCCCAACAACCTGCTGCTGATTACCTACCGACGTTCGGAGAACGCAGCCACCTACCGCAACTTTGCAGAGGTGAACTACGAAAAAGAATACAATAACGGCCTTGCTCATACAGTTTGGTTGCGGAGAGCACGGCTGGTACCGCAGGGCGATCTGCGTTTCGAAAGCCAGACTGGCGGCACTGTGTTGGCAGACGATGCCTTGCATACAACGGAAGCGGGGCTGTTGTTCCGTTATTCCTTCCGGGAAGCCTTTGTGCAGCATAAACGTTTGAAGAAACCCATTGAGATGGGCAGTCCCGTCTTCTTCCTTTCCCATACGTTCGGAAATTATGACTTCTTCGGAGAAATGAAGCCCTGGCACCGATCGGAGTTCTCCGTGCAGAAGCGTTTCTTTCTGGGAACTGCGGGACGTCTCGATGCCGTGGGGGAGGTGATGAAGATATGGAACAAGGTGCCTTTTCCGTTGCTGGCCTATCCCAATCAACGACAACGGCATAATATCGAGAACAATGCCTTTTTTCTGAACCATGCCCTGGAGTTTATGGCCGATGAACAATATACAATCCGGACCACCTTTGTGGGGGATTACCTGCTGTTGGCAAAAATTCCTGCCATAGACAGGCTGCAGGTAAGAGAGCTGATCTCGCTGCGGGCATCCTACGGCAGGTTGGGTAAGAAGAACGATCCCGCCACCACGCCGGATCTTTACAATTTTCCTGCCACCTCCTACAAGTATGGTCCTGTTCCCTATGTTGAGGGAGCCGTGGGACTCACCAACCTCCTGGGGCTCCTGCGGGTGGAGTACGTGCACCGGTTTACCTACCGGGATCATCCGGATGCGCTGCTCGGAAAGATCAGAGTGGATGTGACGCTGTAATGATATGATATGATATATGAACTACCGGATAAGGGTGATTAAAGAGCAGATCGTTCATGTTTGGATCAACGTTTTCTGGAAAAATCCGAACCGCCTGTGGGCACTGAAAGTGGCTGCATCCATCGCTTTCTTGCTGATACCGGCAGAGCTTTTGTTTCACAACTCTTTTATCGGCACGACCATGGCATTGGGTGTGGTGGCCATGGCACTCGGTGAAACCGATGTACATCCCCGGGGACGGACCAAGTCGGCTGGATCAGCCCTGCTCCTCTTTTTTATCACCAGCAGCCTGGTGGAACTGCTTTCGCCCTTCCCCCCCTATTTTGCCCTTTTGATATTCGTTGCGGCCTTTTCACTCACCCTGGCAGGTGGATTAAACGCACGGATGCAGGGAGTTACTTTCGGAGCCCTTCTTATTTTTGTCTATACGATGCTGGGAGCCGGCAATGCCGACAAGTGGTTTTTCCAGCCTGTGCTCTACACCATCGGCGCCTCTGCTTACTCCCTTGTCTCTATCCTGTTGTTGCAATCCCGCCCATACAGGTTGCTCAAGGAACAGCTGGCACGCGGTTTTTATTACCTCTCGGAATACATCGACCTGAAAGCGAGTCTTTTTCCCAGCAAATCACAGGTGCAGATGCAGATCAGGACCCAGCTGGCACAAAAAAATATTGAGCTGGCCCAGCAGATAGAAAGCTGTAAAAACAACCTCTACAGCTACTCGGCAGAAAGCAGCGCAGAAGCTCGCCCGGTGGTAAATATCTATTACCGGAAGTGGTTTCTGTTGCAGGAAATGCAGGAGCGGGCAATTTCCAGCCACGAACAGTACGACCTGCTCAGCAGAGAAGTAAGCAATATCAGGTTGCTGGAGGGTTTTGGACAGCTGATGAGGGAGATTGCAAAGGCCATGAATCTCTTCAGCGATTCACTGTTGACGGATCAGCCGTACAAACATCCGCTCTCCCTTGAGTGGACATTGTCTGCCCTGCAAAAGATGCTGGAAGAGGAGCGGGAAGAACCGCATTACCTGACCCTGTCGCTGCTGATGAAAAACCTGGCAGGCCTCGAAAAGAACCTGCGCGAGGAAGAGACACTCAGTGCACAGATTGATGTGACGGTATTTACTTCCCGCAAGCCGGAGAGTACCCGCTTTCGCTCGTTGTTAAACCCGGCCCATCCCCGTTTTAAGTTTGCCGTACGCCTCACACTGAGCTGGCTGCTGGGATACGCTGTTATGCAGTCGTTGCATATCGATAAAGGTGCCTGGATCCTGTTGACTTCGCTGATTGTCTTTCAACAGACCTACAGTGCCACCCGGATGCGGCTTTTTCACCGTGTCTTTGGTACACTCATCGGGGTGATCCTGGGAGTGACTTTGGCTCATCTGCTGCCAACGCTCGCCGGGCAGATTCTGCTCCTGATCACCTCCATTTACTTCTTCTTCTACTGGTTAAAGAAAAATTACATCGTGGCTGCCATATTTATTACCGTCTACGTGTTGGCTGCATTCAACATCCTTTCCGATCAGGGCGTCGCAGTCATGCTTCCCCGAATCATAGACACGCTCATAGGTGGCACCATTGCCTATCTGGTAGTGCGGTTTGTGTGGCCCGACTGGCAATACAGGCAGCTCCCGGGATTGCTGCTGAATGCGGTGACCAAAAACAAACGCTATTTTGAGAGTATCTATGAAGGCTCAGTCACGGAAGAAGATTATCTCCATAACCGGCGTACGGCCTATAATGCCGACAATGCCCTTACTTCCGCCTGGAAGGGAATGCGGTTGGAGCCACGACAGACCCGCCTCTATCAGGAGAAAGCATTCAACCTCACCAATCTGAATCACGCCTTGCTCTCTTATATCTCTGCCTTTGGGGTACATAAGCATGCGGAGTATCTGACCCAGAGAGAACGTGAATTCTGTCGCGACATCAGCGAAGTACTTCACTACGTGACCGAAATGCTGAATGGGTCTGCCGATGAGTCGCGCCTCGAAACACTCCTTCAGGCGGCCATCTGCTGGGAAGAAAGCATCGAAAAGCTGCAGAGTGACAAAGCCAACCGAAGAGCCGGCCTGATCTACAATATCGCCCATGTCTCGCGCGAACTGCTTGTGGAAACAAAAGGGATGGTGGGTGGATAAATTTATTTTTGTATTATCTTTGTACCTTAATCAGCTGAAATGGTAACAATTTTAGGCATAGAATCTTCCTGCGACGACACCTCGGCAGCAGTGATTCGCGACGGAGTCATCTGCTCCAATGTGATTGCCGGGCAGGCAGTGCACGAGCGCTACGGTGGTGTGGTGCCCGAGCTGGCGTCGCGTGCACATCAGCAGAACATCATTCCCGTGGTACACGATGCCCTGAAGCAGGCCGGAATTGCCAGGGAGGAAGTGACTGCAGTGGCCTTCACCCGCGGTCCTGGATTGCTGGGCTCACTGCTTGTGGGCACCTCCTTTGCGAAAGGTTTCTCCTCGGCACTCAACATCCCCATGGTAGAGGTAAATCACCTGCAGGCACATGTGCTGGCTCATTTTATCAAGGAAGATGAGCAGGATACCCATCAGCCCGAATTTCCGTTTCTTTGTCTCCTGGTGTCGGGTGGAAACTCACAAATCATTCTGGTGAAATCGTTCGATGAGATGGAGATCATCGGGAAAACCATCGACGATGCAGCCGGGGAGGCATTCGACAAGTGCGCCAAGGTGATGGGACTTGGCTATCCCGGGGGGCCGGTGGTAGACAGGCTGGCTAAACAGGGTGACCCGGAGCGGTTCATCTTCAACAAGCCGCGTATCGAAGGATATGATTATAGTTTCAGCGGACTGAAAACGTCGTTCCTCTATTTTTTACGGGATGAGCTGAAGAAGGATCCCGACTTTATCGAAAAAAACAAGAACGACCTGTGTGCGTCGCTGCAGAAGACCATTATCGATATTCTGATGGAGAAGCTTTATCAGGCCTCCGTTAATTTAGACATAGATGAAGTGGCCGTGGCTGGAGGTGTATCGGCCAATTCGGGGCTGAGAAACGCCTTTGAAGCATACAGCCACCAATATGGCTGGAAGATTCATATCCCCCGGTTTGCCTATACCACCGACAATGCGGCGATGGTAGCCATCTCGGGCTATTACAAATATCTGAACGGAGAGTTTGCCGCTCCCGACGTGGCCCCCTACGCGAGGGTGTCGATATAAGAATTGCGGGAAAACGATTTTTTTGAGAGTTTTAATTTATAGACCATATGTCAGAAACAGAAAATTCCATCGTGGAGGAGAACAAGAAGAGTCTCAATTTTATTGAACAGATTGTCGAAAACGATTTGAAGGAGGGAAAGAACAACGGGCGCATACAAACCCGTTTTCCGCCGGAACCGAACGGCTACCTGCACATCGGTCATGCCAAGGCTATTTGCATCGATTTCGGCATTGCCCAAAATTACGGCGGCATCTGTAACCTCCGCTTCGACGATACCAACCCCGAGAAGGAAGATGTGGAGTATGTAGATTCCATCATGGAAGACATTAAATGGCTGGGATTTCATTGGGAGAACGTCTATTATGCATCCGACTACTTTCAGCAGCTGTGGGACTTTGCCGTCAAGCTGATTAATGAGGGAAAAGCATATATCGATGAACAGTCGGCCGAGGAAATTGCACGCCAGAAAGGAACGCCTACCGAGCCGGGTACCCCCAGCCCCTACCGCGACCGTCCCATCGAAGAGTCGCTGAAACTGTTTGAAAAAATGAACAGCGGCGAGATACCCGAAGGGAAGATGGTGCTGCGTGCAAAGATCGACATGACTTCATCAAACATGCACTTCCGGGATCCCATCATCTACCGGGTAATCCATATACCGCACCACCGTACCGGAACCACCTGGAAGGCTTATCCAATGTACGACTTTGCCCACGGGCAGTCGGACTACTTCGAGGGGGTGACCCATTCGCTGTGTACTCTGGAGTTTGAAGTGCACAGGCCTCTCTACGACTGGTTCATCGACCAGCTGGCAGACAGCGATTATCGTCCCCGACAGACAGAATTCAACCGCCTGAACCTTACGTACACAATGATGAGCAAGCGTAGGCTGCTGCAGCTGGTGCAGGAGAAGCTGGTGTCGGGATGGGACGATCCCCGCATGCCCACCCTGTGTGGAATGCGTCGCCGTGGCTACACCCCGGAGGCCATCCGCAGCTTTATCGATAAAATTGGATACACCAAATACGACGGCATCAACGATATGTCGTTGCTGGAACATGCCGTACGGGAGAATCTCAACACAAGTTCAATGCGGGTCTCGGGCGTGATAGATCCCGTGAAGCTGGTGCTTACCAACTATCCGGAAGGCCAGGAAGAGGAGATGATTGCAATCAACAACCCCGAAGACGAGACCATGGGCAGCCGTAACGTGAAGTTTACGCGTGAGCTCTGGATTGAGCGTGATGACTTCATGGAGGAAGCACCCAAAAAATATTTCCGTCTTACGCCGGGCAATGAGGTACGCCTGAAGAATGCGTATATTGTGAAATGTACCGGTTGCAGGAAGGATGAAGAGGGGAACATTGCCGAGGTCTACGCCGAGTACGACCCGCAGACAAAAAGCGGCATGCCGGAAGCAAACCGTCGCGTGAAAGGTACCATTCACTGGGTGGCCGTACCACACAGCGTGGATGCCGAAGTGCGGCTCTATGACCGCCTCTTCACGGTGGAAGATCCGGCAGGAGAAAAAGAAAAGGACTTCCGCGAGCTGATTAACCCGGAGTCGCTCATTGTGAAAACAGGCTGCAAGGTGGAAGAGTATCTGAAAGATGCAAAACCCCTCGACCGCTTTCAGTTTCAGCGCATCGGCTACTTCAACGTGGATGCCGATTCTACCGTAGAACGACTTGTTTTCAACCGCACGGTTGCCCTCAAAGACTCATGGAAGAAACAAAGCAACTGAACTGAACACCAAGGGACTGTGCTTTTTAGGAGAGAGAAGAATGGAAGATAACGAATTAGATATTACCACCCTGGTTGAGAAGTACGAGCAAATGCACGCACTCGGCAAAAAAATGTATCTCGATGCCGATGAGTTTGCGTTGCTGGCCGAGTACTACAACGCCGGAGGAGACAACGAAGAAGCCGAGGAGGTCATCGCGGAAGGGTTGAAGATGCATCCCGGAAGCCCCGAGCTGATGTTGTTGAAAGTAAAGACTCTCGTTTTTTCTGAAATGTATGAAGAGGCGCTCGATTACATGAGACAGTTATCGGAGGAGGGTGATGTGGAACTCTCTCTGCTGAAGATTGAGTCTTTGTTGCACACCGACCGGTATGATGAAGCCGATGAACTGATCAACAATACCCTGGAGCGTGAGCTGTCGGTGGATGACCTCTATTATTTTATCACTGAAACAGGGTATCTGCTCAACGATGTGGATAAGTTTGACCGGGCCATCGCGTTTCTCGAAGAAAGTATGAAGATTGATGAGTCGAATACCGATGTCATCGTGGACCTGGCCTATGCCTACGAGATGAAGGGCAACTTTGAGAAAGCCATTGAATACAACAACCTCCTGCTTGATATCGATCCATATTCGTACGACGGATGGGTGAATATCGGGAAGCTCTACTCCATGAACGGGCAATATGATAAAGCCATCGATGCTTTTGATTTTGCACTGACCATCAACGAAGGGGATACGGGTTTGTTAAAAATGAAGGCCATGGCTCTCTACTTGAACGACAATGCGCCCGAAGCCATCGCCATCTTTGAAAAATGCCTGCAACAGTCGCCCGACGATGAGTCCCTCTATGATTCTTTGTTGGAGGCCTACGAGGCCATGGAGCAGTATGATGAGATGATGAAACTTATCGATAAAAAGGAGGTCGCTTTCGGTAGTACGGGTATCCTGGCAAAAAGGGCTTTTGTATACATTAATAAGGGCGATGTTGAAAAAGCAGAAGAACTGTTTTTGCAAATTCCGGAACCGGAAAAAGATACACTCGATTATTACATGCTGGAAGGAGAGTTGGCTTTTCAGCACGATGATTACGTACAGGCTGAGGTAGCCTATATGAAGGCGGCACTCCTCTCCGAAGGCAACGAAGATATCATCGACAGACTGGCAAATATCAGCGTGGCACAGGAAAAATACGAACAGGCTGCCGCCTACCTTGAAGAGCTGCTCAAGATTGCACCCGACTTCCCTTCGGCAAAATCGAGACTGGCCTTCATCCGCTTTGAGATTGGCTCCAAAGAACCGTTCGACGAGATCATGGCACAGTTTTCGGATGAGGAGCTCCGCTCCCTTCTAAACCTGATCATGGGAAACGAAGATACAGATTTCTCAGGATACAGCAGGGATAAGATTCTCATCCGGTTGAACGAAGCACGGGAAAATCGTGTGCTGTTTAAAAACATAAAATACTGAAACCTCTTTTTAATCGAAGAACTTCACTTCTCCGGAATCAATATTGTATATCCCGCCTGCAATGAGAATTTTACCTTCTTTCTCAAGCTGATTGAGAATCAGGCTTTGCCTCCGGATCTGATTCATTGTCAGGCGGATGTTGATCATGCTTACGTTGGTGACAAAGCAGTTGTTTGCTCCACTCCGGTCCTCTTTGGTGCCCACTTCCCTGTCAATTGCCGGCCTTATTTTTTCCAGTAATCCTGTCAGGTGACCTGCTCTGATATGGTTGCAGGCACTGATGATCGCTCCGCACTTGGTATGGCCCAACACCACAATTATTTTCGATCCGGCAATGTCGCACGAATACTCCATGCTGCCGAGAATGTCGTTGTTGATGATGTTGCCGGCAATGCGGATGCTGAAGATGTCTCCCAGTCCCTGGTCGAAGATCAGCTCTGCCGATGTTCTAGAGTCGATGCAACTTAAAACGGTAGCAAAGGGAAACTGTCCGTCAGAAGTCATATTCACCTGTGTCAACAGGTTCCTGTCCATTTTCAGGTTGTTCAGAAACCGCTTGTTGCCTTCTTTCAGTAACTCCAGCGCTTTTTCGGGAGTTATTTTATCCTGGCTCTCTTTAGTATGTACCCACATGATTCCACAATTAATTCAACAGGTCGAATATTCGTATTCTTTTTACTCATCATGGCTTGTGCCCACGAGTGAATATCGACAATCCATCATAAAACAGATTGTATAATTGAATTGTTTTATCAGTGAATAGGTTTCATCAAATATACACGACGTTGCTTATTCTCTTGTTCGAATGTCTTTTTTTTTAGAAAAAATAACAAATTATCACGCAAGGTTTTCCAATATCGGGGTTTAATGGTTGAAACAAAAGAATTCGTAACGTTTAAAACCACAAAATTATGAAGATTACCAATTTACTTTTCGCAACGGGAATATTACTCGGCATGCTCATTCTGCCTTCTTGTCTGGACGATGACGATGAGGTGAACCGCTTGTACCCCAATGCACTCGTAACAGTGAAGGAGGCCGCCGACAAAACTGTTTTTTTTCAGTTGGACGACAATACAACCCTGTTGCCTGTGAATGTAACGTCGCACCCCTTTGATTCAAAAGAGGTGAGGGCTCTGGTAAATTACGATGAAGTAGACGATCCCAGTCAGGAGTATGATCAGGCTGTCAGAGTGAACTGGATCGACAGCATCAGAACGAAAGCAATGGCTCCCAATTTGGGAGCAGAAAATGATGAGGTATATGGTGCCGATCCTGTAGAGATTGTACCCGATTGGGTAACCATTGCCGAAGATGGCTACCTGACCTTGCGTTTCCGAACCATGTGGAGTCATCAGGGAATCACCCACTACGTTAATCTTATCTCCACCAACAATCCCGACAACCCCTACGAGGTAGAGTTTAAACACAATGCCAATGGCGATGTGTCGGGCAGGATAGGGGATGGCCTGGTTGCCTTCAGACTGGATCAACTTCCCGATACGGAAGGGGAAACGGTGAAACTGAAGCTGAAATGGAAGTCGTTCAACACCGACAAATCAATGGAGTTCGACTACCGCACCCGTGCTGCAACACCTGCATCTTCCGCCATTGCCGCCGAGAGGAGTGTCATTCCTTTGCAATAAAACCGATTTCTGAAAACGATGCACCCCTTCAGTAACCTTGCAAAATTTTATTGCTGAAGAAACAGGTAAGGTTGTACATTTGTTATAAGTACAACCTTACCATACTATCGGTTGAGCGTATGGTGTTATGTGTCCGAACGAGATTGGTAAATGACTAAAGAAGAAAACAGCGTGCGGGAACTCATTCGGCAAATTGTGCAAGGCAACCGGGTTGCCATGAAACGATTTTACGATGATCACTCCGGGTATCTTACCGCGGTATGTGCTCGTTACATCTCAAACAGGGAAGACATCAAGGATGTTTTACAGGAAAGTTTTCTGAAGATTTTCAAAGCCATCCAGACGTTTGAATACAAGGGAGCCGGATCGCTGCGGGCATGGTCGGCACGCATTGTAGTAAACGAAGCATTGAAGCATATCAGAGCAGCCGGAAAAATGCAGTTCACCAGCCTCCCGGAGTGGGATTTACCCAATCCGGAAGAAGATCGGGAGCCGGACTTCGAAGATATTCCGGCATCGGCTATTCTGGAGATGATCCGTACCCTTCCGCCCGGATACAGGACTGTTTTCAACCTCTATGTCCTTGAGCAAAAAAGTCACAAAGAGATTGCATCCATACTGAATATTGCAGAAAGCAGCTCCGCTTCACAATTACACAGAGCCAAGGGTATACTGGTTAAAGAGATAGAGTTGTACCGGTTGAAAAAAAAACACTATGAACGATCAATGGCAAGATAAACTGCGCGACCGGATGGAGCGTCACGAGGAGCCTGCACCCGAGGGATTGTGGGAGGGCATTGAACAGCGTATCACTGTGTGGAACCTGCCCGGAGAGAGGTCAGGCAGCAACAATGGCCGGATGAGGGCCGTGCGTATAGGAGCGGTTGTGGCAGTGGCGGCTGCGACAGTTATTCTGTTTTTCCTCGTACGGGTGAGCTATAGGGAGAATGAGACAGAGGCCGTGCTCACCGGGAAAACGGTCACGGTGGTTCCGCAACAGGAACAATTCACTGCAGAAAGTACCTCAAAACTGCTATACCGTGAACCCGAGGTGCTGCTTGCCGCGAAAGGAAACAACGAAGTTGCCGCGAAAGAAGGAAGTAAAGAAAGTAATGCCCCCGAAACTGTTGAAAAAGATATCCATGAGGAACACCCGGAAGGAAAGGAAGCAATCGCCAAAGATTCCGATGTGGATACCAGGGTAAATGGTTCAACACGGAACGCTGGCAAGCCTGCTTTAAATACCGGCAATGGCAACGATCGTTTACTCGCAATGAACGCTCGCAGAGACCATCAAAATCAACCAAAATGGCAAACCAGCCTCTCCATGTCTAACTTCCCCTCTGGTGCATCGGAGACCTTTTCCGGATATGGCACATTTGCACTTGCCGAAACAGTGGAGGAACAGTATCATTTTCTGCCCAATTTCACCCGGGAGCAAGTGTATACCGACGTGAAACATCATCAACCCATTACATTGGGCATCACCTTACGATACAATTTCAACGAACGATGGAGTGTGGCAAGCGGATTGACCTATACACTACTCTCGTCGGAGCTGCGTGCCGGAAGCGGCAATTATTACTACGACGATCGCCAGACGCTGCATTACATTGGTATTCCTGTTAACGTTGGATACACTTTCTGGCAAAATAATAAAATTACAACCTATCTCTCTTCGGGTGGTCTTGTGGAGAAGATTGTAGCCGGCAGGTTGACATCCCACTACTATCTCGACAACAAGCTGGAAGCAACTACCCGTGAAAGCATATCTTCACGGGAATTGCAGTGGTCCGTTAACACAGCACTCGGAGTTGGGTACCAGATCTCAAACAACATCGGGCTCTATGCAGAGCCCGGTATTTCCTATTATTTTAAAAACAGCAGTGAGTTAGAGACCATTTATAAAGACAACCCGCTTCATTTTAATCTGCGCCTCGGCCTGCGTTTCACGCTCAACGACTGATGGTTTTCTCCGAACCCGCCATCGTCTTTGATGAGTAGCGAACCATTTTAAAGATGCCGTTCAGCTCCTTCTCGGTTAAATGGCGCCACTTCCCGGTCGGAATATCCAGATCGATATTCATGATGCGGTACCTGTCCAGCTGTACCACCTCGTTACCCAGGTATTCGCACATGCGTCTGATCTGCCTGTTGAGTCCCTGGGTAAGGATGATTTTGAAGGTGAACTTATCGATCTGTTCCACGACACATTTCTTCGTCACCACACCCAGGATGGGTACCCCGTTGCCCATTTTGTGGATAAACGTTTTTGTAATCGGATATTTCACCCTGACAAGATACTCCTTCTCGTGGTTGTTTCCTGCACGTAGAATCTTGTTCACGATATCCCCGTCGCTGGTCAGCAGAATCAACCCCTGGCTATCCTTGTCAAGCCTGCCAATGGGAAAGATACGTTCCGGGTATTTAACAAAATCAACGATGTTGTTTTTCTCCCTGCGGGTATCGGTTGTACAGACAATCCCCCTGGGTTTGTTCAACGCAATGTAGACATGTTCCTTTTTCCTTCCTTCGCCTTCACCGCTTTTTTCACCCACGACCAGCTTCCCGTTGAGGCGTATCTCGTCGTGATACGAAACCTTGCTACCCATCTCCGCCACAACACCGTTTATGGTGACCCGTCGTTGTTCGATGAACTTATCGGCCTCTCTCCGCGAGCAATACCCTATTTCGCTGAAATATTTGTTTATGCGGACTAAATCCTTATCTTGCATACAGTCAGTAAATTACTTTTGAATAAATCCTCAATGCTGAATGACGCATTGAATTTTTTCACAAAAGTACCTGATTATTATCTCAATCTCAACTATCAGATTTTAATTTACGCTAAATTACCACAACCATCGCATACCCTAACGGCATGCGATGGCTTCAATGAGTTGCATCTCCTTCCGGATTCAGCGGAGCCTACAAGGCAGCTTTCACCGATTCAGACAGGGGAGTGGTTGGCCTGCCAATCAATGTGGAGAGCTGACGGGAGTCATCAAAAAGATCGCCCTTCGATGCCGAAACATCCCAACTGGCGATGGCAGCTGCAAACCCCGCAGGAATTTCAAAACTCTCCAGAATCCTGGTATATTCAGCTTCAGTCAGGTTTCTGTAGGGGATGTTTGTCCCGGCCTGGTTTGAGATTTCGGCCGCTAAATCAGCTAGTGTATAATAATCGTCTCCGGCTAATTCGTACACTTTTCCCTTGTGTGATTCGTCGGTTATAGCCACTGCTGCTGCTTCGGCATAATCGACACGGGCGGCAGATGATATTTTTCCGTTGCCGGCACTTCCGATGAAGGCACCTCCTGCTAATGCACCTCCAATGGAACCGGTATAGTTTTCGGTATACCAGCCGTTGCGCAGAATGGTGTAACCGATTCCGGAAGCTTTCAAGGCTTCTTCCGTTGCCTTGTGTTCCCCTGCAAGATTCAATGTGGAGGAGTCGGCATGCAACAGGCTGGTGTATACGATCCATCTTACACCGGCCTTGCCGGCTGCCTCTATCACATTGAAATGCTGGCTGGCACGCAGTCCTATTTCGTTGCTTGAGATAAGTACCAGCCGGTCTATACCAGCGAGTGCCTCGGTCATTACGTCGGGCTTGTTATAATCAAAAGCACGTACCTCTACCCCCAGGGCCGATGCTTTCTCCGGTGTGCGGACAAGCGCCACGATGTTTTCACTGGGAATTCTCTTCTTTAACTCTTTCACCACAAAGGTACCCAAATGTCCGGTTGCTCCTGTGACTGCTATTTTCATACGATTATTTTTATGTACGTTTTTATTTCAAAACCAGTTTGATGTCCAGCGTGAACATGTCGTCAATTACTTTGTCACCCAGGTTGTTAAAGAATGATTTGGAACCGTATCGCACACCAAATTTAGAGCGGTCTACCTTCAGTTGTGTCGAATAAACATTGTCTTTTCTGTTTACCACAAACGATACCTTCTCTGTCTTTCCCTTGATGGTCAGCAAGCCCGTGACCAGTGCTTTATCCGAATTGAATTTACCCGCTCTGGTTATTTTAAACGTAGCGGTGGGGTGATTGTTCACACCAAAAAAATCGTCCGATTTCAAGTGATCCACCAACTGCTTGTTGTAACCTGCATCTTTCAGGTCGTCGTTGGTGAGGCTGTTCATGTCGATCACCACATTTCCGCTTACAACCTCACCGTTTTTTAACTCAAAAGATCCGCTCTGTATCTGAATTTTTCCATTGTGAGAGCCCCCTATTTTTTTCCCGGTCCATAGAACCTGCGATTTACTCAGGTCGATTTCACTTTTTTGTGCCGATGCTGATAAAGTTCCTATCAATAAAAGGATTGCCAATAAATTAATTGTTTTCATACGTTTTTTCGTTTTTTTGTGGATGAAACTACGCAGATATGACTGTCCGTTTCAACCGGTCTGATTTTGAATTGCTTCTTTAATTATTACGGCACAAAGGTAGCATCGTGCCGGGCCTCCAACACTTGATCTATGGTAAGAAATGAAACGGATTTGAATTAAATTCTCTTCCTGATGCGGCTCAAACTTTCCGGAGTGATGCCCAGGTAGGAGGCAATGTAGATTAAGGGAACCCGCTGAAACATCATGGGATGTTCCTTCAGCATGTCGCTGTAACGATCCATGGCCGTTTCCCACATGTTTGCATTGAGTCGTTTCAGTGCGTTGATGTACGCCTTCTGAAAAAGGATGCGAAAATATCTTTCCAGTTTCGGCACTTCCTCATACAGCTGCTCCAGTCGTTGAAAGGAAATGCGGAGCATCTGTGTGTCCTCCAATGCCTCAATGTTGTACTTGGAAGGTGTTTGCGTGAAGAAACTCTCCAGGTCACTGATCCAGCTATTGTCCATCCTGATCTGGTAGATGTGTTCTGTCCCCTTTGAATCGATATAAAAAGAGCGCAAGCAGCCTGTGGTAATGAAATATAAGTATTTGCAGGTTTTGCCGGACACCAGCAGGGCTCCCTTTTTCTTTATGGAACAGGGCTCAAAAGCAGACAGGATAACCGACTCATCTTCCGGAGTTATTGCCGTCCACTTTTTAAAATAATAGAGCAGCTTGTTGTCTCCTCTCTTTTGTGTTCCGGTCATAGCGATTTGTAAAATTGCAGTTCGTGACGCAGTTGTGCGATCTCCGATTGCAGGGTCTGCACTCTTTTAAGCATATGGCGAAGGGCGTCTATTCCCTCCACGTTGATGTCCATCTCATAGTACCATCGGATAAACTGTTCCAGATCGGAAAGATCGTCGTATTCAATAAATCGGTCCTCCTCCAGGTCAATCACCCTGATCAGGCCCACCGCGTGCAGTGAAGCGATAAAAGACTCTTCTACCTCGTAAATCTTCAGGCACTCGCTGTATCGTAATCTATTCCCATTCATTGGCTTCTTAATTTAGAAAGTTGGGTAAACAGCTCTTTTTCTTTGTCAGAAAGATGTTGAGGCACCTGCACCTTCAGTGTCACGTACAAGTCGCCATAGTGTCCCTCTTTTTTATATACGGGGAACCCTTTGCCTTTCAGTCGCAATTTTGTATTTGGCTGTGTGCCTGGTTTGATGGTCATTTTCACCTGCCCCGTGAGCGTCTCTACCATAATTCCTCCGCCAAGTACTGCCGTGTACAGGTCGACTGGCACTTCGGTATACAAGTCATCGTTGAGACGTTTGAAAACAGGGTCATCCCCAATTGTGAAGGTAATATACAGATCGCCGTTGGGTCCGCCATTCACCCCAGGCTGTCCGTAGCCTGCCAGTTTAATCTTCTGTCCGTCGGATACCCCTGCCGGAATGGTGATGCGTACATTTTTACCGTTTATTGTCAGTGTCTGTTGTTGTGTTTGCATAGCCTGACGGAGGGTCAGGCGCAACTCAGCCTGATAATCAGCCCCCTTGAACCGGTTGCGGCTGCCGGCACTTCCCGATTTCCGATTAAACCCGCTGCCAAACATGGAGTGGAAAAAGTCCGAAAAGTCATCATCTGAAAAATCTCCTTCGGTATAAAATGTTTGTCCCTCCCCGCTACTCCACTGTTGTCGGCCTCTTTGCTGCTGATACTGCTGTTGTGCCTTCTCATACTCCTCCCCATGTTTCCAGTTTTCGCCGTACTTATCGTATTTGGCCCGTTTTTCAGGATCGCTCAACACCTCATTTGCTTCATTCAGCTCCTGAAACTTTTTGTGCGCCTCTTTGTCGTTCGGATTCAAGTCGGGATGCAGCTTACGCGCCAGCCTACGGTAAGCTTTTTTAATATCCTCGGCCGAAGCATTTCTGCCGACTCCCAGAATCTTGTAATAATCAATGTATGGCATTTTCTATAAACAGTTTACAAACGGACCGGCATCCTGAAGCTTTTAGTGAAGCACATGATGCACACTAATTTTAACAACTGTTTTTCATAAATGTTCACCGTCTGAAATCCATGTTCGCAATGAGTAAAACGGGCTTCAATCTTTAATCCTTTTTGCAAATGATCAATGCCTGTATGTTGTTACCCTTTATAATCACAATACCCGGTTCTATCGCGGTGAAATATTCTACTCCGAAAGAATGCACTTGTCTTTGTGTTTCCGTGTAGGGTATCGAGTGTTGGGGCAAAGCTCCAAAGCCCTTAAGTGTATCGAAATAGTTTCCTCCTCCATTGCCGGCAATATCGATGGTTTTGTACGAAAAGATTTTGTTGCTTGTTGTGTTGCTTACGATATTTGCCTGAACCCATTCTGTAAAAAGATGCTGTTTTGGAATGCCGGTAACAGCTGCAGTTGCGTCGAGCCCCAGCAATGAATGCGTTGCCATGTCGTGAATGGCCTGCGGTCCAAAGCGATCGTATAAATAGCTCATCCATAATAACCCCATGCCGTAGGAGCCGTAAATGTTCTCATTCACATATTCCATTTGCACAAGGGATATGGGTGAAGGGTTATTCTGATAGGCAACAATATTTTCCCACATCAGATAGTCGCCGTTTGGAAGTCCGTATCCCGAAAGTATTTCTGATAGTAGCGCCTTACCCTCTTCAACGGGTACCGATTCTTTTGCTACATGGTAACGGAAGTTCACCATATGTTCAAATTCGTGTGAGAGAATGGGACGCCATTTATCACTAAAAAACGGAGTTTTGCTGTTATATAGCCCGGGGTTGAGATAGAGCACATTCCGATAGTTCGAGTAGGGATTGTCAGTCGACGGAGGTAGCTGGTCCCTGTCGTTAAAAAGGCCGGTAGAGGTACCGTTTGGATTCAGCTCATCCTCCATGCCGCCATTAAAGGCAAGGGGCAGCAGTATGGCAACCCGCGAACTGCTGTTGATGATGGGGGGAGATCCAAAGTTTTTAGTAACAACAGGATAAGCTACTTTGTCGAATTGCGCTGCAATTTCTTTTGCATCTTCGTGGGTAATCAGGCTTGAATTTTCATCCACGTATACATCGCAATAGGTTCCGACTGCTTTGAGTACAGCTCTGAACTGCACGCTTGAGATATCCGGGAAAGTGGAAAGGTCAGACAGATCAAAAGTCCAAAAAGTTTCGACTCCGCCACCTTCTGTGTTTCTTGTCTCCCTGGTGGCATACTCAGCAAGGTCACGACTATGAGAAGGCTGAGACGAAGAAGCCGAAAGATTATAAAAATCGGGAACCAGGCTGTAGGGTAGATTCACAACGTCATTATCGTCGGTGCTACGGGAGGCTCTTGTTATGGTTGTCTGAATCGTGTATGGATATGATTGTTCCGTTTCGGAGGCAGTACTGAACACAGCCACCACATCACCCCGATTTACCTTTGCACGAGCTTCCCCGTGAGTCCATTTGACGGGATACACGCCCGGTGCTATCACGGCCGTGTGTACCGACTGAAGTGTCTCTTCGTTTTCACTGCATGAAATCATTGTCATAAAAGCAACCAGAAGTATCCATGCACGGTGCGATAATTGAGAATATGGATGCTCGTCATCATTAGTACATCGGATTGTTAGGAACTTAGTCATGATACATGTGGCGTTAAAATTCGTTGCTCAAAAGTAAAATAAATATTCTGCAGCACAATGAGTCAGATAGAATATCTTTTGGAGATGCATGCAACAGGGTTATCGAATACCGGGTTTGTAGAGAAGTGAAAAAGAGCAGCTCACACGTTACCGTACCAAAACTAAATGCAAAACTCTGCTTTTAGTCGGTATAGCTTCGAATATTCGCCTAATATCGCTCCAATATACTCCCAATATATTCGGAACTGAAAAGGAGGTTTTTGGATAAATCAAGGAACAATTCAGGATCATACAGGCGAATTACCGGAAGACAAACGAACTCATATTTAGAATTCTGGCAAAAGATCGTTTACTCTGTTTTTATAAATAAGTAACTATCAGTGAGCAGTTAAGCGTATCTTCCAAAATGAGACACTCTGTCAACAACAAAAAAACGGTTTAACGGGAGGGATCTCCGGCATAATACTTCGGCTTCAATAAGCGGTATGCTTCGCGGGCAAATCCTTTTGCATCCGGAAAGTGATGATAAGCTGAACAGACGGTGATCGTGTCGAACGTCTGATCCAGAAAAGGGGTCTCTTCACAAGGAATCACATCAAAAAGAAATTCAGGATATTAGTTTCTCGCACAGTCTTTCATATATTTTTTGCTATTGATCAGTGTGGACAATTTGTATGCGATTCCCCGAGATATAGTTAAATATATATAAAATATGTGTGTTTATTTTTTTAAATAAAATAGATTGGTTTATTTTGGGCAACCAATGACTGGTCAACCAATTTGTTTTTGACCGGCTAAAGGTGAGAATTATTGAATTGAAAAACTATACTTATGAAAACTAGCAGTGAAAATTTTTTATTGGAAGAGGAAATCTTGTGGGAACCTGCAGGAGAAGGCATGAGAAGACAAATAATGGGATATGATGGTCAGATTATGCTCGTTAAAGTAAAATTTAATGAAGGAGCTATTGGCTATGAACATGCACATTATCATTCACAAAGCACATATGTTGTAAGTGGTGTCTTCGAATTTGTAGTGGACGGAGTTAAACAAATAGTTAAAGAGGGTGATGGTATTTACATAGCTCCAAATGTACTGCATGGCGCAAAATGTCTGGAGGCTGGTACTCTAATTGATGTATTCAGCCCTATGAGGGAAGATTTTCTAAAAAAATAAAAATCTCACTGCATGAAAATTAAAGGTTTAAGATGGTGGATTATCGGACTCATCATGGTAATTACCATCATTAATTACTTAGATAGGGGTACTCTGAATTACATGTGGATTGCCAATGTTGAATATTGTTTAGTTGATGAGCTAGATGATTCTGATTCTTATCAAGCGTTATATTCACCGATTACAGATAGTTATTTATTAAAGAACTCCAGGGGGAAAATTGTCGAAAAGAAATCAGATAAGATTCATTTAAAGGAAGATAGTCAAATTGTTACAAACAGAGAAGGAATCGCCTATGATCTGAAATTTATTTCGGAAGAATTGAGTGAAGCGGAAGCTTCCAATGAGGCAAAAAATATTCTCGGTACCATAACCATCTTTTTCATGATAGCTTATGGTATAAGTCAACTCTTTTCAGGAAAGCTGTACGATAAAATTGGTACGAGAAAAGGATTTACCACTTCAGTATTAATATGGAGTAGCGCTGATGCGTTGACATCATTAGCAAGAGGTAAGGTCTCATTGACATTTTTTAGAATGATGTTAGGCTTGGGCGAAGCAGGACCATGGCCTGGCACAACTAAAAGTAACGCAGAATGGTTCCCTCAAAAAGAAAGAGCTTTTGCACAAGGATTATTTAACGCTGCTGCCTCATTCGGATCTATTCTTGCACCTATTATCATATTAATGCTTTATTTGACAGCGGGTTGGAGATTTACGTTTGTTGTGGTTGGCGGCTTAGGTTTGTTATGGCTTATTCCATGGCTCATAATTAATAAGAAAGGACCAAAGGAGCATCCATGGATAACTGATAAAGAAAAGAACTATATACTTTCCGGACAACCGGAAGCAGATACCACAATGATTGATAAAGGAAAAAGTTTAAAGGAATTACTCAGTAATAAAAAGAACTACTCGGTGATACTTGGAAGATTCTTTCTGGATCCAATTTGGTGGATGTATGTGACTTATTTACCCATGTATTTGACATCACAATTTCAATTAAATATAAAAGAACTGGCTTTCTCTGCGTGGGTTCCATATTCGGGAGCTATGATTGGGAGTCTGTTAGGAGGTTGGTTTTCAGGTTATCTAATTAAAAAAGGGAACAGTGTAAATAAATCGCGAAAGATTGCTTTTTTAACAGGCGGGCTAATCATGATTCCAGCAATAATAAGTTCTGTATTAACTAAAGATGCATTTATTGCTATCATTCTGATGGCATTCGTTTTAGGTGGATATCAATTTACAATGACAAATATTCAAACTTTACCGAGTGACCTTCACTTGGGAAAGTCTGTTGGATCGTTAGCCGGCTTAGGCGGAGCCGCTGCTGTATTAGGTACAATTATTGCAATTTTATTTGCAGGGAAAATAACAAGCTGGCCATTACTATTCGGACTTCTTGTTGTATTAGTGCCGCTATCGCTTATTTCCATATTTGCAACAGTTGGAAAAATTGAACAAATAAAAACAACTAATAATTAATAAGTTAAAGAATAAAAAATTATGAGATTAAAAGGTAAAACGGCTATTGTGTCGGGTGGAGCAAGAGATTTAGGACGTGCAGTGTCTGTTAAATTAGCATCAGAAGGAGCAAACGTCGTAATCAATTATTTTGATAGTGAAAGTGATGCCAAAACTACATTAGAATTGGTGCAAAAGGCAGGTGGAAACGGCATAATTGTAGAAGGTGATATGACAAAGGCTGCAGATATAAAAAATCTCGTAAAAAAAGGTGTAGAAGCTTTTGGGAATGAGGTTCATATATTAGTCAACGTTGTAGGAGGGATTTTTGGAAGAAAGAAAATAACCGAACAAGATGAAGAATGGTATAATCTTTTGATGGATACTAACTTTAAGAGCTGTTGGCTTCTTACAAAAGAAGTTGTTCCTTATCTAAAAAGCGGTAGTTCAATTATAAATTTCTCCTCTTTAGCTGCAAGAGACGGTGGAGGGCCGGGTGCTTCATTGTATGCTACATCAAAAGGTGCTGTGACGACTTTTACACGTTCAATGGCGAAGGAGTTGGGTCCCGACGGTATAAGAGTGAATTCAATCGCTCCGGGAACCATTGCTACTTCTTTTCATGATAGATTCAATACTCCTGAGAACAGAGAAAGAATGATAAAGGGAGTATATCCTCTCAGAAGAGAAGGTGATGCAGGAGATATTGCAGATTTAGTTGCTTTCCTGGCATCTGATGACTCTGATTACATAACTGGAACATGTATTGATATAAACGGGGGTATGTTCTTCAGTTAATGATTTTGTAAATTTCAGTATATAATAAGTTCGGTATAATTTAATTTGCAATTAAAATTATACCGAACTGTTAACCAGTTCATTAATCGAAATGAAAAATCTAAGCACATTACACCCATTGATCCTCATATTACTTATTGTTGTTGCCTGTTCTTCAACAGATGATGTTGTTGAAAACAAGATTGAAGACACTAAACCTGTAAATAATGTGATTGTGTCCACTATTTCTGATTTAAACCATAAGATCAAATCAGCAAAACCAAGTGACACTATTATTTTGAAAAATAACACTTACAAAGATGTAAAACTTGTACTTCATGCTGAGGGGGAAAGTAACAAACCAATAGTAGTTAAAGCTGAAACTCCCGGGAAAGTATTCATTGAAGGCAACTCAACTCTTCGAATCGGTGGCCAGTTCGTTGAGGTACACGGACTGGTATTTCGTAATGGGTATGGTAAAACGATATGGGAATTCAGATCAGAAAGTAACAAGTTGGCCAATAACTGTAGAATTACGAACTCTGTAATTGATGGATATAATAATTCAGATGACAAAGAGGTTGAGAGATGGGTCCTGTTATATGGGAAGAACAACAAAATAGATCATTGTTCATTCAAAGGTAAAGAAAATGAGGGAGTATTGATGGCTGTGATACTTGATGAGGGTAATAACAATAATCACATAATCGAGAATAATTATTTCGGTAATCGCTCAGTATTAAAACATGCAAGTAATGGTGGTGAGATTATTAGGATTGGCGACTCATCCACCTCTCATCAATCATCAGAAACCATTGTGAGAAACAATGTTTTTGAAAATTGTGACGGTGAAACGGAAATAATCTCCGTTAAATCATGTGATAATAAGCTGTTTCGTAATTTTTTTATTGAAAGTGCTGGTGCCTTAGTTCTTCGTCATGGTAATCGAAACTTAGTAGAGAAGAATGTATTTATAGGCAAAAATAAATCAGGATGTTCTGGAATAAGAGTTATTAACTCAGGTCATATAATAAAAAATAATTTCTTTTCTGGACTGGTAGGGAGTGAACTCCGATCGGCGTTTTCAATTATGAATGCCTTAGAGAATCCAAAGCCCAGTGAGTATCATATCGTAAAAGATGTGCTGATTGAGAACAACACTTTTGTTGAATGTGCAAATGTTACTTTTAATCTTAGACACAGTGATCCGGAACGTTACTCTGTCCAAACTGTTATACCGGAAAATGTAGACTTTCAATTTAATACTTTTTTTAACAATCAAAGGCAATTGAAGTTTAATTTTGCGGATGGAGAAGAAGGGGTTAAAGGGATCAACTTCAAAAGCAATACAATAAATACCAATATATTACTCAATTTAAATGGATTTGATCTGAATGTAGATATGAGTGAGCCAGCTACTCCACAAATATTTTTCCCTTATGGGGTAAGCTACTCATTTTGAATAATATATATAAGAGAGCTATAAAACACTAAAATTCTAATTTACGATGAAATTAAAAGTAACCGAAAAGCTAATTTTCCTGCTAACTGTTTTTTTAAGTTTTAACATTCTTGCGGCTTTGTCACAGGGGTTAGTAGTGAAAGGGATTGTAACAGATAATGCAAATGTACCTTTGATTGGAGTCAATGTCTCTGTAACAGGATCAACAATTGGAACAATCACAGATATTGAGGGTGCATATACGATCACAGTTCCCAGCAGACAGTCAACATTAAGGTTTTCTTACATTGGTTTTATGTCCACGGATATTCCTGTGGAGGGAAGAGCTTTAATAAATGTCGTACTGGAAGAGAATGTGCATGATTTGGAAGAACTTGTTGTTATTGGATATGGAGTGCAAAAAAAGTCACACTTAACAGGTTCAATTTCACAATTTTCAGACGAACATTTAGGAGATTTACCTGTGTCAAGGTTGGATCAGGCACTACAAGGGAAAATTGCCGGGTTGGAAATCAGAAATACTACCTCTGAGGCTGGTTTTGCACCGGAAATACGTGTGAGAGGGCTTGGATCAATTAGCGCCAGTAACGCACCTTTAATTGTTGTTGACGGATATCCTATGCTAGATGGTTTATCCTCTGTGGATATGAATGATGTTCAGTCTATAGAGGTATTAAAAGACGCTGCATCTACGGCAATATATGGTTCCAGAGGCGCTAACGGGGTAATAATTGTTACGACCAAGGCAGGAAGCATAACAAAACCAAAATATTCGGTGAAAGCTTATTCCGGTGTAAAAACATCCTATAAGCTTCATGATTTGCTGGATGCGAATGAATATGTAGACAGATTAATGGATGAAAAAACAAAAGGTGGGGTAGGACCCACCATAAGTGAACTTTCCTGGAAGTCTATAGACAACTATACAGATTGGCAAAAAGAAGGTTTAAGAGAAAATGCATATATTAACAATGTACAGTTCAGCTTGTCAGGAGGTTCAAAGTCTGCACGATATTACATTTCGGGTAACTATTTATCGGATCAGGGTGTAATGATTAATAGTGACTACACTAAATTAAATATGCGTGTAAAATTAGACGCAGATCTTTCAGAAAAAGTAAAGGTTGGGGTGAATCTTTCTCCTACATACTCAAAAAGAGAATCCCCCAGTGCAAACTTTACCGATTTTTATAGGACCTATTCCTGGCTTCCTGTTCGTCACACTGCGGCAACTTCTGCGATAACAGGGGAACCGATTGGTTCTTATGCCCATGGCAGACATTTTAATAACAAAGAATACATAGATGCTGACGGGAATGTTTTTGTTGCAAGTCCTTGGGGAACCGGTAATAACAATCCAAGAAGCATCATAGATAATGAGTCGCGCAATAGATACGATTATAGATTAAATGGTTCTATGTATCTGGATTATAATATTCTTGACAATTTAATTTTCCGAACTTCAAATGGTTTTTATGTAAGGTACGAAGATGAGGATATTTATCATAACAAAAATACCAGACGTGAAGGAGATCCAAATTATGCCAGATATACGAACACGCTGTTTATCGACTTATTGAGTGAAAATACGTTGAATTACAGTCAATCGATCGGTGGCCACAATTTCGATATACTGGCGGGGTATACAGCGAATAAGGTACGTGTTAGTAATGCCGGTATACAAGGTACAAATTTCCCTACAGATTATATCAAAACAATAAATGCCGCTTCAGAAATTGCAATTGAAGATGATGGAAGAAGAACTTACACGGACAAAGAAGAAGAAATGCTCTTGTCAGGTTTAAGTAGATTAACTTATAATTATCAGGATAAATATCTTTTTTCTGGTAGTATAAGAACTGATGGAAGTAGTAAATTTGGCCCGGAAAATCAATGGGGTTGGTTTCCATCAGTATCGGCTGGTTGGCGAGCTTCGGAAGAGCCTTTCCTAAAGAAAATTGATAAATTAAATCAGTTAAGGTTGCGTGCTAGTTGGGGAGTTACCGGTAATAACAGCATTCCGAACTATGCAGCATATGACAAACTGCAAAGTGCAAACTACATCTTAGGCGCCGAATCAGTCCTGTATCCCGGACTCGCTAATACTGACATCGTTTTGGCTAACAGGGCAATTTCGTGGGAGCAGACAAGTGAAACAAATTTAGGATTTGACCTTAATGCGTTCAATACAAGACTAAACTTATCAGTAGATTATTACTATTCTGTTACAAAAAGTCTCTTATTCAGACAGCCAACATTGGCAATAACCGGATATCAACAATTCTGGAACAATATAGGCAAAGTGAGAAACAGAGGGATTGAAGTAGAACTGACAAGTTACAACATCAGAAAGAAAAATTTTGAATGGTCCACATCTTTCAATTTTGCAACAAATAACAATAGATTACTACAGCTAGGTGATGGAGAGGAAAGGCTTTTGAGTTATGGGGAGAGAAGTGAAATATATCTTGCAAAAGTGGGCGCCCCCTCAATCCAGTACTTCGGGTATAAGACTGATGGTATATGGATTTCACAGAGCGAAATTGATGAAAGTAACCTGCAAGTTCTTGTCGGTAAGACAGTAAGGCCGGGTACATTAAAAGTAGTTGATCAGGATGCTAATAATATTATTGATGCCAATGACAGAGTAGCGCTCGGCGATCCATTTCCTATGTTTACCTGGGGTATGACAAACAATATCAATTATAAAAACTTTGATTTAACTTTTTCATTTCACGGAGTACATGATGTGACGGTACTAAACGGAGATGCGTATTATCAGGAGACAAAAAAAATAAATAGAGCATTTACTGAAAACCGATATATTTCAGAAGAATATCCCGGTGACGGCAAAACTCCTCATTTGAGTGGTGGTGATGGAATGCAATGGGAGTTAACGGATTACGTGCTTGAAGATGCCTCCTACATTGCTCTTGGAAATTTAATGCTAGGGTATCAATTTCCACGAAAGAGTTTAAAAATGCTAGGATTGAACAATTTAAGAGTTTATCTAACGGCTCAAAATCTCCTTTATTATTGGTATGGTAATTACAGAGGTATAAACCCGGAGGCAAGATACACATCGGGGAATTACTCATCTCCATTGGTAGATGGTTATCAAAGGGGTAGTTTTCCTATCCAGAGAACATTTTCGGCAGGTTTAGAAATTAGTTTTTAATTGATAATATTACATATTCAGATTGTTATGAAAAATATAAAATTAATATTAATAAGTTTTCTTATTCTATTTCTTCATAGTTGTGATTTGAATCTTCAACCCATTTCAGAAATAGGAGAAGGTAGCTTTTATAAAACAACAGATGAAATAAGTGCTGCTGTTATTGCGTGTTATAATGGCTTGCAGAAACCCATGGAAAATGAATGGATGTTGACCGAATTACGTTCAGATAACAGCCGTTTATATAACCTGACTACCACATCAACTGACAATACATTACTGTTTGATTTTGACCAAGCTTCGGTATCCGCTACAAATCAACGAGTCTTTGAATACTGGGAAGCTGTATACCATAATATCGCACGGTGTAATACTGTCTTAAAGGAAGAGTATCTGAATGTGATTACAGAAGATGATATTCGAAATCAGTTTGAGGGTGAGGCTCGCTTTATCAGAGCATACCATTATTTTAATCTTGTCAGGCTATTTGGACCCGTGTTTATTGTTTCTGAAAGGATAAGTGCACAGGAAGCAAGGAGTTATGATAGGAGCCCCATAGAAGATGTGTATGAGTTTATTATCGCTGATTTGAAATCAGCAATTGATAAATTGCCCTCGTCATACTCTGCAGATCAGAAAGGACGAGCTACTTCTTGGGCAGCTAAATCTCTGCTTGCAAAAGTATATATGACGTTGAACAAGATAGATAATGAAACACTTGGTCTGTTAGAAGATATATACCAACACAGTGGTCATGGATTATTGCAAAATTATTCCGATGTTTTTGACATCTCAAATGAAGTCAACAATGAAATTATTTTTGCGATACGTTACCAATCGGGGGGCATCGGACTTGGATCGCCCTTTGGAAACTATTTTGCTCCACAACTTAGTGGTTCAAGTGTGATCAATGCTGACGGTCATGGATACAATTACCCTTCAATGAGTCTTGTTGTTAGTTATGAAGAAGATGATGCCAGGAAAAATGTGACGCTCGCAGAAAATTATGTAAATGAAAGAGGTCAAACAATTGATAGAATGTACGTGAAAAAATATCTTTCGCCGGTACTCTCCAGATATGATGGAGATAAAGATTGGCCTGTTTTACGTTTTTCTGATATAATTTTATTGTATGCTGAAGTATTAAATGAACTGGAAGGTCCTTCTGCGGCATTGCCTTATTTGAATGAGGTTCGCGAAAGAGCAAACGTCTCTGTATTACAAATTGAGGATTTTCCCAGCACTCATTCTATGCGTATGGCATTAGAAAAGGAAAGAAGAATTGAACTTGCTTATGAGAATCATAGATGGTTTGACTTGATACGTACAAATAGAGTATTGGTTGTTCTCAATACTCATTTTAAGGAGGAGGAATATTATTCATTGCTACCTGATGGAATACCTCCAATGACCGAAAGTAGTATCCTTTTGCCAATTCCTCAAAAGGAGATTGATGTTAATCAGCATATTACACAAAATCCAGGTTATTAATATCTTTAAAATATAAAAACGATGAGAAATTATATTTATATGCTTCTTCTACTTCTTACAACGATAGTTTTCATCGCTTGTAATGAAAGTGCCTTGATAGAAGAATTTAAAGTAGAACCTCCTGTAATTACTGAATTTTCACCCAAGTCCGGAGATGTGGGTACAGAAATTACAATTATTGGAGAAAACCTTGATCGTATTGATCAAGTTCAAATTGGCGGGGGCAATACCAGCATAAAGTATAGAATAAGCAGTACTAAATTGGTTGCAAAAGTTCTTACTAGTTCCCGCAGCGGTGTGATTAGTGTCGCCAATTCGGCTGGGGAGGCTCAAAGTAGTGATCACTTTACCATTTCATATGCTACTCCATCCATCGATGCATATCCGACTGAAGGGAAAATTGGCGCTGATATTGTGATTTACGGAGATAATTTAAATACAATAGACGCAGTGTTGCTTGGTACTGATGAAGCTTCAATCATTAGTAAAATGAGTGATGAAATTGTTTTTAAAGTGCCTTATTCCAACGCGCAAGGTCCGGTAGAATTAAGTTTTATTTATTTTGATGGTACTCAAAATTCCAAAATTGGGCCAAGTGGAAATACTTTCTCTATCATTAGTGAATTGCCACGTGTTTTTGAGTTCCCTGCATCTCTTACTAAATATACTCCTGTTGAGATAAAAGGTGATAAATTATCCCTGATTGACTCTATTTTTATTGGTAATGCCAAAGTGATGATATTATCAAAAACTGATACCAGCATTACTTTTGATATGTATCCAAATTATTTTGGAGGGAGCATGGCATCAGCAACCTTGAAAGGTGTATATTATGGTGAAGAAGAAATTATTATTACCGATGCCTTTAGTTTAATTACAGATCCCAACGAACCAAGGTATTATAAACATACTGATGTTCTTCTGAGCGCTCGTTCCGGATATGGTGGAACAGAAGATGCTTTCTTTGATGCAGAAACAGGTGCTGTATACAATAGTTGTTCCGCATTTGAAAATAGAACCGGCATTGACTTTTTCCTTTATGATCAATCTGGATATGTACAGCTATATGGACCACATAATGCCACGAATACAGTGAAAAATTTCAAATGTAATAATGTTACAATTGATCCCCAGGATGGTTCATGGAATGATTTCTACGGAGCAGGAGGAATTGAGACAAGGTTCAAAGCTTTAAATAGGGCTAATCCCGACGAATTAAGAGTAATAGAGGCATATGAAGCGGGAACAATCATTGAACTGAACAGTGAATTATTTAGTGGTATAGAACTTCCGACAACAAGTGCTCCAAGAGTTTACAAATCATCTTCTAATGCCGGATTTAGTGCATCCTCCGGGCATTTCTCATTGGATGAGTATAGTATAGGATGGGTTAGAAATTTCACAACAGGTAAGAATGGTATAATCAAACTGAAGGAGATGCCTAAAGATGCTGTGAATGGTCGTATCCCTGAATTGATATTTGATATTATTTGGGCTAAATAATTTTTCAGAATGATAAAAAAATAAATATATGGCTTTATATCAGGGATGTATCTATTAAGGTGTCTCCCTGATATATTGTAACATTTATATGATATATTAATTTTCAAAAAAAGCATATTAATGAAAAAGCACTTATTACTGAATATAATCCTATCCATCGGACTGTTGAGCAGTTGCCAGGCAGCTACAAAAAATCAAAAACCGATGTATTCGATTATTTATCATGATGTTTTGCTCGAGGAGGCAAAAGAAGCTATACGCAACAACGATGAACATATCACACCTATTTACCAGGCTATTAAGAGATATGTAGACACGGTTTCTTTACATATGAAACCGTTAAGTGTAGCTTCAGAAAATAAAAAAAATATCGCTCCCAGTAAGGATCCAAGAGATTACATCACATTATCTCCGTACTGGTGGCCTGATCCTTCAAAAGCTGACGGGCTACCTTATATTCGGGATGATGGGAAGAGAAACCCCGAAGTATATGAATATCCGGAAAGAGTAAATAGTACTCTTTTTGCTGAAAATGCTGAACTTCTTGCGCTTATGTATTTTTTTACAGGAGAGGAAAAGTATGCAGCTAAAGCTGCTGAGTTGGTAAGAGTTTGGTTCTTAGACCCTGTCACAGGTATGAATCCAAATATGACCTATGCACAGCATGTTCCTGGTATGCAACATATCCGGGGTACTGGGATTATCGATTCCAGAAGATTTCTTAAGGCTTTAAACGCAGCCAAAATAATTGAAAGTTCTTCTTCATGGTCAAGTGAGGACAAAAAAGAACTACAAGACTGGGCTAAGGCCTTTAGATATTGGATTGAAAATAGCACCAACGGTCTGACAGAATTAAAGGCACAAAATAATCATGGATTGTGGTACGAAGTGATTAATCAGGTTCTTGTTATGTTTGAAGAAGATTATGACTACTTCAAGCAGATTGTGAATGAAAGGTTTTTACCTCGTATTGCCCTTCAAATAGACTCTGACGGTTCTTTCCCTAAAGAGCTGGAGAGAACGTTGGGTATTCATTATTCGACCTTCGCTTTAGAAGCTTTGTCTTTTTCTGATAAAATGTGTAGTAAAAATGGATTGAATCTATGGGAATACCAGTCAGAAAATGACAGGGGTATGATCTTGGCATTGGAATATATGATACCATACTACAAGAACCCTGATGCATGGCCTCATATGCAGATCAATGATTTTAACACCGACAGAGCTGCTATTTTGCTTTACGATGCAGGCTTGAGAACTGGGAAAAAAGAATATTTTGATCTTTCGAAATTAATTGGCTATGATAACCAGAGAAACATTGAGGAGGGATATTCGGATGTCCTGCCAGATATAAACAGGTTGTTATATTACAAAATTAATCTGCCTGATTGATATTGTTTCCAAAGTAGAAACATTCGTAAAGATGAACGTTCAGGTAGAGTGAGTGATCATTTATCTAAAGATAATTAATTTTTCTCCGCATAATTATTTTATTTCTTATATTTGTAAATATTGAATACGTAAAGCTATGGAAATTCCTGTGAATCAGTTTGAGAAAATAAATGTCGCATCTCCCAGTGATTTAATAATCGAACAGATAAAAAATCAAATATCATCTGGTAAACTGAAACATGGAGATAAACTACCATCAGAACGTCAACTTTCTGAAACTTTCGGAGTAAGCAGAACATATGTTCGTGAATCAATTAGAAAGTTAGAGTTTTATGGGGTATTAAAAACATATCCTCAAAATGGTACATTTGTTGCCGACTCAGGTATTGACACAATTGAGGGACTAATTTCCAATATTTTAAAAGTAGGAAGTAGAGATTTTTTCTCATTGGTAGAAACCAGACTGATTATAGAAGTTAATTCAGCCAGATTATGTGCTGTGAGAAGAAGTGAGAAAAGTTTAACTGAGATCGAAGAGGCTGTAGTTAATTTTGAAAACGAAGTGAATCGAAATAATGATCCTTACGAGGCAGACCTTGCATTTCATACAGCAATTGTAAGAGGTTCCAATAACAAAGTATTAAAATCATTGCTGGAAATCATCATACCTGATATAATATCATCCTATACAGAATACAGAATGTGTTCTTCTACAAGAGAACTGAACAATACAGTGAAAGAACACAGATCCTTATTGGAAGCAATACGGAAACAAGATCCTGACGAAGCTGCTGAATTGATGAATAAGCATTTGGAAAATGTAATGAAATTTGCCAGAAATCAATTTTAATTTTTCTTTATACATAGTTGTGGTAGAAAATACATAATCTACCAGGTCTAATTCTACCAGGTCTAATGAGGTATAGTGACTTTTATAACGCTAACAAGGTCACTATTGCCTGTTTAGTCGTATTTTACTCTGAGACATTGGAGCCAAAAATAAACATAATCAATTGAATTAAAATGAAAAACAAAAAAATAATATTTTTTTTTATTTCCTTCCTAACTGTTTTTAGCGCTTGCAACAAAAGTAAAAACTACAGTAGTTTTGATGAATTGAGTTCTGCATTAAAAAACGCTTTGCCCGGAGATACCTTTGTTATTAAAAACGGTGTTTATAAGGATATTGTATTCAGAGCTTATGCAAAAGGAACTGCCGAAAACCCCATTGTTGTAATGGCTGAAACAGCAGGGCAAGTGAGATTAGAGGGGGAGTCAAATCTTAAAATTGCAGGTGAATATCTTGAAATACATAACTTGTATTTTGTGAATGGATTCTCACCAGAGGGTCCTGTAATTGAGTACAGACTGGATAAAGAAGTAGCGAACAACTGTAGAATTACAGGGCTTGTGATTGAAAGCTACAACCCCAAAGACAGATCATCCAGTAATTCTTGGGTGGCTTTTTATGGAAAGAATAATAGATTTGATCATAATACCCTTTTTGGTAAACAAAATGCTGGAACAACTCTGATTGTAGAGCTTGATGAAGATCGAAATCGGGAGAACAAACATTCTATCGACCACAATTTTTTTGGTAAACGTCCAAATTATGGTTCTAATGGATCAGAGACAATGCGGGTGGGTAACTCAACCTATTCACTAGCCTCATCACAAACACAAATTTTAGATAATTGGTTTGAGCATTGTGATGGTGAGGTAGAGCATGTATCAATTAAATCAAGTGACAACTACATTGCTCGCAACGTATTCTTTGAATCATCGGGTGAATTGGTTTTAAGACATGGCAATGGCAATGTTGTGGAGGAGAACTTTTTTTTAGGTAACAGAAAACCTAACACAGGCGGAATTAGAATCGTTGGAGAAGATCATATTGTAAGAAGAAATTATTTAAAGGATTTAACAGGTAAACGTTTTTATGCTGCTTTGGCTGTGATGAATGCTGTGCCAAATTCGCTGATTAACAGGTATCATCAGGTGAAAAATACGCAGATAATGGAAAATGTGTTTATTGATTGCGATAATATAGAATTTGGCGTTGGAAAAGATAATGAGCGCACTTTGCCACCAACAGAAACAATTTTTTCTGAAAATATAATTATTAATAGAAATGCAATGGAGTTATTTATTGAAAACGATGATGTTTCAGGAATTAACTTTTCAGGTAATATTTTTGATATTAAAAATAGCACAATAAAAAGAGAAGGTTTTGAATATCAAAAATTAAATGAGCCCGATTTAACATTACCCATCGAGAGAGGAGATTGCGGTGCTCAGTGGTTCGATAATCAAGTGAAAGATGAGGGTGTCATATCAGCTAAAAAGTATGTTGTAAGTGATGCGGATACATTTCGTGAAGTAGTTACAGAAGCTGACGACAATGATACAATTATTCTTAAATCATCTTCCGATATTTTACTTGAAGAACCTATCGTAATAGAAAAACATCTTATAATAAGGGCTGAATCCACTGATGACGACAAGCCAATTATTCGATATATCGGGTCTGTATCAGGTAATCCAATGATTCAGATTACAGACGGGGGTAATCTCAAATTATCAGGGTTTATTTTTAATGGTCGACCCGCTGAGGGAAAGAGTAGGGCTTTTGCAGGGATTGCGCCGGCTAAGGTTATGAGTGGAAAATATAATGCTACAATAGAAAATTGTGATTTTATTTATTTCGAAGAATCTACATTTGCTGGTTTTAAAGCTCAGAAGAACACATTTGCAGATTCTTTGATCTTTAATAATTGTCGTTTTCAAAATATCTCGGGAGAGGGAATAAGTTTAAGCGCAGAAAAGGACGATACTGGAAAATATAGCGCTGAAAATGTGGTCATTGATAATTGTCACTTTGAGAAAATATTGGGCTCATCTGTTAATATTTATCGTGGAGGTAATGATGAAAGTACTTCAGGTCCTTCAATATATATCACTAACTCAACATTTACAGATAGTAGCAATCAGGAAAGAGGCTCTACTTTAAGACTAATAGGTGTGCAAAAAGCACGGATAAGTAATTTGATTTTTAACAACAGCGGAAGAGGAGGTGCGTCCATATTATTTGACGAATTTGCATGGGACGATATCCAAATTGAAAATATTACATATAATCACTCGGGTAAGGTAAGAATGAATCGCTTATATAAATAAATGGGATTGTGAAATGAGCGTGATAATCACTATCACCCAAATATATGATTAAAGTGAGCCACATGCACCATAACGAAAAGAATAGATAATCGTATGAAACCAAAAATATTACTTTTTTTACTCATTATACCCATTGTATTATCTGCCAATATAAAACTGCAGGAACATCCCAGACTATTGCTTACTCATGCCGATGTACAGGACATAAAACAAAATTTAAATGATGCACCGTTGTTTTTCGCTTCATACAAGATGGTGAAAGACGAAATTGATGATATTTTAAACTTATCCATGGATGTGCCGATGCCAAAGGATGCCGGAGGAGGTTATACACACGAGCGTCATAAGCAAAACTACAAAGAAATGATGAACGCCGGCGCATTGTATCAAATATCGGGAGAGGAGAAATATGCCATTTTCGTACGTGAAATGTTGAAAAAATATGCAGAAATGTATCCCGGTTTACCACTCCATCCTGTAACAAGATCTAATTATAGAGGTAAGATTTTTTGGCAAGGATTAAATGAAAGTGTCTGGCTGGTTTACGCAGCACAAGCCTATGATTGCATTTATGATTTTCTTACTATTGAAGAAAGAGAATATATTGAAAATCGTTTGTTTTATCCAATAGCCGAGTTTTTGACGAAAGATAATCTTTCCACATTTAATCGGATTCATAATCATGGAACCTGGGCTGTTGTTGCTGTAGGCATGATAGGGTATGCTATGGGGAACAAAGATTTAATTGATAAATCTCTATACGGTTTTTATAAAAATGGCCAAGGTGGCTATTTGGCTCAAATAAATCAACTGTTTTCTCCTGATGGATATTTTACCGAAGGTCCCTATTATCAGAGATATGCCTTGCATCCGTTTATTACATTTGCCCGTACTATTGACAATAATCAACCCGAGCTGGATATCTTTGGATATAAAGATGGCGTTCTTCTTAAGGCTGTTGCATCTCAGCTTCAGTTGGCTGATTCTAATGGTCTCTTTTTTTACTTGAATGATGCATTAGAAAAAACCTGGCATAGTGAAGAATTGGTATATGCTTTGGATATTGCTTATTCAAAGAATCCAGACGGTTATAAATCATTCTTGAGTATTGCAAAGGAGCAAGATAGGGTTATTTTAACCGGAGATGGCATGAAAGTAGCCCGGGCAATCAATAATAAGGAAGATAATACTTTCAGGAGTAGATCAGTTTTACTCAAGGATGGTGCCAAGGGGGATGAAGGTGCAGTTGCAATTTTACGTGCTGAAAATGAGGATGAAACTACTGTTGTATTTAAATACACATCTCATGGGCTTTCCCATGGTCATTTTGATAAGCTTTCTATTTCTTTTTATGATCAGGGTAATAATATTTTGCAAGATTATGGTGCTGTTCGTTTTCTGAATATTGAGCAAAAAAATGGAGGGCATTATCTGCCGGAGAATGACTCATTCGCAAAACAAACCGTTGCTCACAACACGATTGTGATTGATAAACAGTCACATTATAATGGCGATATAAACATCTCTGAAAACTTTTCGCCCAAGCATCTCTTTTTCATCCAAAAGGAAAATATGGTGGCTGCAGCTGCCGAAGACTCAACCGCCTATCTAGGTATAAAGTTAAATCGTAAGGTAGCTATAGTTGAGGATTCTAATTTTGAATGTCCTGTTTTGATTGACATATTTACCGTGAGTGGTAAGTCGGAGCATACTTTAGATTTGCCATTTTACTTTAAAGGTCAATTGATAGGTGCCAATTTTACTTATAAGCGTCATTTAGATTCACAGCAAGTGTTTGGTGATGAAAACGGATATCAGCATTTATGGCTGGAAGCAGAAGGAAAATCCGATCTTCCTGTCTCGTCATTGACTTTCCTCAATGGGAACAGATTTTATTCATTAACAACAAATGTAACTCCAGAAACGGAGTTGTTTTTGACCCGAATAGGTGCCAATGATCCAAATTTCAATTTAAGAAACGATCAGATGTATATGCTACGAGACCATAACAAGTCTGAAAGAACCTATGTTACTATACTGGAACCTCATGGAGAATTCAATCCTATTAAAGAATACACAGTGTCTTCTTATTCGAAAATTAAAAATATAGAAATAGTAGACAATAAAAGAGACTCTTCTACACTCATTTTAAATTTAACTTCGGGAGGAAGTGTGAAAATTGAAATAGGGAATCGGAAAGACTCTATGTAGAACCGGAATCCTGATGTGTGATGTATGGGGAGCAAAATCCCAGTGTGATTCAGTGTTGTCTTTGCTGAAAAATGGTATTACGATGGAAAAGAAAGGATTCAAGAAGAAAAAACTTCAATATACTGGAACCGAAGTCAACAGGAATCCCTGATGACATCACGGCCATGAAAAGCTGAATTGTCAAGGTTTCAGAAAGAGTCGAAACATGAGAAACTAGGTGCTGGCGCTTTCGATGGAATGATTGATATTGTAGAGGTTGTGTAAATTAAACTGTGTCAGGCTTTATTTTTATAGTTGATTGGACAACTTTTTTTTAATGGGTAATGCTGAGACCTGAGCTTTGTTAGTCACCACAAAGCTGCTGATAATCAGTCACTCTATCTGTGATCAACTTATTCGCTCGTCCGAATTCAAATGTTTTAAATAATGCATTTATCTTAGAACTACCAACTGATTTTCTTTGCTTTATATTCATTGGGTGTAACCCCGGCGAATTCTTTAAACAACCGAATAAAATGACTGACGGATTTAAATCCGAGGCTTTCTGATAACTCGTTGATGGAAATCTGGCTGTTATTATTCAGAAGCTTCATCGCATGTTTTATTTTCGTTTTGATGACAAACTCATTGGGCGTCATTCCGGTGATGGTTTTTATCTTGGAGAAATATTTGGTACGCCCCATGTTCAGCGACCGGGCGATAAAATCGATGCTAAATAAGGGATTATCGAGATTCTCATGAATGATTCTGATGGAATCATCGATGATTGATTGATCCATACCGGTTGTCGCAATCTGTTCGGTGAGTTCATTGTCCACTCCTTTATCAAACCGCTCCTGCAATATCTTCCGGGTATTGATCAGATTGTTGCATCGCACAATTAATTCCTGAATGCCAAAAGGCTTCGTGATATAATCATCTGCTCCGGCCTTCAAACCTTCGATGACTGATTCTGAGGCTGACCGGGAGGTAAGCAGGATAAAAGGAATGTGCAGGGTATCGATATTGTTTTTCAGCTTTTTGCACAAGTCAATATCTGACATTTCCGATATGGCAATGTCACAGAGTACAATATCGGGATGTACTTGTATGGCTTTTTCATAACCTTCCTGACCATTTTCTGCACAGACAACGTGATACAACGGACTGAAGGATTGGAATAACAACGCTCTCATTTCTTCGTTCTCTTCGACAAGAAGAAGGGTCGTGTCGTGCGTTTCTTGATTCACCTGCTGATCATGAATCATTTCTAAGGAATGATCTTGGGGGATGAAGTTTTCCTTGAAATGTTCTTTCGTGATAAACAAGGTATTCTCTTCAATTTCTTCCGGCTTGTAGGAAATATGGGTCGGGAGCAAAACAGTGAAACAGCTTCCCTTACCTTTTGTACTTTTCACGGAGATGGAACCCTGATGAGCTGCAATTATATTTTTGGTAATTGCCAGCCCAATTCCCGTACCCGGCTCACAGGAAAAAATAAAATCCTGGGCCTGATAGAAAAGATCAAAAATCTTTTTTTGATCTTCCTGACTAATGCCTATTCCCGAATCAGATATTTTAATTTGAATCGCATCGGTTAACTTCTCCAGTTGTATCAGGATATTTCCTCCGTCAGGCGTAAATTTAAATGCATTGGATAACAAATTGAAGATCGTTTTTTCTATTTGATGTACATCGAAATAGAAGGTGGTGTCGTCAGGCGTTGCCTCCACACGCAACGTGATCTTGCGTGATTGGGCATAATTTTCAAACGATGACGTAACCTCCTGGATCAGGTCTGCCATGTTGTACTTGCTGACATGTAACTTTTGAAATCCCTGCTCCTGTTTTTTGAATTCCATCAGCTCGTCGATAAGCTGATTCAAACGAGTCGCATTTTTTGATATTCCCAGCAGCTTGCGTTGAATGCCGGGATTGATGATCTTGGCATTCAACAACGATTCCACGTGATTGTAAATGAGCATCAACGGTGTTTTAAACTCGTGAGACACATTGGTGAAAAATTTCAGCTTGCTCTGATTGACCTCCTCTATATATTTTTTCTGTTCTTTCTCAAAGCGAAGCGATGAACGAAGCATGACAAACCTGTAAACCGCATAGAGCAAGGACAATGCAAATAAAAAATAAAAAAAATAGGCCACGCCTGTCTGATAAAAAGGTGCTTTCACTTCTATTTGAAGCTCCTTCTCCGGATAATTACCGTTGGATAACGGCGTGCCCCCTTTGACATAAAGGGTATATTTACCCGGAGGTAAACTGGTGTATGTGATTTCATTCAGACCGTTTACTTCCTTCCAGTCTTTATCAAATCCTTCCAGTTTGTAATATATGCCACTCTTGAAGATCGCACTGTAATGATCGGTAAAAACCGTGATGTTCAGATATTTCGAATTGGCTGGCAATATCAGCTTTTCACAATAAAGAAGAGATTTCGGCAGAATGCCTTTGCGGGGGGTTACTTCAAGTTGTACTCCGTTCACCGATATGCCGGAGAAGTTAATCCGATAATCCTTGGATTGGGTAAGGAGGTTCTGTACTGACAACTCGCAGATCACATTCACTCCTCCTATGAATACCTTATTTTCTGAATTGATGAAAAGGCAATTTTCTGAAAGTCTGAACTGCGGAAATAGTTTTTCACGCTGAATATTGATCATCTGCTGCGTGTCTTCAATAAAATAACTCAATCCGCTACCTGTTACCAACACGGCATTGCCATCTTTATCCTGAGCGATGTCAATAATCAGATTGCTGGAAAGTCCATTCGATTTGTTGTAATTGACAGGCTTGTTACTTCCTTCACTGAGAATATACAGTCCCTCTCTTTTCGTGCCAATCCAGATATCTCCTTCCCTGTTTTCAAATATTTTGTTGACGAAACTGGAACTCTCCTCATTCAGTTTGACTAACTCGCAATCGTGTGTGACCAGATCATATTTTATGATCCGATTATCGAAGGCGATCCAGAGGTTTTCATGTCGATCGACCATCATGGAAATGACAGGGCGGTCGTCCAGTTGGCACGTATTGCTTTCAATTCTCTCATGCGTTCCATCGAGCGGATTGAAGATGAAAATGCCATCGTGGGTAGCCACCAATAATTTATCGTGGTACGGAATAATTTCCCGGATGCTGTTGTTTCTGAGTTTAAACGAACGGATTACGTTCTTCTGCAAATCTATCCGGAGCAAACCCTGCATGAGCGTGCCTACCCATAGAATTTGCTTGTCGGGTTCCATATATACGGTCTGAACATGAACTCCGTCTTCCAGCGGATAGGGAGTGAGCTTGCCATTCTGTTTGTTGTAATGAAACAACCCATTCCGCTCGGCGCAAACCCACTGATTTCCTCTCTTGTCTTCAATCATTCTTCCGAATACGATATTCTGGTTTTGTTGGAACTCATTCCTGCTATTGCTGAAATGATAGGTCAGCGTCTCGTAGTTAGGATCAAAATAATTAATTTCTCCCATATAGGAACCTGTCCATATATTTCCCTGTGCATCCTTGAAAAGACTGTATATGGAATTGTCATTCAGGGTGTTGAAATTATCATTCAGGAAGTTGCATTTGATAAACTGATTGTCCTTGCGGATATATTTGTTCAATCCGCTGTAGGTGGCAATCCATAGATTCTCCTGGTCGTCTACGCAAATGTCCCGTACAATGTTGTCGGATAAACTCGACGCGTCTCCGGGAATACGATTAAAACTGATTAACTGTCCATTCCTGTCCATCTTGTGTATCCCACCACGCCGCGTGGCGATCCAAAGATATTGTTCGGAATCAAAAAGCAATTGTTTTATCTGTTTTACCTGTGGATAATAATTTTTTACTTTCCCATTGCTTTGAACGTGAAAGATGCCGTGTTCTCTGGTCCCGAGATATAACTCTTTTTGAGGAGTTTCCAATAAACAGTCAATGCTGATCTCTTCTTTGGTTAAGGTAATAAAGGATGTAAGCGAATCATTTTCCCATTTGAATACTTTGTTATTCTGGCATATCCATAGGTTATCCGTTCCATAATGGATGATTCCAGGCTGGTTGAGGATGATTGAAAATATATCATGCTGGATATCATAGGCAATGACCTCGGAACGAGTGCTCAAATAGATCTCTCCCCTTTTGTTTCCGCAAATCTGTCGGATCAGACTTTCGCTCTGTGGTATGTCCTGGTTTATTTTGTGAATATATTCAGTTTTATTGCCATCAAAAAGTACAAGCCCGTTTTTTGTGCCAAACCAAATCATACCAAATTCATCCTGATAAATAGAATAAATGGTCGTTTGCTGTAAACCTTCACTGATATGCAAATGGGAGGCCTGTATTATTTCTCCGCATAGGGTGAACGGGAACAACAAGAAGATCGGCATAGATAAAACTGTTAAACCTCTTTTCATTCTGGTTAAATTATGTAAACAACACGAGAAATAAAGCTGCCCTCTCAATAGTGATATTGTCCGCAAAGATAACGGAAATGTTCGTTCAAACAAAAAATAACCTTTAGAATAACTGGAGTATGCATATGGACTATCACGTTACAGCACTTCTGTTATTATCCCTACATTTGTCGTCGTTATGACGTTAACTTTTAAAAACATTATATGAAATTCGTACTGGTGCTTTTAATCATGCTATCCCTGTTCTCTGGAGTAACGATGGCACAGGATAACGGAGAAAATGATCGAGCCTATTGGGTGAACCTGATGGTAAAAATAGTGGATCCGGTGATCAGAAATCTAAGTGAAGACAATCTTAAAAATGGTATTCCCATAGGGCGCTCTGCCTCTTCTCAGGCAAGCTCACGCGAATTCATCACCCACATGGAATCAGTTGGGAGAACTTTTGCCGGTGTTGCTCCCTGGCTGGAATTGGGGAAAGATCAAACTCCGGAAGGCCAATTGAGGGGTAAATACATTGAAATGTCGTGCAAGGCACTGGCAAATTCTGTGAACCCGCAATCAAATGATTACTTCAATAGCACCGCTACACGTCAGATACTCGTAAATAGCGCTTTTCTGATACAGGGGCTGTTGAAAGCGCCCACACAATTATGGGGTCGCCTGGATGATGTCACGAAGGGACGTTTGATTGAACAGTGGAAATCGACACGGACCATGAAACCGGGGAATAACAACTGGTTGCTCTTTTCGGCCATGGTAGAGTGTGGAATAAAAGAGTTCGGAGGTGAATGGAATTTTCAGGTCATTGAGCACGCGCTGAATTCACACGGGGAATGGTACAAAGGGGACGGCATTTATGGCGACGGAGCAAGCTTTCATCTGGATTACTACAATGGCTACGTGATTCATCCCATGCTGGAACAGATCCTGTCGATTGTCATGAAGCACAAGCCGGAGTATGCCGAACTTCATCAGTTAGAGTGGATCCGTTTGCAACGTTTCGCTGAAATACAGGAGCGAATGATCGCACCCGACGGTTCCTATCCTGTCATCGGAAGATCTGTAACCTACCGCTCGGCTGCATTTCAGGGATTGGCACTGGCGGCCTTCAGCGAGAAGCTGCCCGAAACACTTTCTCCCGCACAAGTGAGATCGGCCCTTACTGCAATGTTGAAAAGAGTATTTGAACAACCGGGGACATTTGATGACGACGGCTGGCTGACGATAGGCGTTGGCGGAGAGCAGAAAGAACTGGGAGATTCGTATCTCTCCACACCTTGTGTGTACCTGTGCTGCACAGTCTTTATGCCCCTTGGCTTACCAGACGACAACCCCTTCTGGTCATTGCCGGCAGAGGATTGGACCAGCCTGAAAGCATTCTCGGGAAAAAAGTTTCCCATAGACAAGTTTATAAAACAATAAATCTGAACATAGAAAAAAACGTATGAAAGTAAAAAAGAGAATTTTTACAGGAGCCATCCTGCTGGTCGTTTCACTCACATCGAATCTGCATGCACAACCTACCGGAGCACAGGATCGTGTCTATTGGATAGAGATCCTGACTCAAATAGCCGATCCTGTCCTGGTAAATATGAGTCAGGATAAACTGAGAGCCACAATGCCCGTAGAAACCTTGGCAGGCGGGGAGAATCCCAACAATGCACGAACCACCCACTTGGAAGCATTGGGCCGGCTATTGGCCGGAATGGCTCCCTGGTTGGAGCTCGGTCCCGACCAGACGCCCGAAGGTAAGCTTCGGGAGAAATATACCCAACTGATGCTGAAATCCATTGAGC